>WBZP01005816.1_pt1 | contig 12400 bp, 7 predicted proteins | sample 5204301 | NCBI WGS metagenome assembly WBZP01 (sample SAMN12412401, study PRJNA552823) | activated sludge metagenome | isolation source: activated sludge from nitrification reactor of wastewater treatment plant... | place: USA: Pennsylvania | collected 2017
GGCCCGCGCCCGCTCGCGCATGCCGGCCAGGCCGAAGTGGAAGCCGCCGGACGGGTCGGCGGGCAGGCCGCACCCGTCGTCGCTCACCGAGAGCGCCACGGCGTCGGCCGCGAAGTCGATGGCGACCGACACCCGCGAGGCGCGGGCGTGGGTCAGGGCGTTCGTGAGCGCCTCCTGGGCGATCCGGAAGAGGTGGTGCTCCGCGGCGACGGACAGCCGGCGGGGGACACCGCTCACCTCGACGCTCACCCGCGGCTCGGCGCCGGAGGTCAGCTCGCGCGCGACCTCGCGCACGGCCTGGGCGATGTCGCCCTTCTCGAGGGCCTGGGAGCGGAGCTGGTTGACCGTGCGCCGCGTCTCCTCGCGGGAGTACCCGACCATCCGAAGGGCGGTCTCGAGGCTGCGCTCGACGGCCTCCGGCCGGCGGGCGAGGTGCTGGCGGGCGGCGTCGACCTGGAGCGCGATCCCGGCGAGGCCCTGCTCGAGCGTGTCGTGCAGCTCGCGTGAGAGGCGCCGCCTCTCGTCGAGCACGTCCTGGAAGCGCTGGCGGAGGCGGCGCAGGCGCGACGCGTGGAGGAGGAGGCCGGCGGCGGCCAGCGAGGCGGCCACGAGCAGCGCGAACCACCCGGTCCGCCAGAAGGGCGGGGTCACCCGCAGGCGCAGGCGGACGCCCTCGGTGTTCCACACGCCGTCGTTGTTGGCGGCGCGCACGCGGAAGACGTAGCCGCCCGGCGGGATGCGGGCGTAGGAGGCGGAGGTCTCCGGGCCGACCGGGCTCCAGTCGGGATCGAGGCCCTCGAGGCGGTGCGTGTAGCGGTTCTTCTGCGGAAGGATGTAGCTGAGCGCGGCGAAGGTGAAGGTCACCTCCGCGTGGTCGTGCGGGAGGACGAGCTCCGCCGCGCGCGCGATCGGCCGGTCGAGCGGCGAGCCGGCGGCCCCGGCCGTCGCCGGCCGGCCCCCGATGCGCAGCCCCGTCAGCACGACGGGCGGCACGCGCGTGTTGGTCTCGAACCCCTCCGGCCGGAAGCGGGTGAGGCCGCGGGCGGTGCCGAAGTAGAGCTCGCCGCCGCGGGAGCGGAACGCCGCGCCCCGCACGGCGATCCGGCTGGTGACGCCGTCCCTCTCGTCGAAGGCGAGGACGGCGGCGGCGGCCGGGCTCTCCACGGCGCCGCGCAGCCGCGCGAGGCCGCCGTAGGTGCCGGCCCAGACGTTCCCCGAGGCGTCCTCGGTGATGCTCACGACGTTCGGGTTCGGAAGGCCGTCGCCCACGCCGTAGGCGGCCAGCCGGCGCCCGGACGCGTCGAGGCAGGTGATCCCCCGCTCGGTCCCGACCCACAGGTGGCCCCGGGTGTCGACGTGCAGCGCGTCGACGAACGAGCCGACGATGGCCCCGCCCCCGGCGGCGTCGCCCGAGAAGCGGCGCACGACCCCGGCGCGGCGGTCGACGTGCTCGACGCTCGTCGGCGACGCGAGCCAGAGCCCGCCCGCGGCGTCGACCACGGCGTCCGCGACCTGGCCGAGGCCGGCGCCCGGCACGCGGTCGGAGAGGGGCACGAAGCTCTCGCGCCGGGCGTCGAAAAGGAAGGCCCCGTCGTTCGTCGCGACGAGGAGCTCGTCGCCGCCGGCGTCGAGGACGCGCCAGATGTTGTCGCTCATCGCCGAGCGGCGCGCGGCCGGCGGATGGAAGAAGCGCACGGCGCCCGTGCGCGTGTCGATGCGGCACAGCCCGGTGCTCCAGAAGCCCGCGAAGACGCGTCCCTCGGCGTCAGCCAGGACGCTCTGCACGGCGTTCGGCGACGGCTCGGATGCGCTCCGCGGCAGGGGGAACGCGCGCACGGCGCCCTTGCCCGGCTCCATGACGTGGAGCCCGCCGCCGTCCGTGCCCAGCCAGATCCGACCGTCGGGCCCCTCCGCGATCGACGTGACGCGCGGGTCGCCGAGGCCGCCGAGTCCGGGTCGGATCGCCTCGAAGCGCTGCGCGAGGGGAGACAGCCAGCTCACGCCGAAGCCGTTGGCGCCCGCCCACACGACACCCTGCGCGTCGCGGAAGAGGGCCCAGATGGAGGGGCTCCCGATGCTGCGCGGGTCCTCCTGCGCGGGCCGGTGGTGGGCAAAGCGCCCCGTGCGGCTGTCGAGGACGTCGAGGCCGCCGTTCTCCGTGCCCACGTAGACGAGCCGCTCGCCGTCGCCGGCGAGGGCCACGACCTGCGCGACGCTGAGGGCGTCGGCGCGCCGAGGGTCGGGACGGTCGCGCGTCACGCGGCCGCTCGCGAGGTCGACGCGGAGGAGGCCGGCTCCGTAGCCCGCGACCCACAGCGTGCCGGCCGGCTGCTCGAGGAAGGCGGCGAAGAACGACTCCTCCCCCTCGCCGCGGTCCGCCTCGCCGACGGGGAACGGACGGTAGGTGTGCGTCGCCCGGTCGAACTGGAAGAGCCCCCGCCGCTCGGTGGCGACCCAGAGCGTCCCGCGCGAGTCCTCCGTCACGGCCATGACCCGCGGCTCGCCGCCCGCGGGTTCGATGGGGAAGGCCGCGAAGCCGCGCGTGGCCGGGTCGTAGAGATCGAGGCCGCGGGCGTGCCCCACCCACAGGCGGCCGGCGCGGTCCTGGTGGATCGCCTGCACGTACGCCGCGCTCAGCGAGCCCGGCCGGCCGTCGGCGAGGTGGCGCTCGAACCGGCCGGTGTCGCGGTCGAGGACGCCGACGCCGGCCCGGTCGCTCGACATCGTGCCGACCCAGAGTCGGCCGTCGCGGTCCTCGAGCAGGCTGCTGGGCTCGCCGGCGGGCAGGCTGGCCGGGTCGTCGGGGTCGTGGCGGTAGACCACGAGGCGAGCGCCGTCGTAGCGGACGACGCCGCGGGCCGTCGCGAACCACATGAAGCCGTCGCGGTCGCGGAGGATGGAGCGCACGTACGAGTGCGGGAGGCCGTCCTCGACGGTCAGGTGGCTGAAGGCTCCCGGCGCGTCGGCCGGCGGCGCCGGAACGGCGAGCAGCAGAAGGGCGGCGAGAGTCCAGCCGAAGGGAGCCACGGCGAAGCGATTCTCGTCCCGCCGAGGGCCTTCGTCCACGCGCCCGCGCGGCGCCTTCCGCGTAGGATTCCGCTCCTACGATCGGCCGGCCCCTCGCTCCTTCGGCTCGGCCCCGCCGCGGCGGGTTGCGACGGAGCGCGCCGCCTCCGCATGATGCGCCCCGCATGCGGCCCGGCTCACTCGATGCGCGCGATGCCCCTCTTGATCGCGACCGCGACGGCTTCGGTCCGCTGCGTCACCCCGAGCTTCTCGAAGATGCTCGAGATGTGGTTCTTCACCGTGCTGCCGGCGATCCCGAGCTCGCGCGCGATCCGGGCGTTGCTCGCGCCCTGGACGACGAGGGTCAGCACCTCCTGCTCGCGCGCCGTGAGCTCGTCGCACGGGAGCCGCTCGGCGAGCCGGACGGCGATCTCGGGCGGCACGTAGGAGCGGCCCTCGGCCACGAGTCGGATCGCCTTCAGCAGCTCCGGCTGCCCCACGGTCTTCGGCAGGTACGACGCCGCGCCGGCCTGCAGCGCGGCGTGGATCTCGTCGGCGCCCGTGTAGTTCGACAGGATGATGACCCGCGCGCCCGGGCTCTCGCGCCGCAACGCCGCGAGCGCGGCGAGGCCGTCGGTGCCGGCCATCCGCAGGTCCATGACCGTCACGTCGGGCCGGTGCTCGCGGAACAGGACGAGCGCGTCGTCGCCGCTCTCCGCCTGCGCGCAGACCTCCATGTCGGCCTCGAAGCCGAGCACGTTGGCGAGGCCCACCCGCACGAGGTAGTGGTCGTCGACGAGCATGACGCGAATGCGAGCCAAGGCAGGCCGAGTCTAGCAGGGCGGAGGCAGCGAGCGTGACCACGAGGATCCGGCCGTACGACGACGGGGACTGGGACGCCGTCCTCGACCTGTGCCTGCTGGCCTTCGCCGCGGGCTGCGGCGCGCTCGAGGGCGCGATCGGCCACGGCCTCGACTGGGGCGCGTGCCTCGAGGAGTACCTGCGCTCGCTCGTCGGCTCGCGCGAGCAGAAGCGCCTCCTGGTGGCGGAGTCGGCCGGGCTGGTGGTCGGCTTCGTCCACTACGAGGTCGACCGCGTCGCCAGGTGCGGGAGGATCGGCGTGAGTGCCGTCCATCCCGCCCGGCAGGGCCGCGGCATCGGGCCGCTGATGTACGCCCATGTCCTGCGGGAGATGCGCGCGAAGGGGTTGAAGTACGCGACCGCGGACACGGCCGGCGACGAGGCCCACGCGCGGGCGCGGCGGGCCTACGAGAAGGTCGGGTTCGTGGCCCTGCCGATGGTGCAGTATTTCGTGGAGCTCGACGGCCCGGGCCGCCCGCGGGCCGCCGGCCGCCCGCGGTCGCGCCCGGCGTCGGTCGGGCCGGAGCGAGGAAGGGGAGGCAGGAGATGAAGCAGCTCGGAGCGGCGTTCCTTCTGGCGGCGGGCCTCGGCGCGGGAGCGACGATCGCCGCCGCCCAGCCGGCGGGAGAGTTCCACCCCGCGACGACGAACGTCTGGGACGCGGAGTACCCGCGCGTCGACGCGACCGGCCGGGTGCTGGTCCGGATCAAGGCCCCCGAGGCCGCGAAGGTCCGGGTGAACTTCTGGAGCGGCCCCAAGGCGGACATGGAGAAGCAGGCCGACGGCTTCTGGACGATCACGACGCCGCCCCTCGCCCCCGGGCTTCACTACTACACGATCGTCGTCGACGGCGTCGAGATGAACGACCCGGGCAGCCACGCCTTCTTCGGCGGCAGCAAGCACGCGAGCGCCGTCGAGGTGCCCGAGCCGGGCGCGGACTACTACGCGATCCGGCCCGTCCCGCACGGCCAGGTGCGCGAGGTCTGGTACGACTCGAAGGTGACCGGGACGTGGCGCCACGCGATGGTGTACCTGCCGCCGCAGTACGAGAAGGACGCGAAGGCGCGCTTTCCCGTCCTCTACCTGCAGCACGGCGGCGGCGAGGACGAGACGGGCTGGATCCGCCAGGGCCGCGCGAACTTCATCCTCGACAACCTGATCTCGGTCGGCCAGTGCAAGCCGATGATCGTCGTGATGGCCTACGGCTACGCCCGCCGCGCCGGCCAGGCCGCGCCCGACATGACCGGGAAGCCCTTCGGCTCACCGGAATGGCGGAAGGTCCTCCAGGACATGTCGCAGGCCTTCGAGGAGGACGTGACGCAGGCGCTCATCCCCTTCGTCGACGCGACCTACCGGACCCTGCCCGACCGCGACCACCGGGCGATGGCCGGGCTCTCGATGGGCGGGATGCAGACCTTCCAGATTACGCTCAACCACCTCGACCTCTTCTCGCACATCGGCGGCTTCAGCGGCGCGGGCGGGCTTTCGATGATGGGCCAGAAGCCGGACTGGAAGACGGCCTACGACGGGGTGTTCGCCGACCCGGCGGCCTTCGCGAAGAAGGTGCGCCTGCTGTGGCTCGGCGTCGGCACCGAGGAGCCCGAGAGGATGCGCGACGGGATCCGCGCCCTGCATACCTCGCTGACCGAGCTCGGGGTGAAGCACGTCTACTGGGAGTCGCCGGGAACCGACCACGAGTGGCAGACTTGGCGGCGCGACCTGAAGGACTTCGCGCCCCGTCTCTTCCAGTAGTCGATCGAGGAGCCCATCCAATGAAGATCAAGGCACCGCTCGCCGCCCTCGCGGCCCTGCTCGTCGCCGTCCCCTCCGGCCAGGCCCAGGCCCCGGCGGGCGCCGTCGCGGCCAGCGCCGTCCTCCGCGCCGACCAGCCCGGCCCCGTCGTCAACAAGAACGTCTACGGCCACTTCGCCGAGCACCTCGGCCGCGGCATCTACGAGGGGATCTGGGTGAAGCCGGACTCCCCGATCCCGAACACGCGCGGGATCCGCAACGACGTCGTCGCGGCGCTCAAGGAGCTGCACATCCCGGTCCTGCGCTGGCCCGGGGGCTGCTTCGCCGACGAGTACCACTGGAAGGACGGCATCGGGCCGCGCGAGAAGCGGCCGGCGATGATCAACACCCACTGGGGCGGCGTCGTCGAGGACAACAGCTTCGGCACCCACGAGTTCATGGACCTCGTGGAGCAGCTCGGCACCGACGCCTACGTCACCGGCAACGTGGGCAGCGGCACGCCGCAGGAGATGATGGAGTGGGTCGAGTACATGACCTCCGACGCCATCTCGCCGATGGCGAACCTGCGGCGGCAGAACGGCCGCGAGAAGCCGTGGCGCCTGCCCTTCTTCGGGGTCGCGAACGAGCCCTGGGGCTGCGGCGGCAACATGCGCCCCGAGTACTACGCGGACGAGTTCCGGCGGTACAACACGTTCGTCAAGAACTACGACCGGGAGGCGCCCGTCTACCGCATCGCGGCGGGAGCGAACGCCGAGGACTACCGCTGGACCGAGGTGCTCATGGACCAGGTCGGCCGGCGGATGAACGGCCTCTCGCTCCACTACTACACGCTGCCGACGGGCAACTGGGGCGCGAAGGGCTCGGCGACGGCCTTCGGCGAGGACCAGTGGTTCTCGACGCTCAAGCGGACGCTCCGGATGGAGGAGCTCGTCGCGAAGCACTCCGCGATCATGGACAAGGCCGAGGCCGACCGGAAGCCCGGCCCCTTCCCCGGCGCCGACCGCAAGGTCGGCCTGGTCGTCGACGAGTGGGGCACGTGGTACGACCAGGAGCCCGGCTCGCACCCCGGCTTCCTCTACCAGCAGAACTCGCTGCGCGACGCGCTCGTCGCCGCGCTCAACTTCCACATCTTCCAGCGGCACGCCGACCGGGTCGTGATGGCCAACATCGCGCAGACGGTGAACGTGCTGCAGGCGATGATCCTCACCGACAAGGAGAAGATGCTGCGGACCCCGACGTACTGGGTCTTCGAGATGTTCAAGGTGCACCAGGGCGGGACCTCCCTGCCGGTCGAGCTCCAGTCGCCCGACTACGCGTTCGGCCAGGAGAAGATCCCGATGGTGAGCGCCTCCGCCACGAAGGCGAAGGACGGCTCGGCCATCCACCTCTCGCTCGCCAACACGAGCCTGTCGCAGGCGGTCGCCCTCAGCGTGAAGCTCGCCGGGGTGACGTCGAAGGCCGTCGCGGGACGCATCCTGACCGCGACCGACATGACGGCCCACAACACCTTCGAGGCCCCGAACGTGGTCCAGCCGGCGCCGTTCGCCGGCGCCACCCTGAAGGGCGACGTGCTCGAGGTGAAGCTGCCCGCGAAGTCGGTGGTGGTGCTCGAGCTGAAGTAGGCGGGCGACCGCCGGGAGGACGACAGTGACGATCCATCGGATCGCGGCGCTCGCCGCGGCGGCGGTCTTCTGCTCCGGCGCGGCGTCGGCGGCCGCGCCGGTCAAGGTCGACAGCGGCCTCGTCCAGGGCGTCTCCGCGGACGGGCTCACCGTCTACAAGGGGATCCCGTTCGCGGCGCCGCCCGTGGGTGACCTGCGGTGGCGTCCGCCGCAGCCGCCCGCGCCCTGGTCGGGCGTCCGCGCCGCGGACGCCTACGCGCCCGGCTGCCTCCCCTCGATGGGCAGCGCGCCGCCGAGCGGCGCGAGCGAGGACTGCCTCTACCTCAACGTCTGGACGCCGGCGAAAAGGGCCTCCGAGCGCCTGCCCGTCCTCGTGTGGATCTACGGCGGCGGCTTCAACGGCGGCGCGACCTCGTACCCCGTGCACGACGGCGCGAAGCTCGCCCGTCGCGGCGTCGTGCTCGTCAGCATCTCCTACCGCGTCGGCCTCCTCGGCTTCTACTCGCACCCGGAGCTGAGCGCCGAGTCGCCGCACCACGCCTCCGGCAACTACGGCCTCCTCGACATGGTGGCGGGCCTCCAATGGCTCAAGCGCAACGTCGCGGCGTTCGGCGGCGACCCGGGGCGCGTGTCGATCTTCGGCGAGTCCGCGGGCGGCATCGCGGTGAGCATGCTGTGCGCGTCCCCGCTGGCGAAGGGCCTCTTCCACGGCGCCATCTCCCAGAGCGGCGGCTCGTTCGGTCCGAGCAGCAAGTCGCCGACGCCCGGCGAGAACATGCGGCTCCTCGCCGACGCCGAGGCGTCCGGCGCCGAGCTCGCGAAGGCCGCGGGCGCCGCGTCGATCAGGGACCTGCGCGCGCTTCCCGCCGACAAGGTGATCGAGGCGGGCCGCAAGCAGCGCGGCATGGCGTGGCCGATCGTCGACGGGTGGGTGATCCCGGGCGACCAGTACGCGCTCTACGAGGCCGGCCGCTTCAACGACACGCCCATCCTCGTCGGCTACAACTCCGACGAGGGCCTGAGCTTCACGCGGGTCAAGACGGCGGACGAGTACGCCGCGGGCGTTCGCGCGCGCTACGGCCCCTTCGCGGACCGCCTGCTCGCGGCCTACCCGGCCGCCGGCGACCGGGTCACCAAGACGGCCCGCGACCTGGCCCGCGACTCCGCGTTCGGCTGGCAGACGTGGTCCTGGGCGCGGCTGCAGTCGGCGAAGGGCAAGGGGAAGGCGTTCCTCTACTACTTCGACCAGCACCCGCCGCGAGCGGCGGGCTCGCCCGAGGAGGACCACGGCTCGCCGCACGGGGTCGACGTGCCCTACGTGTTCGGCAACCTCGAGGAGATGAAGCCGCCCGCGACCGACTCCGATCGGCGGATCTCCGACGCGATGGCCGCCTGCTGGACGAACTTTGCGAAGCACGGCGATCCGAACGGACCCGGCCTGCCGGCGTGGCCGGCGTTCGGCGAGCGGCAGCCGACCGTGATGGTCTTTCGCGACGAGCCGAAGACGGGCCCGGTGCCGAGCGAGGCGTCGCTGCGCGTGCTCGACCAGTACTTCGCCTGGCGCCGGACGCCCGAGGGCCGCGGCGGCGCGCCCTTCGGCGTGAAGCCGTGAAGCGGCGCGCGGCGGTCGCGCTCCTCGCTGCGCTCGCGGGCGCGGCTCTCGCCACCGCCGAAGAGCCGGCCCCGCGGCCGTTCGTGAGCCCGATCTTCGGCGACCACATGGTCCTGCAGCGCGGCAGGCCCAACCCGGTCTGGGGCTGGTCGGAGCCGGGCGACACGGTGCGGGTCGAGATCGGCGGTCGCACCGCGACCGCCACCGCCGGCGCGGACGGCCGCTGGGTCGCTCGCGTGTCGCCGCCGCCGGCCGGCGGGCCGTACGTGGTGAAGATCGCCGGACGGCAGACCGTCGAGCTGCAGGACGTGCTCGTCGGCGACGTGTGGCTCTGCGCGGGGCAGTCGAACATGCAGTTCGGCCTGTCGCAGGCGAACGGCGGCAAGGAAGCCATCGCCGGCGCGGACCCGGCGATCCGCTACTTCGTCGTCGGCCAGCGCGTCTCCTATTCTCGCGCCGAGACGCCGCGCGGAACGTGGAAGCTCGTGACGCCGGCGACGAACGGCAGCCCGTTCGGCGGGGTCTCGGCCGTCGCCTTCTTCTTCGCGCGCAAGGTACACGACGTCGTCCGCGTGCCGATCGGCCTCGTCCAGGTCGCGGTCGGCGGCGTGCCCGGCGAGACGCTGGCGCCCCCCGAGTCCCTGCGTCCCCTGAAGGACTTCGACGCCGGCCTCGCCGAGGTCGAGGCTCACGCGAAGGCCGGCGATCCCGAGCACGGCAACTACGTCACCCACTGGTACGAGACGTACGACGCCGGCACCCGGAACAGCGCGTCGTGGGCCGACCCGGAGCTCGACGACTCGTCGTGGACGAGCGTGAAGGTGCCGGGCGCGTTCGAGGAGCTCGGTGTCGCCGGAGTCCCGAGCCTCGTCTGGCTGCGCAAGGTCGTCACGCTGCCGGATCCCGTGCCGACGGGCGCGGCGCGCGTCCTCCTCGGCTCCGTCGAGAAGATGGACACGACCTACGTGAACGGGAAGCAGGTCGGGGCGAGCTCGTGGGTCGAGAACCCGCGCGCGTACTTCGCCGGCGGCGGGCTTCGGCCCGGGCGCAACGTGATCGCGATCCGCCTCCTGCGCATCCGGCCGGACGGCGGCTTCCTGAACCCGGCGGCCGACCTGAAGCTGAAGCTCGGCGACGGGACCGAGGTCCCGCTCGGCGGCGAGTGGAAGGGCCGCGTCGCCGTCGACGGCCGGCCGCCGCAGCCGCTGCCGATCGCGTACGAGAACCTGCCGAGCATGCCCGGCGTCCTCTACCGCGGGATGCTGGAGCCGCTTGTACCGCTCGCCCTCACGGGCGCGCTCTGGTACCAGGGCGAGTCGAACACGGTGCGCGCGCACCAGTACCGTCGGCTGCTGCCGGCGCTCGTCACGGGATGGCGCGCGGCCTTCGGCCAGGGCGACTTCCCCTTCTACGTGGCCGGCCTGCCGCGGTACAAGCACCACTCGGACGCGCCGGTCACCGACGACTGGGCGGAGATGCGGGAGGCGCAGGCGATCGCCGTGAAGGCGCTGCGCCGCGCCTGCCTCGCGGTCACGATCGACACCGGCGACCCGGACGACGTCCACCCGAAGGAGAAGCTCCTCCCCGGGGAGCGGCTCGCGACCTGCGCGCTCGCCGACCAGTACGACCGCAAGGTCGAGTGGTCCGGCCCGACGCTGGCGTCGGTGAAGCCGCGGGCGGGCGGCGCGCTCGAGCTCGCGTTCTCGCACGCGAAGGGCGGCCTCGTGGTGAAGGGCGACAAGCCCGGCGAGTTCGCGGTGGCCGGCGCGGACCGCGTCTTCCACTGGGCCGAGGCCCGCGTCGAGGGCACCCGCGTCGTCCTCCGCTCCCCCGCGGTCCCCGACCCGAAGGCGGCGCGCTACGCCTGGCAGGCGAACCCGGTCGCGACGCTCTTCAATCGCGAGGGCTTCCCCGCCGCTCCCTTCCGCACCGACGACTGGCCGGGCGCAACCGACGGGGCCCGCTGACCACCGCCTCAGGCGGCGCTGCGACGAAGCCAGGCCCCGACCTCCGCGGGTAGCGACGCACCGTAGCGGTAAGGGGACACCCGCCGCGGGCAAAGGCCGCAAGTGCCCGCGGATACACGGGGAGCGCGCAGGCACGTCTCTTGCGTTCGACCTCCGCAGACGGGTTGCGGAGGAGAGGACGATGAGAACCTGGTGGACGGCGACGGCAGCGGTGGTCGGGCTTTGCGTCGTCCCGGCTCTGACCGAGGCGAGGGACAGGGATCGCGACCGCGGCAACGCCGAGAGGCGCCACCCGCAGGCGAGCCGGCACGAAGACCGCGGCTCTCGGGGCGGCGAGGGGCGGAGTCAGCGGCCCGAAGCGCGCAGAGAGGACCGCGGTCGCCGCGACGATCGGCCGGCGAGCGGCTGGAACCGCACCGAGAGCCGCCGGAGCGAAGGGCGCTCGAGCGGCTGGAACCGCGGCAACGATCGCGGGCGTCAGGACGACCGGCGCTACGAGAGCCGGGGCCGCTCGGACGACCGCGGCCGTCGCGACGATCGTCGCTACGACTCGCGAGACCGGCGCTACGAGTCCCGCGACCGCCGACCGGAGGTCCGGTGGCGCAGCCCTCATCGAGAGACGTTCCGCTACCGGCCGTACGTCCGCGTGCGCCCGCTGCGGTACCCCTCGAGCTACCGCTACGGCTACTACCACCGCCGCGGCTGGTACTACCCGCGCTACTACTTCGACTACGGCGTCTACAGCGACCACGCGTCGCTCCGCATCCTGGCCGAGCCGGTCGAGACCGAGGTCTACGTGGACGGCTACTACGCCGGCGTCGTCGACGAGTTCGACGGCATCTTCCAGCGGCTCCACGTGGCCCCGGGCCCGCACGAGATCACGCTTCGCCTCGACGGCTTCGAGACCTGGAGCGGCGAGGTCTTCGCCGCCCCGGGCTCGACGGTGAACCTGCGCCACTACATGCGACCGGGCCCGAGCAACGAGCGCTACGAGGACGAGGGACCGTACGAGGCGCCGCCGTACGGCTACGACGACCCTCGGCAGTAGAGCTGAGATCCGGCCGCGGCCTTCACCGGCCGCGAGCGGACGCGGGGGGCCGGGAGCGTGCGACACTACACGCCCCGTGCCCCCTTCGCCTTTCTTCGCCAGCGGCGTAGCGCGCCTCTGCCCCCGCGCGGGGGTCCGCGTGCAGATCGTCTCGGCCGCGGCGATGTGGGCCATCGGCGCGTCGATCCTGATCGGCCGCGGCCTCGTCTACGCGTCGGGGCACGGCCGGCTCTCGTGGGCGATGACGGCGGCGCTCGCCGCGGCCATCGCGATCCCGAAGTCGCGCTACCTGCTCGACCGCACGGCGGCACGGGCCGTGGCGCGGATCCACCGGCGCGGGCCGGGCTGCTGGCTCGGCTTCTTCTCCTGGCGCTCGTGGCTGCTCGTCGCGGCGATGATGGGCGCCGGCATGACGCTGCGGCGGCTCGTCGTCTCTCCCGGCGCCCTCGCCGCCGGGATCATGGGCGCCCTCTATCTCGGCATCGGCGGCGCCCTCGCGATCGCCGACCGGATCTTCTGGCTCGCCGCTCTT
>WBZP01000206.1_pt2 | contig 12396 bp, 14 predicted proteins | sample 5204301 | NCBI WGS metagenome assembly WBZP01 (sample SAMN12412401, study PRJNA552823) | activated sludge metagenome | isolation source: activated sludge from nitrification reactor of wastewater treatment plant... | place: USA: Pennsylvania | collected 2017
CTTCGTCGTTTTTGCCGCCGCTCGCTTCGCCCGCCGGCAACACGGCCTGGATCAGCGCCGGCAGTTCGTCGCGACGCGAGGCATCGACGATGCGCTCGGGCGCGAGGCCGGCGCTGTGCGGCTTGCGGACATGGTAGTCGGGGCAGTAGAAGAGGTAGTCGATTTGCGCCGCCGGCGCGTCGGGGCGGGCATTGAGCTTGCCGCGCAGCGCATCGACGTTGCGCGCCAGCTGCGCGACGACGCTCTTGACGCGGCCGGGGTAGCGCTTGACCAGCCCCTCCGGCGTCTCGTCGAGGAAACCGGCCTTCTGCTCGATGACCAGCAGGTGCCCGGCACGGTTCATGACGATGAAGTCGATCTCGCCGAACACCGAGTAGCCGCGCTCGAGGTTGGTCCAGTGCACCGCGTGGTACACGCTGTAGTCGTCGGGCAGGGCATCGGCCAGCCGCTGCAGGGTTTCGATCTCGCGCTGGGCGGCGCCGGTGACCGAGAGTTCGCGCCAGCCGTCGGGGAGGATGTGGGCCATGGTGCTCGCAATGCCTTCGCTTCGATGGAGGCGCCATCGTAGGGCAAAATGGTGCAGTCCGGAATGTTCCGGATTTCTGCCATGGAGCCTGCCATGCCCCTCGCCGCCGTCGACCTGCCCCGCGCCTACCGGCTGCTCAACCACGGCCCCGTGACGCTGGTTACCAGCGCCGACGGCGAAAGCCGCAACATCATGGCCGCGGCGTGGGCGATGCCGCTCGATTTCGATCCACCGAAAGTGGCCGTGGTCATCGACAAGTCGACACTGACACGCGAACTGATCGAGGCGTCCGGCACCTTCGCGCTCAATCTGCCTTGCCGCGCACAGGCAAAGGCGACGATGGATGTCGGATCGATCTCCGGGCGCGACCTTGCGGGCAGCGACAAATTCGCGCACTTCGGCCTCGCGACGCGTGCCGGGACGGCGATCGCCGTACCCCTGCTGGAAGGCTGCGTCGGCTGGCTGGAGTGCCGCGTGATCAGCGAGCCGCACAATCAGGGCCGCTACGATCTCTTCATCGGCGAAGTCCTTGCCGCCAGCGCGGACACCGACGTCTTCCGCGACGGCCGCTGGCACTTCGAGGACGCCCCGGCGGCGAAGCGCACACTGCACTACGTTGCCGGCGGCGCCTTCTACGTGACCGGCGAAAGCCTCGATCTCGGGGACTGAAGTGACGCCCCTGCCCTACGCGCTGCTCGACCGCATCTGCGATCTGGGGGCTGCGCTCGACGAACAGCAGGTGGCGGCGCTCGCCGAGTTGCTGCGCCATGCGCACGGCGACAGCGCGCGCGACAGAATGGCGCGTCACGCCCGCATGCTGCTCCAGGGCGAGGTACTGGGCATGTTCGACATCCTCGTGGACACGTGGACGCTGCTTGCGCCGCAGACGAGCGGGGCCGAGATCGGCGCCGCGCTGATGGCAGCCGGCGTGCAGGCTAGGCGGCGCGACCGACCCGCAGCGCGGTAAGGATCGCGGCCGCTTGCAGCACGGCGATGCCGATCAGGACGGCTGCGTACTCGCCACGATCCATATAACCGCCAAAGACCAGCGGTGCCACTGCCAGCCCGGCATCGAGCCCGGAATAGACGAAACCGTAGATGCGCCCATAGGCGGCCTGCCCGAAGCGGGCAGTCGCCGCGCGCCGCACCAGCAGGTCGCGTGACGGCCCGGCGATGCCGCTGAAGAATCCGATGCCGGCCATCAGCGGCAGCACCGCCCAACCCGGCACCACGTCCGCCGCCAGCAGCAAGGCGAGCAGCGCGGCGATGCCGAGCACGACGGCGATGATGCGGTCATTGGCCTGCTTCTGCGCCACGAAGCCGCCGACGAGGATGCCGCCGGCGCCGGCCAGCAGGTAGGTCGACAGCGCCGTTGCGGCGAGGCCGAGCGGCAACTGGTACAGGTTCTGCAGGATCGGCGTGGCGAAGTTCTGGATAGCGCCGAAGGCCGCGGTAATGAGGAAGAAGAAGGCGAAACACAACCACACCGCACCGACGCGCATGAAGTCGAAGGTGCCGTGGCCGGGCTGCTTCGCGGCATGGGCGTGATGTCCGGTATCGAGCAGGGCACGGTTATGCCAGAGCAGGAGCATCGCCGGTATCGCCACGAAAATCGTCGCCGCCGCCGCCACCCGCCAGCCAACCAGGGTCGCGAGACCGGTCAGGAACAATGGTGCCGCCGCCCAGCCAAGATTGCCGGAGAGGCCATGCACCGAAAAGGCATGCCCGAGGCGCGGCGGCGACACATGGCGGTTGAGCACCGTGAAATCGGCCGGGTGGAACACGGCATTGCCCAGCCCGGCCAGCGCCGCGACCGCGTACAGCGCACTGCTGCTCGTCGCCATGGCGAGGCCCAGCCCGGCAAGGACGAAGCAGCTGATGCCGGCGAGCAGGATGCGGAGTGCGCCGAAGCGGTCGACGCCGAAGCCGGCCATCGCCTGGCCAACGGCGGAAACGACGAAGAAGACCGTCATCGTGGCGCCGATCTCGACGAAGGACAGCCCGAACTCCGCCATCAGCCAGGGGAAGAGTGGCGGCAGGAGCAGGTGGAAGAAGTGCGAGACGCCGTGGGCGAAACCGATCAGCGCGATCACGCGCGCATCATCGGCGGGCGCCGGGGCACTCTCGGGAAAGGTCGTGGTCGTCATGCCGATCTCTGGCGGTCCGTTCGATCGCAAAAGGATCGGCCGCATGTCCGTTGTTGGGTCGCCCCATTCTACGCGCCGGGTTTTTACAGGCTATCGGTAGTAACCACAGGCGAACCGCGGCATTCGCGTGCGGAACGAACGTCGCGCGGCGGCGTCGAACGACTTCAGCCCCTCAGGAGACCCCGATGCACAAGAATGATTCCCGCCCGCTGCTGGCCGCCCTCTCGTTCGCCACGCTCTCCGTCACGGCCACCGCACCGGCCTTCGCCGACGAGACGAGCCCGGTCGCCGTCGTCGATACGATGGAGAAGAATTTCGGCGTCCACCCCGGCCAGCGCCGCAACCACACCAAGGGCGTCTGCGCGGCCGGCACCTTCACGGCGACGCCGGATGCTCATCTGCTGACGCGTTCGCCGGTATTCTCGGGCAAGCCGGTCCCGGCGGTCGCCCGCTTCTCGATTGCCGGCGGTCGCCCGAACATTCCTGACACCGCCCGCAACCCGCGCGGCATGGCGCTGCGTTTCTCGCTGCCGGATGGCAGCGAGCACATGATGGCGATGCTGCACACACCGGTCTTCGGTGTCGCCAGCCCGGCCGCCTTCCTCGAAAACCTGCAGGCGGCATCCCCTGACCCCGCGACCGGCAAGCCGGATCCGGAAAAGCAGAAGGCCTTCGCCGCCGCGCACCCAGAGACCAAAGGCCAGGCCGATTTCCTGAAGGCCAACAACCCGCCGGCGAGCTATGCCAGCACCCCCTACTACAGCCTGCATGCCTTCCGCTTCGAGAACCGGGCGAAACAGGCGCGTTATGTACGCTGGCAGTTCGTGCCGCAGGACGGCACCCGCTTCCTCGACGACGCGGCGCTGACCGGTACGCCGCCGGACTTTCTGGAGGTAGCACTCAAGTCGCGCATCGCGCAGGGCCCGATCCACTGGGACATGGTGGTGACCTTCGCCGAAGCCGGAGACACGCTCACCGACCCGACCGTTCCGTGGCCGGAAGGGCGCAGGCAGCAACGCATCGGCACGCTCGAACTGAAGTCGGTCAGCACCCAGGCCGGCGGCGACTGCGAGAAGATCAACTTCGATCCGATGGTGATGAGCGACGGCGTCGCCGCGTCCGACGACCCTGTACTGCGCTTCCGTTCGGCGGCTTACGCCGTGTCGTTCGGCCGTCGACTGAGCGACGCGCCGGCGAAATAATCAGGAGGGTCAGCCCCCTTCGGCGGCCCGCAGCCGGGCGATGACGAGGGGAAACAGTCCGGAACCGATCAGCGCAACGGCCGACACGACAAAAGCCAGCCCGGCGCCCTCGTCGGCAAGCAGCGGATGGATGAGGTGGCCGAAGCCAGCCATGCTGACCAGCCCCGGAATGGCGCAGAGGATGCCAAGCCCGGTGCAGAGAAGGAAACTGAGCGGAAAACGTCGCATGGTTCGGATCCCGGAAGGACGAAGGGCCGATTCCACGTGGAATCGGCCCTGTCGATTGTTCCTGTGGCGCGCCCGAGACGATTCGAACGTCCGACCCCTGCCTTCGGAGGGCAGTACTCTATCCAGCTGAGCTACGGGCGCGCAGAAGGGCGTCAAGGATAGCGGGTTTCGCCCCCCGCGTCCATCGAGACCCTGCTGAAAGAAGGGGATTGCGCGCTATAATCCGCCCTTTACATCAAGCGTTTAACAAACAAGGAAATCCCCATGGCCGAGAATTCCAAGCAAACGAACTCTTCCTCGTCGATCATGTACCTCGTGATCGGGATCGCCGTACTGCTGATGGCAGTCATCGTGCCGTTCTCGATGAAGGGCAAGGGCAGCGCCCCGGCCGCGGCCACCGACGAAGCCGATGCCCGCATCCAGCCGGTCGCCCGCGTCGAGCTGGCGAAGGCGGCAAAAAAGGCCGCCGGCCCGCGTGACGGCGCCACCGTTTATGGATCCGTCTGCCAGGCCTGCCACGCAAGCGGCGCAGCCGGCGCACCGAAGGCCGGGGACAAGGCTGCCTGGGCCCCGCGCATTGCCAAGGGCAAGGCGGAGCTGATCAAGAGCGTGACCAATGGCAAGGGTGCAATGCCGCCGAAGGGTGGTGGTGCCGACCTCACCGACGACGAGATCAAGGCGGCTGTCGATCATCTCGTTGGTCTCGCAAAGTAAGCAGACACGCAACGAAAAGGGGGATGCCGAGGCATCCCCCTTTTCATTTGTGAAGCCGGATTACTTCTTGGCTTCAACCGGCTTCGCGGCCGGTGCCGGGGCTGCCGCCGCAGTGGCAGGGGCCGGCGCCGCAGCGGCCGGTGCTGCTTCAGCCTTCTTCTCGACGCCCTTCTTCTCGCCTTTCGCCTTGTGGGCCTTCTTGGCTTCCTTCTTCGCGTCGGCCGGCTTGGCGTCGCTCTTCACGTCGGCCTTCTTTTCAGTGGCAGGAGCAGCGGCCGGCGCAGCAACCGGGGTTGCCGGGGTCGCCGGCTTGGCGGCTTCGACAGCCGGTTTCGCCGGTGCGGCAGGGGTAGCGGGAGCTGCAGCCCCCTGGGCAAAAGCTGCGGTACCGAAAGCGGTGGCGACGGTGAGGGCGATGATCTTCTTCAGCATTTTGAATCTCCTTGACGTTGGTTTGGTTGTCCTGCTCGGCGGATTTTCGTTCCGGCCTTGCAGCAATCAACGCGGCCGCTGACACCGCGGTAGTCAGGAGAAAGGTAACGCGCTGTAACGCCAGGTAACCAGGATGTCAGGACTTGTTTCCGGCCAGTAGCGCCTTCATTGCCGCCAGCCGTGCGCCCGAGGCGGCCTTGTCCGGTTCGGCACCTGCGCCCTTGCCGCCGGAAAAGCGCAGGTCGTCCTTGCCCATCTCGTCGATGAAACGCGACGGTTCGCACGGCGACCATTCCTTGCCCTGTGGCCGTTTCTCGCAGTGCGTGACGTGCAGGCTACGCTGCGCGCGCGTGATGCCGACGTACATCAGCCGGCGCTCTTCCTCGATCTTCACCGGATCCTGCGATTCGCGGTGCGGCAGCAGCCCCTCCTCGATGCCGACGAGGAAGACGTGCTTGTACTCGAGGCCCTTCGCCGCGTGCAGCGTCGACAGCTGCACGCCGTCGAAATCGGATTCGCCCTTGTCGAGCAGGTTGATCAGCGCGATCGTCTGCGTCAGGTCGATCAGGGTCTTCTCGTCGTCCTCGCCCTTCTTCGTCAGCCAGGCGGTGAATTCCTGCACGTTCTTCCACTTCGTTTCGGCGGCGCGCGGCTCCTCGTGGTCGTAGAGCCAGCTCTCGTAGCCGATGGCCGCGAGCAGGTCGGGCAGCACCTGTCCCGGCGGTTCCTTCTTCGCACGCCACTCCATGCGGTTGATGAACTCGCAGAATTCGAGCAGGGGTTCGAGCTGGCGCGATTGCACGCGGTGCGCAAAGCCTTCCTCGAAGACGGCGGCGAAGAGCGAGATGTGGCGCTCGCCGGCGTAGGTGCCGAGCGCCTCCAGCGTGCTGCCGCCAACGCCGCGCTTGGGCGTGGTCACGGCGCGGATGAAGGCCGGATCGTCGTCCGGGTTGGCCAGCAGGCGCAGGTAGCAGGTGATGTCCTTGATCTCGGCCTTGTCGAAGAAGGATTGCCCGCCGGAGAGCAGATAGGGCACCTTCTGGTTGCGCAGGTATTGCTCGAAGATGCGCGCCTGGTGGTTGCTGCGGTAGAGGATGGCGTAGTCGCGGAAGTGCGTGCGGTGCTCGAACTTGTGCGCCTGCAGCTTCATCACCACCGATTCGGCCTCGGTTTCCGGATCCTTGCAGGCCGTCACCGTAATCATGTCGCCGTGGCCAAGATCCGACCACAGCCGTTTCTCGAACAGCTTTTCGTTGTTGGCGATCAGTGCGTTCGCGGCCTTCAGGATGCGCACCGTCGAGCGATAGTTCTGCTCCAGCTTGATCACCTTCAGGGCCGGGTAGTCGCGCGGCAGGCCGCGCAGGTTCTCGATGTCGGCGCCGCGCCAGCCGTAGATCGCCTGGTCGTCGTCGCCCACGGCCGTAAACATGGCGCGGACACCGGTCAGCAATTTGAGCAGCTTGTACTGGCAGGCGTTGGTGTCCTGATATTCGTCGACGAGGATGTAGCGCAGGCGGTTCTGCCACTTCTCGCGCACCTCGGGATGCTGCTCGAACAGTTCGACCGGCAGCATGATCAGGTCGTCGAAATCGACCGCCTGGTAGGCCTTCAGCGTCGCCGCGTAGTCACGATAGGCACGTGCGGCGAGCGCCTCGGTGTCGTCCTGGGCGAGCTTCACCGCCATATCCGGCGTGACCAGCGCGTTCTTCCAGTTGGAGATGACGTTCTGCAGCTTGCGGATGGTCGCCTTGTCGACGCTGCCGGCGAGATCGGAGACGATGCCGTAGCAGTCTGTCGAATCGAAGATCGAGAAGTTCGGCTTGTAGCCGAGCGCCTTCGCCTCCTCGCGCAGGATGCGCACGCCGAGCGCGTGGAAGGTACAGATCGTCAGTCCGCTGGTCGAGGTGCCTTCGAGCAGCTTGCCGACACGCTCCTGCATCTCCTTCGCCGCCTTGTTGGTGAAGGTGATCGCCGCGATGTTGCCCGGCTTCATGCCGCAATCCTGGATCAGGTAGGCGATCTTCTGCGTGATCACCCGCGTCTTGCCCGAACCGGCGCCGGCGAGCACCAGAAGGGGGCCATCGAGGTAGCGGATGGCTTCGCGTTGCGGGGCGTTGAGCTGGGCGGACATGAAAAAGGGGACGGTGGGCGGAAAAGCAACGCGCCCCGGCAAACCGGGGCGCGTCGTGTTGCATCATTCTACCGCAGGCAGGCTAGGCTTTTTCGTCGACGTGGCCGGGCAGCGCCAGCTCGAGCGCACGGACATTGACCGTCTGCAGCACCCTGGCCGCATCACTACCGAGCCTGTTGATCGCCTCCACCACTTCATGGGCATCGGCCTGGACGTCATCCGGCGCCACGGTCGGAAAACGCTCTTCCGCCGCATCGAGCTCTTCGCGCACGCTGCGCCGGCGGTCGGCATCGACGCCCTCGACACCGCCGACCGGGCGCAACTCGTTGCGCCGCGGTACCGGCGTACCGTCGGGCCGTTCGAGCGCCTGCTGCGGCTTGGTCGTCATGCGAACCGGCGTCATCATGGTTCTCCTCGTTCCATGACTTTCTAACGTCATGAAACGAAAGAACTTTAGCCCCCGAATATCTTCTTCAGCAGGGCGCTGCCGGTCGAGATCGGATCCTTGCGGATGGCCTTCTCCTGCTCGGCGACCATCAGGAACAGGCCGTCGAGCGCCTTCTGCGTGACGTACTGGTCAAGATTGGCATCCTTTTTGTCGAGCAACCCCATCTTCGCCGCCTTGCCGGCATAGTCGTTGTACTTGTCGGCAAGCTCGACCTTGGCCGTCGCCTGCTTGACGATGGGCAGGAACTTCGCGGTCAGGTCGGTGCTGGTGGCGCGACGAAAGTATTGCGTCGCCGCATCGTCGCCACCGGTCAGGATGGCGCGCGCATCGTCGAAACTCATGTTCTTCACGGCATTGACGAGGATCGGCTTGGCTTCGACGACGGCGAGTTCGGCGGCATGGTTCATCGTCTCGATCAGCTCGTCGGCATATTTGCCGGCGCCGAGCGTACGCATCATCTTCTCGGCCTTGCGGATCGAATCCGGCAGCGGAATCCTGACGCGGGCATCGCCCATGAAGCCATTCGGCTTGCCCAGCTGATCGACGGCGATCTCGGCGCCACGGGTCAGCGTCTCCTTGAGGCCGGAGGCGGCTTCGCCGCTCGAAACGTCGGCGGCGTGCACGGAGAAAGGCAGTAGCAGGGATAGAACGAGGGGGAGGAGGAACTTGCGCATGGGTCGGCTCCGCAGAAAGACAATTGGAACCGACAGCCTATGCCACGGCGGGGCGGTCCGGCAAGACGGCCGGGCGCCCCGCGCGCATCAGGGTGCGACGCCGGCGTTGTGCGCCTGCTGGTCGGCCCAGTACGAGGAGCGCACCATCGGGCCGCAGGCAGCGCCGGTGAAGCCCATCGCCTTCGCCTCGGTCTCGTACATCTTGAAAACGTCGGGATGCACGTAGCGCGACACCGGCAGGTGATGGCCGGACGGCGCCAGGTACTGGCCGATCGTCAGCATCTCGACGCCGTGCGCGCGCAGGTCGCGCATCACCTCGAGGATTTCCTCGTCGGTCTCGCCGAGGCCAACCATCAGGCCGGACTTGGTCGGGACGTTCGGGTACTTGGCCTTGAAATCCTTCATGAAGGTCAGCGAGTGCTGGTAGTCGGCACCCGGGCGCGCCTGCTTGTAGAGGCGCGGCACGGTTTCCATGTTGTGGTTGAGCACGTCGGGCAGCGACTGGCCGAGCACCTCGATGGCGATCTCGTGGCGACCGCGGAAATCGGGCACCAGCGTCTCGATGGTGGTCGTCGGCGATTTGGCGCGCACGGCGGCAATGACGTCGACGAAGTGCTGGGCACCGCCGTCGCGCAGGTCGTCGCGGTCGACGCTGGTGATCACCACGTAGCGCAGCTTCAGGTTGGCCACGGAGTCGGCGAGGTTGGCCGGCTCATTCACATCCGGCGGCAGCGGCTTGCCGTGGCCGACATCGCAGAAGGGGCAGCGGCGCGTGCAGATGTCGCCGAGGATCATGAAGGTCGCCGTGCCGCGGCCGAAGCATTCGCCGATGTTCGGGCAGGCAGCTTCCTCGCACACCGTGTGCAGCTTCTGCTCGCGCAGCATGGCCTTGATCTCGCCGAAGCGGCCGGAACTGTTGCCGGCCTTGACGCGGATCCACTCCGGCTTCTTCTGCGGCACGTGCGGCACGATCTTGATCGGGATGCGGGCCGTCTTCAGTTCGCCCTTCTGCTTAACGCCGCGTTCGCTCATGCTGCTTCCTTCTCCAGTTGTGCAATGAGGTGCCTCGTCAGCGCCTCCGCCGCTTGTGGCGGCGTCAGCGCAATGCCGAGATCCTTCGTCTGCGTGACCGCCATGCCGGCATAGCCACAGGGGTTGATCGCCGAGAACGGCGACAGGTCCATATCCACATTCAGGCTGACGCCATGGTAGCAGCAGCCGTTTCTCACTCGCAGCCCCAGCGCGGCGACCTTGGCCGGGCCGACATACACCCCCGGCGCGCCATCGCGCCGTTCGGCCGTCACACCCTGCTCGCCAAGGCAGTCGATGACTGCCTGCTCGATCCGGTTCACCAGTTCACGCACCTTCAGCTTGCGCCGCGGCAGGTCGATCAGCAGGTAGACCACCACCTGGCCGGGGCCGTGGTAGGTGATCTGGCCGCCACGGTCGATCTTCACCAGCGGGATGCCGGTATCGACCAACAGGTGCTCCGGTTTGCCGGCCTGGCCGAGCGTGAACACCGGCGGGTGCTCGACGACCCACAACTCGTCTGGCGTTTCCGCCGTGCGCTCGGCGGTGAACTTCATCATCGCCCGCCACGTCGGTTCGTAGTCTGCGCAGCCGAGCGGGCGGACGATCATTTCGGAATCTTCGCGATTTACAGAACGATCTTGACCAGCGGATGTGCCGTCAGTTCCATGTACAGCGCATCGAGCTGCGGCTTCGAAGTGGCCTTCACGGTGCAGGTCAGGCTGACGTACTTGCCGCCGCTGCTCGCACGCATTTCCATCGTCGCGCCGTCGAAATCCGGATCGTGCCTGGCAATAACGGTCAGCACGGCCTGTGCCAGGTCATTGCTGGCGAGTCCCATGATCTTGACCGGGAAGTCGCAGGGGAACTCGAGCAGGGTTTCCTGCTGCTTGGGGCTTTCTTCAGCCACGGCGCATGACCTCGTCCTTGAACTGCTGGTACCAGCCGTGCATCTGCTGCGCCAGCGGGCCCGGCTTGCCTGCATTGCCCCCGTTGCCGACGGGCTTGCCATCCAGCGTCGTGATCGGCAGCACTTCCTTGGTCGAGGAAGTCATCCATACTTCGTCGGCGCTGTGCAATTCGCTTTCGGCAATGTCGCGCACCGCGTGCGGCACACCGTGCTTGGCGGCAAGCTCCAGCACCACGTCGTAGGTGATGCCGGGCAGCATGCGGTGGTCCTTGACCGGCGCCAGCAGCACGCCGTTCTTGACCACGAAAATGTTCGACGCCGCGCCTTCGATCATGACGCCGTCACGGATAAAGATCGTTTCGGCACAACCTTGTTCGACCGCTGCCTGCCGGGCGACAACGTTGGCAAGCAGGGCGACGACCTTGAGGTCGCAGCGCGCCCAGCGCGTGTCGGCGGCCGTCACCGCGGCAACGCCGGTGGCGCGCACGCTGTCCGGCGTCGTCACCAGCGGGGCGGTGAAGATGAAGACCGTCGGCGTCACGCCCTGCGGGAAGGCATGATCGCGCTTGTCGTCGGCGCCGCGCGTCACCTGGATGTAGACCGACTGGTCGTCGAAGGGAGCGGCGGCGATGATGCGCTCGATCCGTTCCGTCCACTCGGCCAGCGTATGCGGGTTCGCGAGGCGGATGCCAGCCAGCGTCTGTTGCAGACGCGTGAGGTGTTCCCCGATGCGGAAGGGCTTGCGCGAGTACACCGGCACGACCTCGTAGCCCCCATCCCCGAAGAGGAAGCCGCGGTCGAGCGGCGAGATGCGCGCTTCGTTGAGCGGCAGATACTGGCCGTCGAGGTAGCAGAGGGTCGTGTTCATGTGTTTACTTGAACCAGAGGCGAACCGAGTCGATGGCGCGTCCGATGAAGCCGGCCTGCGGCACGGTTTCAAGCGCGACGACCGGGAATTCGCCATACGGCTTGCCATCGACGCTGACCTTCATCGTGCCCACGGTCTGGCCGGCCGAGATCGGTGCGATCAGCGGCTGTTGCGAGACGAGGTCGGCCTGCACCTTGGGCCCGAAACCCTTCGGCACGGCAAGGATGAAGTCGCTGGTGAAGCCGGCCTTGAGCGTCGACGAAGCGCCTTTCCAGACCTTCAGGTTGGAAACGGCCTGGTCCTTGGCGTAGAGCTGCACGGCGTCGTAGAACTGGAAGCCGTAGTTGAGCAGCTTCAGCGATTCCTGGGCACGGACGCTGTCGGAGGCGGCGCCGAGCACGACCGACAGCAGGCGACGCGGACCCCGCTTGGCCGAGGAGATCAGGCAGTAGCCGGCGGCATCGGTGTGGCCGGTCTTGACGCCATCGACCGTCGGATCGAGCCAGAGCAGGCGGTTGCGGTTGTGCTGGGTAATGTTGTTGTAGCGGAATTCCTTGATCGTGTAGTACTTGGCGTAATCCTCGGGGAAGTCGCGGATCAGCGCGCCGGCAAGCGTCGCGAGGTCGCGCGCCGTCGTGTAGTGCTGCGGGTCGGGCAGGCCGGTCGAGTTGCGGAAGCTGGAGGCTTTCATGCCGAGGCGCTGCGCCTCGCGGTTCATCATCTGTGCGAAGTTCTCCTCGCTGCCGGCGATGCCTTCGGCGAGTGCGACGCAGGCATCATTGCCGGACTGGACGATCATGCCCTTGATCAGATCCTCGACCGGCACCTGGTGGCCGACGCGGATGAACATCTTCGACCCGCCCGTGCGCCAGGCGCGTTCGGAGACGGTGATGCCCTGATCGATCTTCAGGGTGCCCTGCTTGAGGGCGGCAAAGGTCAGGTAGGCGGTCATCAGCTTGGTCAGCGAGGCCGGTTCGAGGCGTTCGTCCTCCGCCTGGCTGGCGAGGGTCTGGCCGGAACCGGATTCGATCAGCAGCCAGGATTTGGCAGCGAGCGCCGGCGGCACGGGCAGCTGCTGGGCAAGGAC
>WBZP01005817.1_pt1 | contig 12396 bp, 8 predicted proteins | sample 5204301 | NCBI WGS metagenome assembly WBZP01 (sample SAMN12412401, study PRJNA552823) | activated sludge metagenome | isolation source: activated sludge from nitrification reactor of wastewater treatment plant... | place: USA: Pennsylvania | collected 2017
TCGGTGCTCGATCGCGCCATGCAGGATCGCGATCCGGCGGCGCGGGCGGCGGCGGTGCGTGGGCTGCGGGGCACTGCGTCGGTTGAAGCGATGGAAAAGCTCGGCGGCGTGGACTACCGGACGCTTATCAAAGATGCCGCGCCCGAGGTTCGCCAGGCGGTCGCGACCAACCTGCTTGCCGAGAGTGCCGAGGTCTACTTCGGTCACGATCGCGCGGTGTCCGAGCAGGCGATTGCGGCGGCGCTGGCGGTGCGCGCGGGTCCACAGGCTGATCCGGCGCTGGCGGCCAAGCTGCTCTCGGAGATCTCGACCGAGTCGGTCGGCTCCGAAGCGGTGAGCGAGCTTGTCGCGCTGCTGGATGGGCCGTCTGATCCATCGCTTGCGTCGCTGCGGGCGGCGGTGGTGCTGGCGCTCGGTGGGGTGCCATCGAGCGAGTCGGCGCGCGTCATCCGCCGGCTGATCGATCTGTATCGCCAAGACGACAGCCGCGAGGTGCGGCGCGCGGTGCTGACCGCGCTGTGTCGGCTGCAAATGGCGACGGCACTTACGACCTTGGAAGCGCTCCGTCCGATCGACGCGAGCCTGTCCAAAGACATCGATGCGTGGCAGCAGGCGCTGCGCAGCGGTCTTCAGGAATGGACGCTGCTCCAGCGGGAAAAGCAGCGGATTTTGCCCGATGCCCCCCAACCACACTAAGGAGGTGTGAACATGAAGTCTCGATTCTTGGCAGGGACCCTGGGTCTGCTTGTGCTCGGAGCGGCGCTGCTCACGGGTGAGCCGGTCGGTCTGGCCGCCACCGCCAACGGTCCGATCTGCGACCCGGGTGCGAAGGTCAACTCGACGACCTACTACGGATGCAGCGGCGGATCGCACACCGCGCTCGACATCGCCAACGGGACGTGCAGCGTGTGGAACTATCGCGGAATGCTGGTCGGCAGCTACCGCTACACCCAGTACGCGGGCTGCGCCGATAGCTGCGGGGCCTGCTCGGCGGGCGCGGGCTGCTGCAACGGCGGCGCGGGCAACTACTTCGTGGTGTCGGGCGGCAGCGGCTGGGACTTCCGGCAGCTTCACTCGAACAGCCCCAAAGGCACGCAGACGTGTGACCGCTGCGCGATCGGCCTGATCGGCTCGACCGGCAACTCGACCGGCGCGCACTCGCACTCCGACAACCGCCAGTACGGCACCAAGAAGAGCGCCTGGTACACCGCCGTCGGCACCACCTGCGGCTCCAGCGGCTACTGCAACAACCGAGTCGGCACCCCGACCCTCTAAGCCCGCTTCGCTTTCGCCCGCCAGTTCCCCCCGCCCATCCCCACCAGCCGGGCCGCCCGCGCGACGGCTTAGCGAAGCATGCCCTGGTTCGCCAGCGTGGCCGCCCGGATGCCGAGCTGTTCCGTCAGCCAGTCCCGCGCCGCCTGCTCGGTCGAAAAAAAGCGCATCGGAATCGCTTGGCTACTGGTCAGCCGAATCGCGTTCACCACCAGCGTCAGCACCGTGCGCTGAAGCAGCGACGCGCCCAGCACCGCCATCGGCAGCCCCGGCGTATTCGGATCGGTGCGGCTGCCCATGTGCTGTCGCGCTTGCGGCGTAAACGACACGTCCTGTCCCAAAAACACCAGCATGCCCAGGTTGCCCAGGCGCTCGTGCTGGGCTTCGACAAAGTCCATGAACTGGATCGCATCCGCTTCGGTCAGCTGGCCGTTCAGCTGTGTGATCAAGAGCGGCCCGTCGATCACCGATTGGTGGTTGCCGAAGCGCAGCGCGTGTGTCTGTGTATCTGCCACTGAAACTGGAACATCCGACGCCATGATTGCGACCGCCCCGCTTAGCAGGCTGACACAGTGACCGACGGGCGCGCAAGTACGTGGGACCGCATCAGAAATCGCCTTGCTCGACGCACACGCAGCCGTTCTGTACGCTGTCTACGATGCTTGTGAGCGGACACGGGCACTATCCCGAGACGGAAGATGGACATCGCACCTCCTCACATTCGCGCCATGGCCAGGGCCTCGCTGGCGCTCCCCGATGACAAGCTCGTTGCCGAGTGCGTCGTCGATCTGTTTGTCGCCAGCGGCCCCGGCGGCCAGCACCGCAACAAGACCGAGAGCGCCGTGCGCCTGCATCACCTGCCGAGCGGCATCGTCGTCACCGCCACCGAGCGCCGCAGCCAGATCCAAAACCGCCTGATGGCGATCCTGCGCCTGCGTGAAAAGCTCGTCGCACTGACGGTGGTGCCCAAGGTGCGCCGCCCCACCAAGCCGAGCCGCAGCGCCAAAGAGCGTCGCCTGTCCGAAAAGAAGCGAGACGGCGAAGTCAAGCGCCAGCGCCGCGCCGACTTCGACTAGCCCGCGCGCAAGCGGCGCTAGGTACGGCGTAACAAGCGCTGCGCATGACATGACGAGCCCTGCGCATGCCATGACAAGCCCTGCGCATGACATGACGAGGCGTGCGCATGCCATGACGAGGCGTGCGCATGGCATGACGAGCGCTGCGCATGACATGACGAGGCTTGCGCATGGCATGACGAAGCGTGCGCATGGCATGACGAGCGGTGCGCATGGCATGACGAGGCTTGCGCATGGCATGACGAGGCTTGCGCATGGCATGACGAGGCGTGCGCATGGCATGACGAGCGCTGCGCATGGCATGACGAGGCGTGCGCATGCCATGACGAGCGGTGCGCAGGCCAGGACGGTGAGGTGGGCGGGGCGGGGTGTGGTAAGACGCTGGAACACTCCTTACGAGGGCGCACAAGGCGATGACTGTTTCGGCGCATTCTCCGCTGTTGCCGGGCCGCAAGGCCGCTTCCGACATTCGGATCGAGCCGCGCATGCCGTTTCTCGATGGGCTGCGTGGGCTGGCGATTGTGATGGTGGTGCTCTACCACGCCTACGTGCGCTGGCCGGAGCTTGTGCCCTACCACGGTCGCTTTCAGACGTTCCCGCTGTTTGCGCAGGGCTGGATCGGCGTGCCGCTGTTCTTTCTTCTGTCGGGCTACCTGATTGCGCGGACGCTGTGTCGCTGCCAGGGCATCGCGGAGTTTTGCCTGCGTCGCTGGTCGCGCCTGTTTCCGGCGATGGTGCTGTGCTCGCTGATCATCTATGTGACCGCGCCGCTTGTGCCCGAGCGTCCCGCCGGTCCGCCCGAGCCGCTGAGCCTTCTGCCGGGCCTGACGTTCATTGATGAAGCGTGGTGGGCGAAGATCCTGGGGCGTCCGGTGCGGGTGCTGGAGGGCTCGTTTTGGACGCTGTACACCGAAGCGAAGTTCTACATAAGCGCGGCGTGTCTGTACTTCTTTTTGGGACGGCGGGCGCTGTGGCTGGGGCTGTCGGGGGCGTTTTTGCTGGGGGCGCTGTGCTGGCTGTTGGTGCATCCGCTCGGGATGACGGGCTTTGGGCTTGCGCGGCTCGACAAGCTGGTGACGCAGCTGTCGCTTCTGCACTTTGGCTGGTTTGCGGCGGGGTCGCTGTGGTTCTTCCATGCGCACGAGCCGGGAAAGCCGCGTCTGCTGGGGGTGCTGGCGTGGCTTTTGTGCGCGGTGTCGGTGCTGGTGTCCGCCGAGCTTGTGCCCGTCAAGATCGTGAGCGTCACGCTGATGCCGATCCTGTTTGTGCTGGCGCTGCGAAATCGGACGGCGCAGCGCGTGCTGGGACATCCGGTGCTGCTCTACCTGGGGCTGTGTAGCTATCCGCTGTATCTGCTGCACGAAAACCTGATGATTGCGCTGGTCATCAAGCTGGGTCCGCACGTCCCGAGCGTGCTGTGGCCGCTTTTGCCGCTGCCGGTGGTGCTGGGTCTGTCTGTGGTGGCGTATCCGATTGCGCGCTACTTCGAGCCGCCGACCGAGCGCTTTTTACGCACCCGGCTGTTTGTGCCGCGCATCCGTGCCTAGCGGTGCGCCGTCCAGGTCGACCACCACCAGGGCGAGATCGTCGGGCTGCCCCGCGTCTTGCCAGGCGGTCACGATTCGATCGACCGCCGCTTGGGGGGAATCGGCGGCAAGGAGCGAGCCAAGCTGATCGCTCGACAGCAGCTGGTGGACGCCATCGGAGCAGAGCAGCAGCCGATCCTGCGGACGCAGATCGATCCGGGTCAGCGTGGGACTGGCACTGACGGCATCGCTGCCGAGCATGCGGGCCACGACGCGGTGTAGCTGGCTGCGTAGATCGGGCGGCACCTTCTGCTGGGTCTGCTCCATCAGCCACAGCAGGCTGTGGTCCTGCGTCAGGCAGGTCAGCTGACCGTCTCGGCGCAGATAGACCCGGCAGTCTCCCAGGTGGGCGATGGTGGCGCGGGTTCCTTGGATCATCACCGCTGCGGTGGTGGCCCCGGCTCCGTTGGTGTCAAACCAGTGCGGGCGCTGGTGACGTTGAAACAGCTCGGCGTGATCGTAGGAATGAAAGACCGCCTGCGCGATGGCGTGGAAGGCCTGACAGAACGTGCGGTGAAAGAAGTCCTGGGCACAGAGCGGACCGGCGGCCTGGGACAGCGCGGCGCGGACCGTCTCGCAGAGGGCTTCTGCGGCGATGGCTCCGGTGTGGGCGGCACCGCTCATGCCATCGACGACCAGGAACAGCGCAACCGGGTCCGCTGGCCACATCAGCACGCGATCTTCGTTTGGACCGCCGCGCAAGCGTTCCGCTGTGGTGCCCGCGTACCGGATCGGCCAAGCGGCCTGGGCGGTCGGGGGCTCCTCGCGAAACCGGAGCGACTGCTGGACCTGCGCATCGGGATGCTGGGCCAGGATCTGGCGGGCTGGCGCTGGAACGTGCGGCTCTCGCGACAGAAAGATCTGGTTCTGGCTGGGAAGCTGGCTGTGACGAACCTGCGCGGCCTGACACCACAGCGCGGGGCCAGCCTGCGGCGCGGCCAGCAGCCAGTCGACATCGACGCCGTGCTGGGCGAGCGTGATCAGGAACGGCTCGGACAGATCGGGACGCAGCGACACAAGCTGAAGCAGCCGCAGCGGAGCACCGGGAACCAGCAGCGAAAGCGCCGACTCACGGAGCGTCGGGTCTGCCGCCAGCGCAAACAAGGTGGCTTGGCTGTGCTGGGCAAACAGCCGGGGCGTGTCCGATAGCAGGCGTGGCAGCGAGGGGTGTTCCGCTACGTGGTTGGGCAGCGCGGGGAACAGCCGAAACAGCACATCCGCCGGGGTGTTCGGATGCTGGGCGAGGGCTTGACGCAGACGCAGCGACCCGTGCTGGGAATACAGCGTGCGCAGTCGCTCGGGCGTCGTGTTGGGGTCGGAGGCCTCGGCGAGCGCCGGGTCGGGACGTGCTTCATCCATCAGCAGCCAGGGCTCCGCAGGCGGGGGACTGGCTGCGCCTAGCTGCGCAGGAAGCCGAGGTGGTGGGCGGGGGTGACCAGGCCGTCGATGCGCAGCTTGCCGTGCTGGTAGAGGCTGCGGATGTCGGTCTGGCCTTCGCACAGGGCGGCGAAGTCGTCATCGCTGAGCGTCAGGGTGGTCTGGGCGCGTTCTACCTTGCCTTCGGTGACGGTGCCGCTGCCATCGATCGCAAACGCCGCGTCGGGGGACTTCACCACAAACTGCACCGTCCCGGTGAGCGCCTGCGCAAGGCCGGGCTGCTTGCCGAGCTTGTCTTTGAGCTGCGCGACGAGCTGCGGGGCCTTGGCGGGCTTGGCGGGTGCTGCCGGTGCCGCCTGCGCCGGGGCGTCCGCTTTCGCTGCGGGGGCCTTCGTCGCTTGGCCACCGAGCCGCGCCATCACCACCTGTTCGACCCGCTTTTTGTCCATCTTCATCAGGAACTCAAGCTTCTGGCTGGCCATGACGTTGCCGCCGATCTTGAGCTTGCCGCTGATGAACAGCTTCTGCGGGTTGGCCTTGCCGAGCACCATGTCGAGGAAGTCGGCGTTCGACAGGCTCAGCGTGACATCGGCGGCTTGCTCGCCTGGCACGACGGCACCGGGCGCGCTCTTGAGGTCGATGAAGTAGGCGGAGTCGGGGCTGCTGAGCTTGAACTGGAAGCTGGTGGCAATCTGCTTGGCCAGGTCGGGCGAGTCGGCGATGTAGCCCTTGATGGCGACAAAGATGTCCTCGCTGGTCAGCACCGAGGCGGGATCGACAGAAGCTGCCGCAGCGGGGGCCGAAGCTGCGGAAGCGGCTGGAGCTGGCGTCGCGTGGGCGGCTTGGGCTTTTTTGGGCTGCGGGATGTCTTTGTACAGCTCAATCGCCGCGTTCGAGATGACGACCTTGTTGCGCTCGACGACGCTGACGCGGGCGATGACGCGGGTGTCGGACTCTTTCCACAGCTCGAACTTGAGCGTCTCGCCAGGGAACACGATGTCGGCAAAGCGGACCTTGATGCTCTTAAAGTAGCGTGGGTCGCCGCCGCAGATCTGGCTGACGACGTGTCGTCCCAGGTAGCCGAAGGTACACAGGCCGTGCAGGATGGGCCGCTGGAAGCCAAACGCGGTCGCAAAGGTCGGATCGACGTGCAGCGGGTTCCAGTCGCCGCTCAATCGGTAGATGAGCGCTTGCTCTTCGCCGAGCTTGTCGGTCAGTGTGAAGTCAGCGGCGCGATCGGGCGGGGTGTTGATGTCGGACGCGGGTCCGCGCTCGCCGCCGAAGCCGCCTGCGCCACGGACGAAGGTGCTCAGGTCGTTTTTGGCCAGCAGCTCACCCGTGTCGGCGTCGTAGGTGTCGATGTGGGTGATGACGACGGCGTTTTTGCCTTTGTCGTAGATCTCGGAGATGCGGGCGCGGTGGCTGAGCTTGGCTTTCTGCGGCCAGGGGCGAATGACCTCGGTGTACTGCTCGCCGTGGAGCACGCGATCGAAGCCGTAGCGCAGGCCGGGCGCGGTCTTGCCTTCGGCGGCCAGCTTGAAGATGACCTTGAGGGCGGGCACCACCGCAAACGTCGGCAGGGCGTAGAAGCCGCTCGCGTTGTTTTCGTACAGAAAGCGCAGCTCTTTGTCATCGGTGGGCTGCTTGCCGCTGCCGACGCCGAGCGCGTAGATGGTCAGGTCGCGCTCGTCGTAGCTGTTTTGCTGCTCGGGCAGCTCGTAGCCGAGCGCTTCATCGACATCGATGAACTCGTTGCCGCCTCGGCTCTTCGACGACAGGTTTTGCATCACCGGCTCCATCGAGGCGGTGATGTTTGGCGGGTGGGTGGCGTCGGCAAAGTCGGTGATCTGCGGCCAGGCCTGGGCGACGTTGTCGACGGAAAACTCGCGGCCCAGCTTCCAGACCTTGCCCTTGGTGCGTTCCCAGCGGAGCTTGGAGACGAAGCCGCCGCCGACCTCGAACAGGCCGCCGGTGTCTTTGCAGTCTTCGTGGCCGAGGTACAGCACGACGGGGCTGACGTACTCGGGCTTGAGCGCATCGACGACTTCTTTGGGCATCACGGTCTCGGTGAGTCGTGATCCGGCGAGCGGTGCGATGGTGTTGACGCGGATGTTCTTTTTGGCACCCTCAACGGCGAGGGTGTTTGCGAAGCCGACGAGGCCCAGCTTGGCGGCGCCGTAGTTGGCCTGACCGAAGTTGCCGTAGATGCCAGCGGCGGACGACGTAAAGATGATGCGGCCATAGCCTTGGTCGCGCATGTAGGGCCAGGCGGCGTGGGTGACGCGGAAGGCTCCGACCATGTGGACGCGGAAGATGAGATCCCAGTCGGCATCGGTCATCTTCGGGAAGCTGGTGTCGCGCAGGATGCCGGCGTTGTTGACGACGACATCGACGCGCCCGAAGGCATCAATGGCGGTCTTGACGATGGCGGCACCGTCTTCGACCGAGTCATAGTTTGCGACCGCTTCTCCCCCGGCGGCCTTGATTGCGGCGACGACGGCATCAGCGGCTGCGGATGACTTGCCGCCGCCGGTGGCGCTGCCGCCCAGGTCGTTGACGACGACTTTGGCGCCTCGGCTGGCGAATGCGAGCGCGTGACTGCGGCCAAGGCCTTGTCCGGCGCCGGTGACGATGACCACTTTTCCATCAAAGCGAAGCTGTCCCGACATCTGTCCTTCACTCCACCTTCTGTCTATGCGCGTTGACACATCCATGTACTTCTCAGCGACGCTTTGTGTCAAACCTGGGGGTGCGTCGGATGGCTGGATCGTGCCAGCAACTGTTCTACAATGGATCAGCTTGTGGGGCAGTGATCCAAGCTGGCGCAGGGTGTGGCGCAGGTCAGGGATGCACTGGGCAGCGGGGGCAGCGGCTTTGTCGAGCGCTTCTGCGGACTTGGCTCGTTGAGACGGGACTTGGTACGGCGGCTGCTTTGGATATCGGTCAGGCAAGCAAGCGGCAAGCAAGCGGCAAGGAGCAAGCGGTCATGGCCTCTATCAAGGTTCCCGAGGGTCTGGTTCAGGTGTCTTCCTCTCAGCTGAGCGCAAGCGATCGCTACGACGGTGGCTGGCGTCAAGGCAAGCCGGTGGAAGATCCGGCCAAGATGAAGCGCTGGGGCTTTATCACCGCCCAGCCGAGCGAGTATCTGGTGGTCGTTCACAACGGCAAGATCGACTCGCGGCGGTCGGGTCAAGGCATGCGGGTGTGGAAGTGGCCGTGGACGGCGGTGGCAACGATTCCGACCACGCTCCAGCAGATTGACTTTGTCGCCGATCAGATCACCAAAGAGCGCGTCGGGGTGAGCGTCACTGGCATGGCGGTCTATCGGATTGCGCAGCCGGAGATTGCGTATCGGATGCTCAACTTCAGCTATGCGGAGCGAGCGAGCGAGAAGCTGGGCCAGACGCTGCGCGACATGTTCATCGGTGCGGCGCGACGGCTGATTGCGAACCTGGGGCTGGACGCGTGTCTGGAACATCGCAAAGAAGCGATCGCGCAGTTTCTGATGCAAGAGATTGCGCCGGTGGTGTCGGGCAGCGGGCGGCTCGAAGACGGGACGGATCAAGGCTGGGGCGTGGTGATCGATACGATCGAAATCCAAGACGTAAAGATCCTGTCGGACGCGGTGTTCAAGCACTTGCAGGCTCCGTATCGGGCGGCGATTGCGATGCGGGCGGAGCAGGCGGACCTGGAACGTCAGCGTCAGGTGGCAGAGACTCGAGCGACGGCAGAGCGACAGGCGCAAGAAGCGGCGATTGCCAGCCAGCGTGAGACGCGCATGGCGAAGGCGAAGGCGGAAGCGGATGCGTCGGAGCGAGAAGCGCACGAAGCGATGCGGGCCGAGCAAGCGAAAGCCAAGAGCGCGGCAGAGGAGCTGCTTCGCAAAGAAGGGCTGGCGCGCAAGCGCATCGAGGTCGAAGAAGGCATCGCGCTGCGGCAAGCCGATAGCAAAGGATCGCTGGAGCAGCGCAGTCAGGTGATCCGTCAAGACGCAGAGCTTCAGCAGCTTCGTCTGCAAGAGCAGCGACGGGTGGCGACGGCGCAAGCAGAGATGGCGACGCTGGCGAGTGAAGCGGAGCTGGCCGAGCGGGCGCATCAGCTCGAAGTGCGCAAGCTGGAGCTGGAACACCAGCGTCAGAAGCTGCGGCAGCAGCAAGCGCTGCTGTTGGAAGCGGAAAAAGATCAGTACCAGCATGCGCAGCGACAGCAAGAAACGGCGACGCAGCGAATCGAGCACGACGCGCAGCTGGCCAAGCAGCGGGCCGAGGCGGAGATCGAGCTGTTGCTGAGCCAAGGTCGGGTGATGCGCGATCTGGTGGTGACGGGACTGCCGAACCTGGCGCAGGCGTTCAAGCAGTCGTTTGGCACGATTCACTACACGCAGTATTCGGGAAGTCCCGACGGCAATCCGATGGCGATGATTGGCTCGGCGATCGATCAGGTGCTCAGCGTGGCCAAAGGCCTTGGACTGGACCCGAGCAAGCTGGGCCAAAGCGTGAGTCCGGCGGTGGCCTCGTCCGTCGTGGAAGTGGGCGAAAAGACGCCACAATCGACATAGCAGCGTCCGCTGGCAATCGCGTATGCTCGCGCCCTCTTTTTGGAACACGTCTCCAAACCGCGATCAAAACAAAGAGGGACTGCGATGCGACAGACACGAAGAACCACGGATGTTTTCGGACTGGGCGTGCGAACCGCCGCGCTGCTTGGACTTTTTTCTCTTTCAGGATGTGCGACGGAGCCGGACCCGGTTCCGGTGGATCTGCGGGCGCTGCTCGGCGAGCTTTCGGGCGGTCAGCGCACCGACTACACCGGCCAGGGCGATGGCGGCGTCGGTCACGTCACGTACTTCAAGATCAAGGCGGGCTCGCCGGAATACATGGCGCTGCCGAAGCTGGAACAAGACAAGCTGGCCAAGCTTCAGTCGGGCGTGCTGCACAGCGCGAAGCTGGTTCCGACGGAAGCAGTGGCAGGAACCGAGGTCACGGGCACGCTGACGGTCAAAGGCAGCTCGGGCATCGATCGGATTCAAGAAGTGGTGCTGAAGCTGCCGGAGAAGTGGAACGGTCAGCTGGTCATCGCGGGAACGCCGGGCACGCGGACCGAGTTCGCCAATGAAGCGGTGATTGCGGCGTGGGTGCTCCAGCGTGGCTTTGCGTACGTGGCGGGCAACAAGGGCATGACCAACGGCGGAGCGGACGGCAACGCAACGCTTCTGCGCAAGCAGCACGCGACGCAGCACTTCGGGATGATGATGCTCGATATGGCGGGCTGGGCGCAGCGACGGCTGACCGAAGCGACGGGCAAGAAGCCGAGCAAGACCTACGCGGTCGGTCTGTCCAACGGTGGCTATCAGGTTCGCCGCGCGCTGGAGCTGGATCACGAAGCGGTGGAAAAAGGCGCGCAGCGTCTGTTCGACGGTGGCATTGAGTGGGCGGGCGTCTACTGGCCGGATGCGCGGGTGCTGGATACCAACCGCGATGGCAAGGTCTCGACGACGGAGTTTTCGCAAGGTACGCACCTGGTGTCGTCGATGGATCGCGCGGTCCTGGCGATGGGCTTTCCGTACGATGCGGGCTCGAAGAGCACTCCGGCGGGATACCAAGAAAAGCCGCAGTTTTCGACGGCTCAAGCACAGATGGTGGCGGCGGGATTTCATCCGCAGTCGGCGATTCTGTGGGGTGCGTACAGCCTGCTGTTTGATGGCCTGAAAGCGACGCTGCCAGCGTGGCGTGGCGTCGGCTACTACAACGTGACGGCGTACTACTATCGGGCGGATCTGCTCGGGCATGACGACAAGGAAAGCGCGGCGTATTCGATGTTTTCGTCGTCGGCGATGGGTCATCCGCCGATGTACGACTACCTGGCCACCGCGCCGCAAGGAGGCTGGACCGACGAAAGCGTGCAGTGGGCGCTGAAGAACGCCAACACGGGACGGTTTTCGGTGCCGCTCATCAGCCTGCACGGAGATCGCGACGCGCTGATCGGCCTGCCGGGCAACGGCGAAGCCTATGATGCGGCGGTGCGTGCCGTCGGTCGTCCCGAGCTGCATCGGCTGTACATGATTCAGAACGGCAACCACGTTGATACGCATGCGGACGGAACGCTCGACTATGACTGCAACGGCAAGCCGGGCGACGAAAGCGCTGCGGATCAGATGGTTCCGATGCAGCCGTACGTCGAGCACGCCTTCGATGTGCTGCGTGACTGGGTGGAAAAAGGCACCGCCGCGCCACCGAGCCGCACCGTCGCAACCGATCCGAAAAACGACATCCTCGATGCGTCGAAGGTGTCGTTTCAGTAGTCGCTCGGCCTGAGCCGGTCCCGCCGGACGCTTGCGGCAATTGTCACGCCGCGCGGCCTAAGATAACGTCGCGGAAATGCGTTATCTCATTACAGGCGGGGCCGGGTTTGTGGGCTCGCACTTATCGGAAGAGCTGCTCCGTCGCGGTCACGACGTGATTGTGATCGATGACCTGTCGACGGGGACGATTCGCAACATCTCGCACCTTACCGGCAACAAGCGCTTTCGCTACATCATCGACACCGTCGCCAATCGGTCGCTGCTGGCCGAGCTGGTCGACGATGCCGATGTGATCTATCACCTGGCGGCGGCGGTGGGCGTCAAGCTGATCGTCGAAAGCCCGGTGCGCACCATCGAGACCAACATCAAGCTGACCGAGCTGGTGCTGGAGATGGCGCAGAAGAAAAAGCGTCCGGTGTTCATTGCCTCGACGTCGGAGTGTTACGGCAAGAGCACCGACTTTCCGTTCCGCGAGGAAGGCGACCTGGTGCTGGGCCCGTCGTCGAAAGGTCGCTGGTCGTACGCCTGTAGCAAGCTCATCGACGAGTTCTTGGCCATCGCCTACCACCGCGAGCGTGGCCTGCCGACCGTCGTTGGGCGACTGTTTAACACCGTTGGACCGCGTCAGACCGGTCAGTACGGCATGGTGGTTCCGACGTTCGTGCGGCAGGCGCTGTCAGGACAGCCGGTGACGGTGTTTGGCGACGGACAGCAGTCGCGCTGCTTTACCCACGTCAGCGATGCAGTGCGCGCGTTGATTGGGCTGATGGAGCGTCCCGACGCC
>WBZP01005818.1_pt1 | contig 12395 bp, 8 predicted proteins | sample 5204301 | NCBI WGS metagenome assembly WBZP01 (sample SAMN12412401, study PRJNA552823) | activated sludge metagenome | isolation source: activated sludge from nitrification reactor of wastewater treatment plant... | place: USA: Pennsylvania | collected 2017
ATCAGCCGTTGTAATATATCCAACATATACCTGTCTGAAAACGGATCATCGCCCCGCGGTGCGGAAAATATTTTTATCCGGGAGAACGTAGTAAGGGATGCGATTTACTTTGCCGGTGTAAGGAACGTAATAGTGGAGAATAACCTGATTGAAGGGGGACTTATCTACGGCAATGGTATGATTAATCTACGGAACAATATCTTCCTGCGCAGAACCAGCTATGTGATTAACAACTTTTCCGGGGGCACCTTTGAAAACAATATTTTTCTTTCATCGGATGCTTTTGCTACCAATAATGGCAATTATTATTATAATAATATTTTTAAAGGAACGGACCCTTTGGGCAATGAATTTTCTTCCAGCAATCTGTTCAATGTTTCCGATCTCTTTATAAACCAGAGCGGGGTCTCTTTTTCATACCAGCATAACTATCACCTCACCGCCAGCAGCCCGGCCCGCGGTGCCGGCACCCAGGGAACCGACTGCGGTATCTACGGAGGTTCCAGTCCATACAAAGAGGGCGCCGTACCTGCCAATCCGCATATCCAGTTCAAATCCATCCCTACTCAAACAGATGCGCAGGGAAAGATCAATATACAGGTACGGGTAGCCGCACAACAAAACTAAACAGTACTCTTTATGAAAAAGAACTGCATACTGATCCTGGTTTTTCAGTTGATGTTTCTTTCAGCGCTGCCGCAAACAGCGGTGGTAGTGCAGCACCAAGGTAACAGCACGGTATTTTCCACCCTCAACCCCCTGAATGACGCCATTACAGCGGCGTTACCGGGCGATACCGTATATGTTCCCGGCGGTCTGTTCGGCCCCCTGGCAACGATTAATAAAAAGCTGGTACTGATTGGAGCGGGGCATTACCCTGACAGCTGCCTGGCCACAGGAACCACCACTATCACCGGGGATGTAAATCTAGGCAGTGATGCGGACGGGCTGGTGCTGCAGGGATTACATATACCCGGCGCAGTAAGTTTTGCGTACAATGCCCGTATTGACAGTGTAACAGTTTACAGGTGTTATTTAGGCGCCTTAACAATCAACGGCGACTATGATACAGCCACCAACTGCCGAAATGTGCTGCTGTACCAGAATGTAACAACCTACCTGAATATCAGCCACAGTTCGAGCATCCGGGTGTTTAACAATATCATCAACCAGTTGCAGTACCATTCATCGGGCGCCTGGATCCGGAACAACAAAATCTCTAACCTCCAGTTTATCAATTATGCACTGATCGAAAACAACTGCATTGAAGGCCTGTACCAGGTGCAGTTCAGTACGTTCAGAAATAATATACTGTCTTTTGCATACGGCGGGGACAACAATTCATGGATCAGCAATACTACGGTGCCGAATTTTTCAGGGTTGTATGTACGGGCCAGCGCGTGGTTCAGTTATGCAGATGATTATCACCTTGCCAATCCTTCCGGCTATCCCGGCAGTGATGGCTTGCAGGCTGGTATCTACGGGGGATTTTACCCGTATAAAGAAGGAGCTGTTCCCACCAACCCGCATATTCAATCCAGCAGTATACCTCTTCAGACTAACAGCAATGGTCAATTGAATATTCAGCTGCGGGTGGCCGCACAGTCAAATTAAAAGAAAGGCCATGTTCACGAGACTACTACTTTTATCCATGCTGACCGTCAACGGATTCATTACCCAGGCGCAGAACAGCATCAATGCCTATGAATACTGGTTTGACGGGAACATACAGGGAAAAGTAACACAACCGGTTCAGCGCACCCCTGCATTGTTGCTGAACACCGGTATTTCAACCGGGGCATTGGCAGAAGGTCTGCATACACTGCATCTCCGCTTCCGGGATGACAGCGGCCGGTATTCAGGATCGCTGAGCAGATTTTTCTACAGAAAATCACCGGATGCCCAGCCCGGGGCTGTTTTGAGCGGATGCCAGTACTGGTTTAACCAGGATATCCTGCACGCAGGCTGGATACCCCTTTCCGGAGGCAGTTCCCAGTTATTCGGGCAAGGGTTGCCCACCGGGACACTCAGCAACGGACTGCACCTGCTGAACATTCGTTTTAAAGACAACAATAACCAGTGGAGCAGTACCATCAGCCAGTTTTTTTACAAAGCAACGGCCCCTGGCGCTACTCCCGGAAATACAATGACGGCCTTTCAATATTGGCTGAACGGACAAATTGACCAGGCCGTTACCGAACAGCTTTCCCCCGGCGAACAGGTTCAACTGCTTGCAGCACTTCCGCTCAGCGGATTAGCCAATGGGTTGCATCAACTGCAACTGAGGTTCAGGGATGCGTCAGGTCAATGGAGCAGTACCATCAGCCGTTTTTTTTATAAATCGGAAACAACTGGCATCACCACAAACGTTATTACGGGATATCGTTACTGGTTCAACACCGAACAGCAGAATAGCATGGTGGTGCATACCACCCCACCGCAAACCCTGATCACCCTCAATACCACGGTTGATATGGGCTGCCTGGGGAGCGGAAACCAGCAGATGCACCTTCAGTTCCGCGATCAAAACGGTTTATGGAGTATTCCACTCACGAATACAGTTGATGTGGCAGTAGTGACCAGTAATATACACCGGTTTACCGGGAACGGCAACTGGAGTAACCCTGCCAACTGGCAAAACAATGCAGTGCCGGCGCTTGACCTGCCGGGATGTAAAGAAATCATTATTGATCATGCGGCAGGCGGAGTGTGCATACTGGACGTTCCCCAATACCTGCTGAAAAATGCCCGGCTGACTGTTTTGGCCGGAAAGAAACTGGTGATTCCGCAGCAACTGGAAATCAGGTAGTATTTCCGGAATACTCCTGATGGAGAACAGCTGGCATTGAAAACAACTAAATTCATTTTTTATGAAACCGGCTTCAAATAATTCAACTTTCCTGATGCTTTTCACAGGCATAGTGATGGCTGGATGCCTCGTTATACCAATTAGCTTACATTCACAAAATGTGAGCTATAACAGCAATTCAGTAGGCATTGGAGGAAATTTCAATACAGCCATCGGATACCAGAACCTGCTTTCCAATGCTTCCAATATGAACACGGCAGTAGGATATCAATCACTATTCTCCAATATCTCCGCCTCGCATAATACTGCCATCGGAATACGGGCATTATATACCAATAGTACAGGTTCATTCAATACGGCCCTGGCAGCACAGGCATTAAACAAGAATACCACAGGCTACAACAATACAGCAGCAGGTATCAACGCCCTTTATTACAACACTACCGGCTTTAACAATACCGCAACGGGTGCCCTTGCACTGATAACCAATACAACCGGAAACAACAATACAGGCATAGGCACCAACAGCCTTTACCTGAACAATACCGGGAATTCCAATACCGCTTTAGGCTTTGAAGCAGGCTATTCTTCAGTGGGTGATAACAATACATTTATCGGATTTAAAGCAGGTAAGAATGAAACCCGCAACTACAAACTCTATATATCAGGGGATAGTGCCAATACGCTTTTATATGGAGATTTTCTCACCGGGCAAATCCTGCTGGGAAAAAAGGATCCGGTTGCGTATACATTTAAAGGTTCCCGTACCCTCAATGTTCTCGGAGGCATTCTTGCAGACAGTGTAAGGGTTTCACTCAACGGGCAGTGGGCCGATTATGTATTTGATCCCGCTTACCCGCTGCTGCCCCTTGATCAACTTGAACAATATATACAGCTGAACCGTCATCTGCCTGGTTTGCCTTCGGCTAATGAAGTAAGCAACAACGGGATTGAATTGGGAACCATCAGCAATCAACTGCTTGAAAAAATTGAAGAGCTGTATTTGTATATAATCCGTTTACAGAAAACCATTGATCAGCTGAAGGCAGAAAAATAGCCGGATGCATGTAAAAAATACCCGGGTTACTTAGAACTTTTCAGGCACTCCTCCTGGGATGCATGCAAAACGGCAAAGCGGCTTTTACCGGATACGGGCAACAAAAGCCATCTGCATAGTATCATCCGGGATTCCATCAACTGTTTATCCTGGTAGTAATTTTAGGCAGAGAGAGCAGAAATCTGTACCTTAAAATAAAAATGCCTGAAAACGAACATACTGTTACTGAAGACGATTTGCTTGACTTTATTCTGCAGACATTGTACACGCATCTCGACAGGAATGAGATGCACCTGGAAAAAGATATCCTGGATCAAAGCAATGTACAGCTGGATGACCGGCAGAAAGAGCACATCCGGGAATTACTGATGACCACCCACCTCGTCAACAATGCCGTGGGTTTCGGGAAAACAGGGTATATCTACCTCACCAAACATGGCATTGCCATGATGAAAAAGTATAAAACCTACCATGCCATCCTGGCTGCGGAACATCAGCAAAACAACATGAATGACGGAGCAGCACTCAACCCCTACCAGCAAAGCAGCCGCCAGGCCGGAAAAACGTCATCAGAAGAGCCCCCGGTGCAGGGCGGGGATGATATGGCGCATTGAGTGGAGGGTTGGATGAAGAGAAGTAAAAACTAAAAAATAAAAAATAAAAATTCCCCCGTTGCGCTTTCCCAGCCGGGTCTCCCGCAGCGGACCCGGCGACAAAGCTTCGAAAACCCGGAAAAGAAAAACGATATCCAATAAAACGTCGGGGCCCTTTCAGGAGATTCGCCGGTGAAATAACTAAGCGATATAGGCCAGCTGGAAAGTTAGCCCGGACCAGCTTACAATAAAAAAAGTCCCCGCTTATCCGGGGACTTTTTATTAAATGATCTCCAATTAATTACTCAGGCTCCTGAAATCCACAGGCACGAGTTTGCTCACACCGGCTTCCTGCATGGTAACACCATAAATCACATCCACTGCGCTCATGGTTTGCTTGTTATGGGTTACGATGATAAACTGGCTGTTCTCACTGAACTGTTTGATCATCTTCGTGAATTTACCCACGTTGGCATCGTCCAGCGGCGCATCCACCTCATCCAGGATACAGAACGGCGCCGGCTTGATCAGGTAGATGGCAAAGAGCAGGGCGGTGGCGGTTAAGGTTTTCTCTCCCCCGCTCAGCTGACCAATGCTGCTGGGCCGCTTGCCCTTGGGCTTGGCCACAATATCGATACCGGTTTCGGCCAGGTTCTCGGGATCCACCAGCACCATATCGGCGGTATCGTCTTCGGTAAACAGGGCCTTAAACACTTTCTGGAAATTATCCCGTACGCGGTTGAAGGTATCGAGGAACTGCTGGTTGGCGGTGGCCTCCACTTCCTGGATGGTTTGCATCAGGCTATCCTTGGCCGTTACCAGGTCGTTCTTTTGTTCAAGAATGAACTCATACCGCTTCTTCATTTCGGTATAAGCTTCGATGGCCGTTGGGTTCACTTCGCCGATATTCTCCAGCCGCTTGCGCAGCCGGTCGTTGCGTTCCTGCAATTCCTCCAGCGGCGTTTCCGTGGTGCGGGGCTCATCAATGATGGCGTCCAGGTCAATTTTAAACTCCACCTGTAAACGCTCCTTCATACCGGCCAGCTGCAGCTTCAGCTCCGTGAGCTTATCTTTAATTTCATTCAGTAAACTGTCGATTCCCTCCTTGGATTTCTGCTTATGCCGCAGCTCACTTTCCTTCTCTGCCAGTTCATTGCGGAGGTTATAATAAGCCTGGTCGGCTTCATTGAGTTTGCGCTCCTCCGCTTCCTTGTTCTGGAGCAGGGTCACCACCAGGCCCTGCAGTTCCTCCAGCTGTACGGCTGTTTCCGTAATGCTGGCGGCGGCTTCACCCAGTTGCGACTGGCTGCTTTGAATCTGCTGTTCCAGTTCTTTTAACTGGTTGCTTTTGAATTCAAACTCCTGCTTCAGGGCATTGACCTTGCTCTGCTGACGCGTAACCTGCAGGTTACTGTCGTTGAAAGCAGCCGTGGCAAAATTGTATTCCTGTTCCGCAGCCGCATAATCCTGCTCTATCAGCTGAATCCGGTTGCCCAGTTCATCCAGCTGGGTATTGTACTTTTCCAGTTCTTCCCGGGTGCTGGCGATGGCATCATGGTTATGGCTCAGCTGATCCTGGAGTTCGGTAATACGGCGGGCTGCAGTTTCCTCCAGGTGATGCAGGTTTTCAATCTTATTTTGCAGGCTGAATACCTGGTTGGTCAGCTGGTTGATATCCTGCTGGGTTTGCTTAATCGCGTTTTCTTTCAATTGCTCATTGTAAGCAATCACTTCATTGTGGCGGGCCTGGATGGTGGCTTTCAGTTCATGCACCACCGCATCCTGCGCAGCGATTTCCTCGGCCAGTTTTTCGAGATTTTTGGCACGACCGATTTTCTTTCCTTCAAACAAACCCACACTGCCACCGGTGAGTGCATAGCGCCCTTTCACATACTTGCCGTTCTTTTCCAGCACTACGGCACCGTTGCTGTGCTGCATGGCCTCTTCATTCTCAGCAATGAATACATTCCCCAGGAGGTGTTCGGCGAGTTTATTGTAACGGGCATCTACTTCCACCACACTGAGGGCGGGGAAAGTACCGTTGGGCTGGTGCACCTCCCCGATGCCGGTAAACTGATCCAGCAGGAAGAAATTCGCTTTGCCCTTTTTATTTTCATCCAGCAGGTGAACGGCCTGTAAGCCTTCCTGCAGGTTATTCACTACGTAGTAATTGAGGTAAGGCTCCAATACATTTTCCACCGCGGCCCGGTATTCGGGTTTCACATAAATCACATCGCTGAGCAGGGGCGCCTCGTGGTTCCAGCCGGTATTCTTATGCAGGAATTTCACGCTCTCCGGGTAGCCCTCCATCGAATCGATCAGGCTTTTCAGCAGGGCGTGTTCGTTTTTCTTGCTGTCGAGTTTGCGGCTTTCTTCTGCGAGCTGGGCACGTAAGGTTTCCAGCACCGACTGGGTCTGGAATATCTGCTCACGGGTATACTCATGGTGTTCCTGCAGCTGCTGCAGATCGGTTTTTTTCTGTTCCAGTTCTTCCGCTTTGGCGGCACGCTCTGTTTCCAGCTGCTGCAGCTGTGCCTGGCGATGCTGCTGTTCTTCCTGTATCTGGGCAATACCGCGCTGGAGGTTCTGGATAGAAGTATCGGCTACGGCTACCTTTTTTTCTGCCTCAAACTGGTTGCGCTGGATGGCCTGGTTTTCGCGGCGCAGCCCGTCGATACTGCTGCGCTTTTCATCGAATACCCGCCGGCGGTCTTCCACATTGCTTTTCAGTTCTTCCAGCCTGCCTTCCAGGTCAGTCAGTTTACCTTCATCCTCTTTGATCTGCTGGCTGGTGAACTGAATACTTTCATGCAATCCCTTCAGCTGTCCTTCTGATTTCTGCAGAAATTCCTGGAGGCTCGTTTCCCGCTCTTTCAGGTACTGCAGGCGCTGGGCGGCCAGGCTCTGTTCGCTTTGTTTGTTGCGCACGTTGCTCAGCAGGTCGTTGAATGCATGCTGCATCTCCTGCAGGGCTTTTTCTTTTTCAATGAATCCCAGCTTTTCCTGTTCCAGCGCCGCCTCTTCTTTGGCGATGATGGTTTCCAGTTCAATCCGCTTATCCACTTCCGCCTGCTGCTGGTGAGTTAGATCCCGGTAGGTAAGGTTAAACCCTTCCAGGGCAGCTTTGGCGAGTTCAATGCTGATCTCCTTGTATTCCTTTTTGATCTCGAAATATTTCTCCGCTTTTTTAGCCTGGCTTTCGAGACTTTTCAGCTGGTTATTGATCTCGAACAGCAGGTCTTCAATACGGGCCAGGTCCTGCTCGGTGGCATCCAGTTTCAGCTTGGCTTCCTTCTTGCGTGTTTTGTAGATGGTAATGCCGGCTGCCTGTTCCAGCATCTTGCGGCGGCTGTTTTCCTTGTCTTTGATGATGTCATCCACCATCCCCAGCTCAATGATGGCATAGCTGTCGGTACTCACTCCCGTATCCATGAACAGGTTATGAATATCTTTCAGGCGGCAGGCCACATCGTTGAGGCGATATTCACTTTCACCGTTCTTGTAGTATTTGCGGGTAACGGTTACCGTGTTAAATTCTGTGGGAAGAAGGTTCTTCGTATTTTCAAAAGTCAGACTTACCTCAGCCAGTCCGGAAGCCGACCTGGTTTTCGACCCATTGAATACCAGGCTTTCCAGGTTCTCACTCCGCAGGTTGCTGATTTTATGCTCCCCGATTACCCAGCGGATACTATCGATGATATTGCTCTTGCCGCAACCGTTCGGACCAATCACACCCGTGATGCCTTCATCAAAATGAAGCACCGTCTTATCCGCAAAACTCTTGAAGCCCTTGATTTCTAAACTCTTTAATCGCACAGTACACAGATTTTTGTAAGGGAGCAAATATACTGGAAGGGGCCTTCAAATGAACCGGAATCTATACACAATGGAAAAGGCAGTTATTCACAGGTTTCCCACAAACGATTGAATATTGAAGATTGAAGATTGAAGATTGAAAATTAACAACTTATAATTCAGCATCGATTATTTAAAAGCAATCAAACGCCTCTGATTTGAAGCTTTGAAAACGGTGGTTGAATGAGCGGTTAAAAAAGAAAAAGGCACACTCCCCGCAAGGAGTGAGCCTTTACGTTTAGCCTGCCTGCAGAGCAGGTCAGGCACTGAGATCCCGGCCCGCTTTTAATCGTGCAGCCGGTTGTTGTTTTTATCGATGTAGAACATTTTATCTCCCTTCATTACCCGGGCTTCACTGTTCGTAAAAGCATCTGCAAAATCGTACTGTGCTTTTATCACCCAGTTTCCTTTTTTGTCGATGAAGCCCCAGAACCCTTTGGCATTGGAAACAGGCGCCAGTCCTTCACTGAAATTACGCGCATTGCCAAACTGGAAGGGAATAACGGTTTGCCCTTTCGGATCGATGAATCCATAGAGACCATCCCGGGAAGCTGCGGCGAGTCCACCTTCAAAACTGGCGGCATCCTCAAATACCGGCTGGGTCACTTCATTACCCAGACTGTCGAGATACTGCCATTTAAACCCAATCCGTACAGCGACCAGTCCTTCGTTAAAACTCAGCCCTTCATTAAACCGTAAAGGAATGATGACTTTCCCCTCCCGGTCAACATAGCCAATCTTACCTTCCTTTTTAACTTTCGACAACCCGCATAAACATTGATCCACATAATCAAAATTTTTCTCCCAGGCAGCCTGCCCGGTTACACCCGTTACCGGCAGCATGAACAGCAGCCATATTAAACGTTTCATAACGGCTCATTTAACTGTGAAGAATACAATTTGCAGGTATAAAGCTATCCCGGCGGGCCATCTTTTGGAATGAGTTTGCTTAGCTGGCATGCTGATTTTGCTTACCCCGCTGGCACCATTTTTAACAAGCGTCTTTATGGAATTTACGTTCCTTTACATCCTATCCGTAAGGAATCGCTATGTACAACCCCGACGAGTACCGCCATACCGATGATCAGGAGTTGCTCGGCTATTTTTATGCCGACCGCGATAACCGCTGGCTGGGCATCCTGCTGCAACGCTATACCCTGCTGCTGCTGGGTGTTTGCATGAAATACCTGAAAAACGAAGAGGCGGCAAAAGACAGCGTACAGCAGGTATTCCTGAAAGCCATTACCGAACTGCATAAATACCGGGTGGATTACTTCCGGAGCTGGATTTACCAGGTAGCCCGCAACCATTGCCTGATGCAACTCCGGAATAAAAACAGGTTCCCCGCCGAACTGAATGAACAATTGCAGGCAGTACCGGATGAACCGGATGCCCGCCAACGGCATCTGCAGGAGGAATCAGCCATGACCCGGCTGGAAACTGCCCTGCAACAGCTGAACAGCGAACAACAGGTTTGTGTACATTTGTTTTACCTGCAGAAGAAAACCTACCAGGAAATTGCCACCCAAACCGGCTTCACCCTGCTGCAGGTAAAAAGCTATATCCAGAACGGGAAACGAAACCTCCGCATCCTGATGGAAAGGATGCAGGCACATGAAAAATGAACTGAAGGACATATTATCCCATAGCAACAAGGACATCGATAACCAGCAACTGATGGATTATCTCAGCAACCGGTTACCGAAACCCGGACAACATGAACTTGAAAAAGCCATGGCGGAGGACCCCTTTGTGAATGACGCGGTGGAAGGTTTACAGCAGGTAAAAAATGAGGCGTCCATCCAGGGATATGTTGACCAGCTGAATCAAGGACTGCAGCGGCAGGTGAACCGGAACCGGCAACGCCGGGAAAAACGCCGCTGGAAAGACCAGCCCTATCAGTATATCGCCCTGCTGGTGATTTTACTGCTGGTGATCACTGCCTTCGTAGTCCTGATCAGATTTTTCAGATAATGTTTACGGCAGTAAGCTGTATGAAGTTTACTGTTCAATCACCTGTTCCAGTGTTCTGAAATTCCCGGATTCATCCCACCCAAAAAGACGCAGCAATACCGGGCCCCGGTATGCGGTGAACAGTTCAATGCTGATCTGATCATCTCCTTTCATGCGGAACCGGTGATTCCAGTAAAGTGTAGTACGAAGCGAAGCCGGAAAATCACCCTCATCGAACAACGGATTAAAATATTTAGGGGCAGCGGCAAAACCCTGCACTTTGAGTAACTGATTTTTTTCTGTTACTTCCTGTCCTGCATAGCGGTCCCGGCCCTTTTTGGTATAAATCAGTACGGCAGGTCCCATCTCACCGGTTACCGGCACAAAATTCCGGCCCATCACACTGATGTAGGCAATATCGCTGAGCGGTATACTGTTGGCGGTTGTACGGTCAACCAATGATTCATTGACGTAATAATTATACCCATCAGACACCGCCCCGCTGGTGATGGAGGTAGATTTCACCGGGGGTATCCGGCTTTGTAAAAAGGTAAGCATCGAACCCATCAGCTCATTGTCATAACCGCTGGTAAAATCAAAGGCCGCCACCTGGTGCACTTTCGAACGGTACATGGATGAAGCGTACTTTTCTTCCGTAATCTCCAGGCTGCTTCGGGCGCGTGTTTTCACCACCACTTCTTTCAGAAGCTTCGCCTTATAGCGGCTGAATTCAGCCATCAGGTCCGGTTGTGCTATATCCGTTTTCCGGGCTTCCGCATTGATACCCGGCAGTCCGAAATCCCGAACAAATAAACGGTCGGGAATAAAAACTTCCCCTATTTCGCTTGCCTGCAGTTTTTCATCTGCCTTTTGCTTTTTACCAGGCAAAACAAGGATGGATGCCGAGTCCTGAATCAGGGTCCTGTCCAGCTTCAGTTTACCTTCCATATCTGTTTTCGTTTCCAGCACTTCATCCTGCACCGGCGTCCGCATAAACAGCTTGATATCCCGGTTTGCATACAAGTCTCCTTTTCCGGCATCCCTGACCTGCAGGGTCAGACTGTCGGCTCCATGAAACTTACGCTCCCATCCCTGCCACCCGGCCACCTGCAGCAAGGTATCGTCTGCCTTTGCAGGCTGTGGATAGGCTTCATTCAGCGGCACCACCGATACAGAAAACATACCGGTAAGTTCCCTGTTCAGCTGCACCCTGATCTTATCCGGGCGCAGCCGTTTGACAGCCGTTACCACAAGCGGTACTTCGGCGGGATGATAGATGGGGCGCTCCCCCAGCAAACGGCCCTGCTGATCCTGTAAGCGCATATAGGAAAGTCCTTTGCGAAGCTGCTGTGCCGGGAAAGTTTTGGCAAAATCATCCCCTGCTTTCAGATACACATCACCCCGGTAATAAGTCAATCCTTCCTGGGATAACAGCAACGTATAACTGCCTTCCTGCCCGGCACGCAGCCTGCCCACCCAGGCACCCTGCACCGGGTATACATTCAGCACAGCCGGTTGAAATCCGTCCGGCAAAGCAGGCACTGCTTCACTGAACAAACGGTCACCCGAGCGCCAGCGCAGATAACAAGGACCGGCGGATACAGGCAGCTCCACCCTGCCAGAGCCTGATGCTCCTGTAATACCTTCCTGCAGGGTATCATTTTTTTTATCCACCAGTGCATAACGAAGTGGAACAGACGAAAATGACCGGTTCCTGATCCTGAAATAAAAAACAGGCGATCCATTACCCGTTTGCTGCCCCGATTCCGGCACCCACGTAATAGCGGGCTTGTTCTGATGAGAGGTATCCGAATGCTTTACCAGTTTTGAAAAGAGTACAGTACCCGTAACGGGCATTGCCCCTGAAGCATCAGGCCGGCACTGTAATGAATAGTAAGGCACCGAATCAGTTGCGGGCAGTACAAAGTATGCAGAAGCGGGTTCATCAGTCAGCAGCAGGCGGCGGGTGTCCAGCACCCTGTCTTTTTCATCCACCAGTGCTACGATGCAGCTTCGTACCGGCAGACTGTCTGACGTTGCTTTATACACGGAAAAAAAGACGCTTTCACCCGGAAGAAAAAACTGTTTGTCAGCATGCAGCCGGAGGGGATGAAAAACAGCTGGCAGG
>WBZP01005819.1_pt1 | contig 12394 bp, 12 predicted proteins | sample 5204301 | NCBI WGS metagenome assembly WBZP01 (sample SAMN12412401, study PRJNA552823) | activated sludge metagenome | isolation source: activated sludge from nitrification reactor of wastewater treatment plant... | place: USA: Pennsylvania | collected 2017
CCTCACCCTCACCGGGGTGGGCGAGTGGCACGCCTTCAACCACGACCAGATGCCGACGGTCAACAACGTCGGCATCCGGTTCACGGCGGACGGTGAACCCACCCTGTACCACCCCGGCGACGCCTACGACGGCGAGGCCGGCGAGGTCGACCTGCTTGCCGTCCCGGTCAACGCTCCGTGGACAGCAGTACGCGACAGCATCGGCTTCGTCAGGCGCGTGGCACCAACCCGGATCGTGCCGATCCACGACGGGCTGCTCGCCCCGCAGGGACGGGCTCTCTACCTTCACCACATCGGCACCTTCGGTGGCGCCGAGGTGCTCGACCTCGCCGGACGCGGCGCGGTGGGAGTCGACGCATGACCGAGTCGCCCCTCGACGCCATGAGCACCCCAACCGCCCCCAGCGCAGCAGGGCAGCTCCTGCCACCCCCGACTGGCGCCCGCGCCGACCTCCCGCCACCACGGGCCGTCGCGCGGACCGGCGAGATCGCCATCGGGTGCCGGGGCCTGGTCAGGACCTTCGGCAGGACCGTGGCCGTCGGCGGTCTGGACCTGGACGTCCCGAAGGGGTCCTTCTTCGGGCTCGTCGGCCCCAATGGCGCCGGCAAGACGACAACGCTGTCGATGGTCACCGGCCTGCTGCGGCCGGACTCCGGCACCGTGAGCGTCCTTGGCCACGACGTCTGGACCGACCCGGTCGCCGCGAAGCGGCTCCTCGGCGTCCTCCCGGACGGGCTGCGGCTCTTCGACCGGCTCACCGGGCTGCAGCTGGTCACCTACTCGGGCCTGCTGCGCGGCATGGACCGTGACACCGTCGTCTCCCGGGCCCACGAGCTGCTCGGCGCGCTCGGCCTCGCCGGTGATGCCTCGGCTCTGGTCGTCGACTACTCCGCCGGTATGACGAAGAAGATCTCGCTGGCCTGCGCGCTCGTCCACGCCCCCCGGGTGCTCGTTCTCGACGAGCCCTTCGAGGCGGTCGACCCGGTGTCAGCCTCGACGATCAAGGAGATCCTCGACGCCTTCGTCGACTCCGGCGGTACCGTCGTCCTCTCGAGCCACGTCATGGAGCTGGTGGAGCGGCTGTGCTCCGATGTCGCCGTGATCGCTGCCGGGCAGGTGCGCGCCGTCGGAACCGTCGACGAGGTCCGCGGTGGCCGCAGTCTGGAGGAGCGTTTCGTCGACCTCGTCGGGGGCCGGACCCATGTTCAGGGGCTGGAATGGTTGCGCACCTTCTCCGACTGAAGCTCACCCTGCTGCGCAACAGCCTGCGGCGCCGTCCGAGCCAGCTCATCGGCCTGGCCTTCGGCGTCCTCTATGGCGGCGGCGCGGTCGCGACCGCCTGTGCCGCCCTCATCGCCCTCCGCTTCGACGAGCCCTCCGCGGGCATCTCCGGACCGGTCATCACCCTCGGCGGCTCGGTGCTCGTTCTCGCCTGGATCGTCGTGCCGATGTTTGCCTATGGCACCGACCCCACCTTGGACCCGAGCCGGTTCGCGACCTACGCCATCCCCAGCCGTACTCTGGCCCTCGGCCTCGCTGTCAGCGCCCTCGTCGGGCTGCCTGCGCTGGGGACCTCGCTCGTTGCCGCGATGAGCATCGTCACGTGGTCGCATTCGCTCGTCGGCGCCCTCATCGCCGCCGTGAGCGCGATCCTGGTCGTCGCGACGTGCATCCTGCTGAGCCGGGTCGGCACGGCGTGGGCCTCGAGCCTGCTCCAGTCGAGGCGAGGCCGCGACGCCATCGTCACGGTGACGATGGTGCTCATCCTCGGCTACATCTTTGGCGCCTCGACGCTGGGCGGCCTCGCCGGGGCACTCACCGCGGCCCGGGTCACCGAGACTGCCCGGGTGATCTCCTGGACCCCCCTGGGGTGGGCCTGGTCCGCACCGTGGGCCTGGGCCGAGGGGAATCTCGTCGGCGCCCTGCTGCGGCTCGCTCTCGCCGGGCTCCTCGTCGCCCTGCTCGGCTGGGCGTGGGTCCGCGCCACGGCCGGCATGGTCCTCAACCCCCGCGGCCTGGCCACCGTGTCCTCGAGCGAGCGCGTCGAGGGGCTCGGGCTCTTCGGCAGGCTGCCCGCGGCTCCGGTGTGGGCCATCGCGGCCCGCTGCCTGACGATGTGGCGCCGCGACCCCCGGTACCGGATGAGCGCCGTCGCTCTTCCGTTGGTCCCGCTCATCCTCCTCGTCACCAACCGGGCCTGGGCCGGCGAGGCCAAGGAGGTCGCCCTCGCCACACCGCTGGTCCTCGCCTTCTTCGTCGGGCTCGGCCCGCACAACGACGTCGCGTATGACGACTCGGCCTTTGCCGCCCATGTCACCACCGGCGTGCCGGGCTGGGCCGACCGGCTCGGGCGGCTCGTGCCGTACCTGGTCGTCCTGCTCCTCGCGGGCACGGCATATGTCGTGGCGGCGGGGGTGATGACCGGGCGCTGGGACGCCATCCCGCTCGTCGCCGGGCTCACCCTCGGGGTGGCCGGGGCCGGTATGGGCATCGCGAGCCTGACCAGCGTCCTGCTGCCGTACCCCGTCCCCGGCCCGCAGGACAACCCGTTCTCCACCCCGCCGGGCTCGGTGGGCTCCTCCTTCATCGCCCAGATGGTCTTCATGGCCAGCGATATCGCCGTCTGTGCTCCGGGCCTGGCACTCGGCCTGTGGTGGCTGACCGGTGGTCCGGCCTGGGCGCGCTGGGCCTCGCTCGCCGTCTCGGTGGTCCTTGGTCTTGCGGTACTCGCGTTCGGCATCTGGCGCGGCGGCGCCTATCTGGACGGCAACGCCGACCGCGTCCTCGCCCGGGTCAACCGCGCTCAGTGAAGGCGGCGGCCCGGCGCGCGGACACCACGAGCCACCGAACCGCTCGGACCCGCGCCGCTCACGGCAGGGTGAGGATCTCCGGCCCGTCGTCGGTGATGAGGATCGTGTGCTCGAACTGCGCCGACCGCAGGCCGTCCGCGGCGACCACCGTCCACCCGTCGTCCCAGAGCACCCAGTCCGGTGAGCCGAGGTTGAGCATCGGCTCGACGGTGAAGGTCATCCCGGGCTCGATGAGCGTGTCGTAGTGCGGCGCCGCGTCGTAGTGCGGGATGACCAGGCCGGAGTGGAAGGCCTCGCCGATGCCGTGCCCGGTGTAGTCGCGCACGACGCCATACCCGAAGCGCTTGGCGTACGACTCGATGACCCGACCGATGATGTTGACCTGCCGACCGGGCTGGGCGGCCTTGATGCCCCGCATCATCGCCTCGTGGGTGCGCTCGAGCAGCAGCCGGGACGCCTCGTCGACCACGCCCACCGGGTAGGTCGCGTCGGTGTCCCCGTGGACCCCGCCGACAAACGCCGTGATGTCGATATTGACGATGTCGCCCTCCTCGAGGGGACGAGCATCTGGTATGCCGTGGCAGATCACCTCGTTGACCGAGGTGCACAGGGACTTCGGGAAGCCCTTGTACCCCAGTGTTGAAGGGTAGGCGCCGTGGTCGAGGAGGAACTCGTGGGCGACCGCGTCGATCCGGTCGGTCGTCACGCCAGGGGCGATGACCGCGGCAGCCGCGGCAAGTGCCTGTGCGGCGATCCGGCCGGCGACGCGCATCTTCTCGATCGTCTCGGCGTCCTTGACCTCCTTGCCCCCGGAGCGTTCCGGGCCGGGCTGGTCGACGTACGCAGGCCGTGCGATGGTCGGTGGCACCGGTCGCCGAGGGCTCACGGGGTGGGGCCTGATCGGCCGAACGAGGGCGGGCATAGAGTGGATCTTAGGCGGCAGCGTTGCTCCCTAGCTCAGGGCGCTGCGGCCGCCCGGAGGCAAGGAGTCCGCCATGGCCTACTGGTACAACGTCAACACCGGCAAGGTGGAGACCGATGACACCAAGTCGCGGGGCGAGATCGTCATGGGGCCCTACGACACCGAGGACGAGGCTGTCCGCGCGTTGGAGATCGCCCGCGAGAAGACCGAGAAGTGGGACGCCGAGGACCGCGCGTGGGCGGACTCCGAGGGCGAGGACTGAGTCAGCCCAACTCGGCCACGCTGAGGCTGTCGACCGCGAGGCTGACCGGCCCGTTGGACGTCATCCCCGACAGGTAGGTGTAGAACCGCAGCGAGCCGGCGCCCTGCGGGCCGACGGTCCCGTCGGTCAGGGTCGTGGCCCACGCGGTCGGCTCGGCGGTCCCGACCGCCCAGGCCTTGGCCCGCAGCGTCGTGGGGGAGTTCCCGTACGCCTGGACGCGGACCCGTACCGGTGCCGTAGGCCCACTGATGAGTCCGGGCACGATCGTTTCCGCGGCAAGGGCCTGCTCGCTGCCCGCCGCGGCCACGAAGAGCGGAGTGAGCCCGACCCGCCCGTCGGCGAGCATCCGGAGTTTCATCCGGTAGGCCCCAGCCGCCCCGCGCCGCACGTCGATTGAGGCGGACAGACCTCTCCCACCGAGCGGCTGCCGGTCGGGAGCGAGCACCGCGACAACATCGGGAGACCGCACGTCCACCCCGTTCAGGGCTGCGCCCGCACCCTGCCCGGCAGCCATGGTCAAAGTCCCTCGAGAGCCGTCCACCGCAGCCCCGGTCGAGGTGGTCCAAACTCCGCCGAGGTCGGCAGTCCCCCAGCCCGAGGATAGGGTCCTGTTGAACTCGTCCGAGGCGACGATTGAGTCCAGCGTGACCGAACTGGTTGCTGACCCCGTCCCCCCATCGTTGTCCGTCACGGTCAGTGTGACGTCGTACGTACCGCTTGCCGGGAAGGTGTGCATCGGCGTGACCCCAGTCGCAGTTGCCCCGTCGCCGAAGGACCAGCGGTATGCAGTGATCGTTCCGTCCGGGTCGACCGATCCAGCGCCGGAGAGCTGGCAGGTCGTGCTGGAGCAGCTGCTGGAGATCGACGCGGTGGGCGAGGCGTTGGTCGTCGTCCCGATCGTGAAGGCGTCGGTGAAGGTCCCACCCGGGGTCCCGAGGAAGGCCGCCGACAGCGTGCTCCGGGTCGCGGTGAAGGACAGCACCCCGTAAGTGGGTTTTGCATTCGAGCCGCTCCAGGCCGCGAAGTACCCGGCCTCTGGGTCGGCCGTGTTGACCGATCGAAGGGGTTGACCACCGGTGCCCACGGTGGCGTCGACGGTTCCGCGTCCCTTGACCAGTGTGGAATCGGAGTCGACGATGCATGCCGGCGTGAGGACGCCGGGGGTGATCGAGGTGCACGCGGTACTCAGAGCCAGCTGGGCCGTCCTCTGGTAGACGTGTTCGTGGCCGTGGAGGACAACGTCGACCTTCTTGGCCACCAGGAGGTTGGTGATGTCCGCGCCGGGATCGCATTCGTACTTGCCGATGCTGAGGCACGGCTTGTGGACGGATGCGACCACCCAGGGAATCCCCGCGGTGCGCGCGCCATCGATCGCCGCGGCGGTCCATGCGTACCGAGGCGTCCCTTCGGCATACGACCAAGGCCCGTCAGGGTAGGTGAGCCCCGGGGAGATCATGACGAAACGCACGAGGGGGGACGCGGCCGGCACGTCGACGTAGTACTGGCGACCGTAGGTACCGACGACCCCCGGGAGCTGGTTGGGCAGGCAGGCCGAGAAGTCGTTGATATTTCCGTTTCGCCCGTTGCTTTCGTGGTTGCCGGCTAGCAGCTGGAACGGGTAGGCCTCGCGGACCCGTGCCTTGACGAAGTCGCACCACTTCTGCTCCTCACCGGTCACGCCGTACGAGTTGTCTCCTAGGGCGAGGTGCAGGTCGTTGTTGATGCCGCCGATGAGGCTAAGCACTGCCGCGGCGTCGGAGGTGCTGCCGAAGTCCCCGGCAGCGCTGAACCGAAGGGTCGGCTCGATGGTCTCAGTGTTTGCGGGGGTGGGGGAGGTCAAAGTCACCGCAACGACGAGGGCACACCCAAGGACGGCAGCGCGGAGGCGAGTCATGAGTTCCGAACGTAGTACCTCAGGACCTAACCGAACGTCAGAACCGGTGTAAGAGGATGTGAGAAGGGTCTACTCGCCGCCGGACAGGTTCGGACGAATGTGGACAGAGACGGCATACCCGTCGTGGAGGAAGGCCGTGCCGTCCCAGGTCCCGAAGCGGTCCGCCAGTTCCAGCCCGGCCCGGGAGCAGGCCCGGTCGTATGCCGCCAAGGGCGTCACCGGGTACCTCGGAATCCGAGGTCAACCACGCTCGGCCACCAGCGCGCCTACGGCGCGATGAATTCGCTCAAGGTCGAGCTAACTGCCCGCGTCGCCAGCACCCTTTACCCGGCCGGTGTGGAACTCGCCGCAGGCAGAGCCCGGTCGCGACCGTGCCTGGCGAGGGAGCGCTGATAGGTGTCCCATCCGTTGTGCGTGGCTCTGCCATGCGAAGATCGTGAGGGCTGCGTAGACTGGATGGGGGTCGGCGGTATTCGGCCCTGACATGTCTAGATAACAGGGAGGCTAGGATGTTGGAAGGTCGGAAGCGGTTGAGCATTCTGGCCCGCGTGGCGCTCACCGTGGGCGGGAGTCTGGTTGGCCCTTCCGCCAGTGCTGCAACCAACGTCAGCTGGTGATCTGGGGCCTTGCTGAGGATCAGGGTCTTCGGAACGGGGGGGGCGGCGATCAGCGTCTGGGGCTCGACGTCCTGCACCTCAACGTATGGCGACAAAGAATCGGTGATGACGAACAGGGGCTCGTCGGATGGAACTGCCAAGCGAGCGCGGCCAATGACGATAACTCGTGTGATATCAGGTTCTTTGATGGCGTTTCCTTCTCAGGCCAACTGTGGCCCGGCAATGGCTGGTTCAACTCTCCACAGGAAATCCTTACTACTTCGGCGACGATAAGAACGATAAGCCAAGTTCGCTCCAAATTACGTAAGTTCGTGATGAAAGGGGTGTTGGCGCGGCGGTATATGGCTGTCGTGGGGTCTCTCGTCCTGGCGTCATGTGGTCAACCCTCACAAGCGCGGACAGAGCCCGCTATCCCAGCCAGCCCGCCGCGCCTCACCGCCTCGTCGGCACGAGATATGCCGCTGGCTAGGTACGTTCTCTCCCCTCAAGACGCTGCGATCATTGAGAACGCGGCAACCGTCCTGGCTGTCCCATGCGCCGCGAGGTTCGGCGTTGCTACGACATTGAAGCCGAACGGTGTGTCCCTCGCCAGCGATGCCCTGTTGCTTGACAATCGCTACGGGGTAATTTCAGCGGAATCCGCCGGTCGCTACGGATACGCGGGAGACCCGACGAACTTTACGGAGGTCGACAACCCTGACAAGTCGCCTGCCAACGGATGGAATCCCTCTGCCAGTGAACATGAAGTGCTGACGGGGTTGGACTCCGCAGGAAAACCGTCGCAACTGGTGGACAACTCGGGCACCAAGATCCATGAGGGCGGGTGTCTTGGCGAGGCTCATCATGAACTCCTCGGCCAACGAAATTACCGGATGGACCTCATTGGGCTTGTGCAGGGTGGCTTGTCTGATGCGTGGAACCAGACGATGACGGATAGCCGTTTGCAGGCAGCTGAGGGCGCGTGGGCTAGTTGTATGTCCACGAGAGGTTACGCGTTTGCGCATAGGTATGAGGCATCCGAATCGGTCCGTGGGCGGACGGGGCCGGATGCAATCAAGACCGCGGTGGATGATTTGCTGTGCGCTGAGCAGGTGAACTTTCTTGGCATTGAGCATGCCGTGGACATCGCCTACCAGAACCGATATATCACTGATCGGGAGAGCCAGTTCACTACCGCCTACGACGGTGTTCAGGCGGCGTTGCTCAAGGCACGATCAGTGTTAGCCGCCAGTCACTGATGGGAGAGACGTCTTCTCGTGTCCGAAAGTTGGGGCCGATGGTGGCTGTGGCTTGCGTTGCGCTTGCAGTCGGATTGGTCAGCGGGCGGTTTGTGAGGTCTCCCGAACAGCAGGCCGCCGACAGTGCGGCCCCCCACTGACCCCCGTAACGGACGTCGTGCAGTTGTCCGTGGTGACTCATAGCCTTGCGGCTGCAGCCACCGTGCAGCCTGGGCGGACCACCCCGGTGGCCCTGACGAGCGGATCATCATCCGGTGAGACGGTGGTGAGCGCTGTCCGAGTGAAGGACGGGCAAGCGATCGTGTCTGGGCAGGTCGTTCTGGAGTTGAGTGGCCGCCCGATATTCGTGCTCCCCGGCCAGCTGCCCGCCTACCGGATCATCATGCCTGGGCAGGGCGGCCCGGACGTCGTTCAGCTTCAGACCGCTCTGCGTGGGCTGGGGCTGCTCCGAGCCACTGAGGGTGGGATGGGACCCGCGACCCAATCGGCGCTTGCATCGCTTTACCGGGGCGCGGGTTACTCGCCGTGCACAGTGGGCGAGGACGAGGCAACGGTCGCTGCGGACGCGGCGTCAGCTGCCGAGGAGGCCCAGATTCAGGCCCAGGATGCCGTGACTCAGGCGCAGACCGCACTGCGTCGTGCGCGGCGACCGCTGAGTGGTAGCGCAGCCGCCGATCCATCCGCTGTTCAGGCCAGGGCAGACGGCATTGAAGATGCTTTGCGTTCACTTGCCGCGTCCCAACGTGCTCTGGTGCGGGCCAACGAGGAGGTGGTCCGCGCCCGGAAGAGGAGCTCGACCGCGTCCGCGGCGGCGGGAACGTGCTTCCCGATGGCCGAGGTGGTCTATGTGCCGACGCTCCCTGCGAGGGCTGCGAACGTGTCGGTCGGTCTCGGCAGTCCTGGCACTGGGATAGCGCTAGACCTTGTGAGCGGCTCGCCGGTGGCCGTGATCAGCGAACTGACCTCAGCGTCGTCCAGCGACGTTACCGTCGGCATGCGTGCCCGAATCCTCGCTAGTGACGGCGCCGACCACGCGGCCAAGGTCACGAGCGTGACCTACGGTAGCGCCACCTTCAACGAGCCGGCAGTCGCCGACACCGGCTCGGTGCGCCCGGTCAGGGTGGTGGTGACCCCGGACGGCGCGATCTCTGCCACCCAGCTCGGCACTCAGGTGCGTGTCCTGATTCACCTGCAAGGCACAGCCTCGGAGGTGCTCAACGTTGCCGTCGGCGCAGTCTTCACCAATGCCGCCGGGTCCTCCTCGATCGCTGTACAAGCATCGGATGGCTCGGTCCGAATCGTTGACGTGGCTACTGGGGCAGAAGGTGACGGTAGGGTCCAGGTCACGCCCACGACCACGACCGAGACACTCTCGGCTGGGGACGTGGTGCTGATAGGTCAGGGAGACCAAGGCAGGTCTACGACCAGTCCGGCCACCACAGAGACTAGCCATTGGTGATGGAGAAGCCGCCCGTTCTGGTGTTCGACGAGGTCACCCGCCTCTTTGCCGGGCCACCCGAGGTCACTGCGCTGCGCGACTGCAGCGTGAGCATCCACGCCTGGGACCTGGTGACTATGTGCGGACCGAGCGGCAGCGGGAAGTCCACATGGCTGAGCCTGGCTGGTCTGATGGACCGGCCAACGAGCGGCAAAGTCACCGTGAACGGCGTCGACACCACCGACCTGGGAGAGGACGACAGGACCGCAGTTCGCGGCCAGTGGATCGGGCTGGTGTTCCAGAGCTTCCACCTCATGCCGCGTCGAACCGTGAGGGAGAACATCGAGCTCGCGGGCGTCTATAGAGGGATGAGGCCAGGGGAGCGCCGTCGGCGAGCACTCGAGCTGGCCGACCGGGTTGGCCTTGGGCCGCGGGCGTCGAGCCTTGCGAACACCTTGTCAGGTGGTGAGATGCAGCGCACTGCGATCGCGCGCGCCCTGATGGGCGCTCCCCTGGTCATCTTGTGCGACGAACCGACCGGGAACCTGGACTCTGCCAACGGCCATCAAGTCATGACCGTCCTGGCGGATCTGAACACCGCAGGGACCACTGTTGTCATCATCACTCACGATCCCCGCATCGCGGCGGCGGGCAGGCGCCGGCTGAGCGTGCTCGACGGGGTGCTGACGGAACAATGAGAGTCGCCTCGACAGTGTCTGGACTGCCCAGATCCAGGATGACGTTCCGGGACTTGTTCGGCGAGGTTGTCGCGGGCATCGTCCAGCGTCCCGCGAGAGCGATCCTGACCGCCCTAGGAACAGTCCTCGGCGTCGCCGTCCTCATTTCTGTCTTGGGGCTGACTACATCGGCCTCGGCACAGATCGGCAAGCGATTTGACCCTGCGGTCGCGAACGAGGTGAGTGTCACCTCCGACACTGACCACATCAGGGCCTGGTCCTACACCTTCCGTCCTGACGCTGAGGAGCGGGTGGCGGCCCTACGCGGAGTCGTCCATGCGGGCATTGGCTGGATGGTCGAAGGAGCAAAGAGTCTGTCGAACCTGCCGCCCTCGGGGGGGGCCGCGGGCTAACTTCAGTCCAGTCATGGCCGCGACACCGGGGCTTCTTCGCGAGGCGGGGGTCAGTCTCAGTGCCGGGGCCGCTTACTCGACGTGGGCCGAGGATCACCAGCAACGACCCGTGCTCCTGGGGCCGCAGGTCGCTCGGGTTCTCGGGATCTCACGGGTCGTGCCGGGGATGACCGTGTGGGTCGCAGATGAGCCCTTCCTGGTCCAGGGAATCATCGCGAACACCGAGCGTCACGCGGAGATGCTGACGGCAGTCGTCATTCCCGCTAGCACCGCTCGAGCTCTGTTTCATGCACCGCCGAGTACGGGCTACAGCCTGTGGGCCGTGGTCGACCCGGGGGCATCCGGCGTCGTTGCCGCCCAGCTAGCCAACGCCGCCAATCCTGACCACGCCAGCAGTTACCAGGTGAGGACGCCGCCGGATCCTCGCTCAGTTCGCAACCAGGTCTCGCAAGACCTCAACAGTCTCCTACTGCTGTTGGCCGGGGTCAGCCTCGTCGTTGGAATGATCGGTATCGCCAACACGACCATTGTTTCTGTTGTGGAGCGAACCGGCGAGATCGGCCTGCGCCGGGCTCTCGGCGCTCGGCCGCGACACATTCAGGCGCAGTTCCTGGCGGAAGCCACACTCCTGGGCCTCTTGGGAGGGCTTGTGGGTTCGAGCATCGGGGTCGTCTCGGTGGTCGTGGTATGCCTCGCGAAGCAGTGGACGACGGTCATGGACGACCGTGTCGCCATTCTTGGCCCGCTGCTTGGGCTGTTGGTCGGCGGGATCGCAGGGCTTTACCCAGCCTGGCGGGCCTCCCGCGTCGAGCCACTTGAGGCACTCCGTCCCACCTGAGGCACTCCGTCCCACCTGAGGCGCCTCAACGCCAAGCCCACGTCGTCCGGCCCGGCCTAGCCGCTGCCTGAGGACGCGCACCTCTGGTGGACCGAGACGGCGTACCCGTCGTCGAGGAAGGGCGTGCCGTCCCAGGTCCCGAAGCGGTCGGCCAGCTCCAGCCCGGCCCGGGAACAGGCGAGGTCGTATGCCGCCAACGGGGTCACCGGGCACCCCGTCGGCAGGTGTCCCGCGTCGAGCCCAAAACCGGCGATGATGACCCCGCCCGCAGCGACGTGGGCCGTCACCGCACCGACGGCGGCGTCGAGGGTGCCCGGGCCGAGCAACGGGATGACATTGCCGGCGAGGACCACCGCGTCGAATGGGCCCGGTCCGTCGAGCGAAAGGGCGGCCAGGTCGGAATGGACCCAGGGCAGGTGCGGGGCGCGCTCCGCGGCAACAGCGAGCATCGAGGCGTCGACGTCGACCCCTGCAACGGCATACCCGAGCTCGTGCAGGCGGATGGCGACCCGGCCGGTGCCGCAGCCCGCGTCGAGGACCGACGACCCCGGCGCGAGCCGGGTGGCGACGAAGCGGGCCTCGCCGTGCATGTCCTGACCCGAGGCGGCGAGGGCGTCGAAGCGGCGTTGGTATTTCGCGCCTGAGTCAGGGCCGGCGAGCTGCTCCCAGCGTGTCGTCACGACGACATCGTCCCATCAGTCGCGGCCGCCGCCTCGTCGCGGAGGCGTCGTTCCCGCACCGCATGTTCGTCGGTGCGGGCGTCATACCCCCAGAACGAACGCAGCCAGGCGGCGCACAGGCCGACGCCGAGGACGCAGAGCACCCCACCACTGACGATCGAGCCGCGCACCGACCACCGGTCGGCGACCAGCCCGGCCCTGACCTGACCGCCGAGCGGCCCCACGGAGTACGACAGCATCTCGATGCCCGCGAGCCGGCCGCGCATCGAGTCGGGGATCGTCTGGTTCCAGATGACCGAGCGGAACAAGGCGCTGATCATGTCCGCCCCACCCGCGAGCGCCAGCCACGCGATGGCGACCCAGACCGAGCCGCTGAGCCCCGCCGCCGCAGTCGCCGCGCCCCAGACCGCCGCGGCGAGGACGACCGCCCGACCGTGGTGGTGGACCCGGGCGGTCCAGCCGGAGGTGGCGGTGGCGACGAACGAGCCGACCGTCCCCGCGGTGTAGAGCAGCCCGAGCGCGCCGGGCTCCCGGAAGACGTCCGAGGCGAACGCCGGGAAGAGCACCGTCGGCATGGCCATGAACATCGCGACGATGTCGACGAG
>WBZP01005820.1_pt1 | contig 12393 bp, 13 predicted proteins | sample 5204301 | NCBI WGS metagenome assembly WBZP01 (sample SAMN12412401, study PRJNA552823) | activated sludge metagenome | isolation source: activated sludge from nitrification reactor of wastewater treatment plant... | place: USA: Pennsylvania | collected 2017
GATCGGCGTGCTCGCGGCGTACATCCGCGCGAACCGGACGGGAAAGGGCGGCCACGTCGAGGTCTCGATGCAAGACGCCATCGCGAGCTACTCGCGCGTCGGCATGCTTTCCCGTGAGTTCATGCCGGACCCCGTGCCGCGGGTCGGCAACAACCTGAAGGGGCTGGCGCCGACGGACGTTTACCCGTGCAAGCCGTTCGGGCCGAACGACTACGTGTACGTGGTCGCGGTGACCGGAGGCATGTTCGAACGGCTGCTCGTTGCGGTAGGCCACCCTGAACTCGTCGATGACCCTCGTTGCCAGGACGCGCTGGGGCGCCGCGAGAATGAGCCGTTCCTCCACGAGCTCGTCGCCGAATGGGTGGCGCAACGGACCAAGCACGAAGCGATGACGGAGCTCCAGGAAGCCGGCGTCCCCGCGGGGGCGGTGTTCGACTCCGGCGACATCTTCACCAGCGAGCACCTGAAGCAGCGGGGCATGGTCCAGGTGGTGAGCCATCCGACACGCGGCGATGTGGAGATCCTGGGGAACCCGATCCAGATCGACCGCGAGCCGTCGAAGCTCGAACCGGCGCCGCTGCTTGGGGCCGATACGGACGAGGTGCTGCGGACGGAGCTTGGCCTATCCGAAGCGGAAATTGCGGCGCTGCGGAGCGAGTGCGTGGTGTGACCTCACCCCCGGCCCCTCTCCACGATGTGGAGAGGGGAGTTGGCAGAGCGCGGCGGGGCATGCCCGCGGAAGTCAGCGGAGCATGGCTGAAAGCTCTTCCGGGGTGCGCGCGGGCATCAGGCACATCATGTTCTCGCAGACGTAGGCGAGCGGTTCGTCACTTGTGGGCTCGCGGCCTTCGAACATCGGCAAGCCGTCAGAGTCCGGCGTGGGGGCGATCGCAACCCAGGGCAGGTACTTCGCCGCGGCCGCGGCCTCGAGGGCGATACGGCGTTCCGGAGCGCCGACGATGACCAGTTCCTTCGACGGCGAGGCGAAGAACTCGATGGCCTGGAGGATGGTCCCGAAGCCCGTGACGGCGCGGAGGAGGTGGTCGGCGACCTGGGCCACGACTTCCTCCGTGGGGCGTTCCCAGTCGCTTCGGCTGTAGTACCGCCCGAGCCAGAGCCCGAGCAGGGCGGCGCTCCCGTTCCCGGAGGGCGTGGCCGAATCGAAGAACGGTTTCTGGCGCAGCAGGAGTGGTTCGCCGTCAGCGGGCGTCTCGAAGTACCCACCGCTGGAGTCGTCGTGGAATTGCGCGTGGATCACGTCCCAGAGGTCGCGGGCCCAGTCGAGGAGCGCGACATCGCCGGTAAGCTTGTACAGCTCAACCAACCCCAGACCCACGTACGCGTAGTCTTCGAGCATGCCGTCAACGCGCGCTTCGCCAGCTTTCCAGGTATGCCGCAGCCGTCCGTCGATCCAGACCGAGGAGCGGAGGAATGCCGCGACTTCGGCCGCCGCCACCTGGTAGCGGATGTCGCCGAGCACGCGCCCCGCTTCGGCGAAAGCGGCGAGGGCGAGGCCGTTCCAGGATGTGAGCACCTTGTCGTCGAGGCCCGGGCGGACGCGCAGCGCGCGCGCCTCCAACAACTTCTGGCGCGCGGCGTCGATGCGGTCGAAGACGTCCTCCGACTTCAATCCGAATCGCTGGGCGAGTTCCTCGACGTCCGCCCTCGCGCTGAGCACGCTCCTACCGGTCAGTTCCGGGTGGTGGGGGTCCTGGAAGTTCCCGTCGCGGGTGACTCCGAACCAGGCGGCGGCTAGCTGAACGCCGTCACCGAGGACTGCCTTGAGTTCGTCAGCGGTCCAGACGTAGTACTTGCCTTCGATGCCCTCGCTGTCGGCGTCGAGCGCGGCGTGGAACCCGCCTTCGGCGTCGCGCATTTCGCTGAGCAGGAAGTCGAGTGTTTCGCGGGCGACCCGCGCGAAGCCTTCGTCGCCGCTTACCTGGTAGGCGTTGAGGTAGAGCCGGGCCAGTTGGGCGTTGTCGTAGAGCATCTTCTCGAAGTGGGGGACCATCCATTCGCCATCCACGCTGTAGCGCGAAAACCCGCCGCCGAGGTGGTCGTACATGCCGCCCGTCGCCATGGCCCGGAGCGTGTGGAGCACCATCTCGAGGGCACTCTGGCCACGCTCGGTCTCCTTGTCGCGCGCGTACACCGTCAGGAGGAACTGCAGGTTCGTGGGCGACGGAAATTTGGGCGCGACGCCGAAGCCGCCCCACTCCATGTCGAAGACCTCGCCAAACAACTCGACGGCGCGGTTGGTGGTCTCAAACGACGGATCATCACCGGCTCCGGGGACGCGGCGGGTGGCGTTTTGCAGGTGCTCGGTAATGCTCGTGGCCGAGGCGAGCACTTCGGCGCGGCCGGTATCCCACTTTTCGGCGATGAACTGCAGAAGCCGGCCGAATCCCGGGCGTCCGTGGCCGTCGTTCGGGGGGAAGTAGGTGCCGGCGTAAAACGGACGCCCGTCGCCATCCATGAACACGGTCATGGGCCAGCCGCCCGAGCCGGTGAGCGCCTGGACGGCGTTCATGTAGACGGAGTCAACGTCCGGACGCTCTTCACGGTCCACCTTGATGTTCACGTAGTGCTCGTTCATGAGGGCGGCCGTGGCCGGGTCTTCGAACGATTCGTGGGCCATGACGTGGCACCAGTGGCACGAGCTGTAGCCGACGGAGAGCAGGATTGGCTTGCCCTCCGCGCGCGCCTTCGCGAACGGATCCTCGCCCCAGGGGAACCAGTCCACCGGGTTGTCGGCATGCTGGAGGAGGTAGGGGCTGGTCTCGTTCGCGAGTCGGTTCGGCATGGTTCGAGCGTACAGCATGCCTCGCGCGAGTCGACAACAGGGCCGCGGGCTCACACAATCCGGCCATGCCAGCAGACCTTGTCATCCGCAACGCCCTTGTCATCGATGGTTCGGGGTCGCCCGGGTTCCCGGCCGACGTTTCGGTGAGCGGCGGGCAGATCAGCGGGATCGGCGCCGTGGGCGCGGGGACGCGTGAGGTTGACGCGCGCGGCCAGGTGTTGTGTCCCGGCTTCGTGGATACCCATTCGCACGACGACGGCGCATTCCTGCGCTACCCGGGCATGGCGTTCAAGCTGGCCCAGGGCGTGACCTCGGAAATCAGCGGCAATTGCGGCTTCAGCACCATCCCGAACGAGCCCGGCCGCGAGTACATGCCCGGCGACATCTCCGGGCCGGGCTCCGGCTGGACCGACCTGGATTCGTACTTCGCTGCCTGCATAGAACTGAAGCCCGCGATCAACAACGCCATGCTGGTGGGGCACAACCGTATTCGCGCACACGTGGTTGGCCTCGAAAAGCGTCTGGCGACGGCGACGGAGCTGGCCGAGATGCGCGGGCACGTCGCGAAGGCGATGGAGCAGGGCGCGGTTGGGTTTTCCACGGGATTGATTTACGAACCCGGGCGCTACAGCAACACCGAGGAAGTGGTGGCCCTGGCCTCCGAGTGCCGGCCGTACTCGGGCATCTATGCCACACACATGCGAAACGAAGGCGACAAGCTCCTCGAAGCGGTGGACGAGGCCATGCACATCGCGCGCGAAGCCGCCATCCCGCTCCACATCTCGCATCACAAGTCCGCCGGCCGCCGCAACTGGGGACGGGTCGCAGCCTCGCTGGCGAAGGTCGACGAGCAGAACGCGGCGGGCATGGACATCACGCTCGATGTCTACCCGTACACGGCCGGGAGCGGGCCAATGTGGCAGTACGTGAACCTCGAGAACATCGACGTGGAGTGGGCTAACGGCGTCATGATCGCCAGTTGCCCGGACTTTCGTGAGTTCGAAGGCAAGATGGTCCCGGACATCGCCCGAGAGCATGAATGGACGATCGAGGAAGCGGTCCGGAACATCATCACCAGCCCGCGGGGCCGCCAGGTCATCTGCATCCACTTCATCATCGACGAGGCGGACATCGAGACGAACCTGCGCCACCCGCGCATGCTCATCGGCTCTGACGGCATCCCGGAACTGAAAGGCAACCCCCATCCGCGCCTGTTCGGCACCATGCCGCGAGTGCTGGCGCGGTATGTCCGCGAACGCGGCGTGCTCCCGCTTGAGGAGGCTATCCGGCGGATGACGAGCGCTTCCTGCGAACGGTTCGGCCTGGTGGACCGCGGCCTGGTGCGAGAAGGTTACGCCGCCGACCTGGTCCTGTTTAACCCCGGCGCGGTGCAGGACCTGGCCACGTACGAAGCGCCGAAGCAGGAGCCCGCGGGCATCTCGATCGTCGTTGTAAACGGCCAGATCGCTTACGAGGACGGCAAGCATACGGGCGCAGGCAGCGGGCAGATGCTCCGCTTCAAGCGCTAAAGGTGAAACAGCTCCTCCTGATCGGCGGTTCCGCGGGGGCGGGCAAGACGACGGCGTCCAGGTCCCTGGCGAAGCAGCTTGGCGCGGGCTGGTTGCAGGCCGACACCGTGTGGATTGCGATGCAGGAAGCGCTCCCGCACGATTCTGCGCGGTACCGCCAGTTGCGCATCGATGAGCGCATCACCCAATCGAGCGATCCGGTCGAACTGCTCGTTGCCGCCCACGTCCAGGCGTCGCGCCTGGTGTGCGCCGCGCTCCCGCGGGTCCTCCAGTTCGAAATGCAGACGCACGAAACGCTCATCGCCGACGGCGCATGGCTGCTGCCGGAGTTCATCGCCGGCCTGCGCCTGGACGATGTCGACGTGCGTTGCGCGATCCTGCACGAACCGGATCCGGCCGAGGTCAGAGCCGCGATGGACTCCCGCCGCGGGATGAAGATGGTCGCGCCATGGCACGAACGCAGCGCGGGGGCTTCGTGGGCGTACGGCCAGTGGCTCGCCGGTGAGGCAGCCCGGCACCACGTCCCGGTGGTCGAAGCCCGCCCTCGCGCCAGCCTGCTGGAACGGGTGAGCGATGCGCTCCGCGTCTTCCCCGGCGTAGACTCGCCCGCGCCATGGGCAAGTCCATCGCGTTGCGGTTCGCCGAACTCGGCGCGTCCGTCGTGGTCACCGGCCGGCACATCGAAACGCTGGAGGAGACGGTCGACCAGGTCGTGGCAGAAGGTGGCCGGGCACTCGCCCAGGTGGCTGACATCCGCCTGACCGAACAGGTTGACGCGCTTGTCGCGGCGGCTCTCGAGCGGTTCGGCCGCATCGATTTCCTTGTGAACAACGCCGGCGGGCAGTTCCCCGCCCGGCCTTCGGAAATCAGCGACCGTGGCTGGCGTTCGGTGATCGACCTCAACCTCAACGGAACGTGGAACATGCTCAGCCGCGTGGGCCCGCTGCTGACCGCCCAGAAGTTCGGCGCGGTGGTCAACATTGTGCACGTGTACTCGTTCGAGCGGGGCGCGCCGCCCTTCGCGCACTCCGGCGCCGCACGAGCGGCTGTGGTGAACTTGACTCGCACCCTCGCCAACTACTGGGCGCGCCACAACGTCACGGTCAACGCGCTGGCACCCGGTTCGATCTCCACTGAAGCGCTGCGCGAGAAGGAATACGCGCAGTTGGGGACTCCAGACTACGAGGACGAGCAGGTGCGCGACGTCCCGGCCCACCGCCTCGGCGAGCGCGAGGAAATGGCCGAGATCTGCGCGTTCCTCTGTTCGCCGGCCGCCCGCTACATCAACGGCTCGGTGATAACGGCTGACGGCGGGCAATCGCTGGGGAACTGGACCGACGTCTGGGACATGGAGCTGCCCTGAGACGGCGTTAGTCCGTCGATTTGGGGAGGTATCGAACTCCCGGGAGCCCTTCGAAGTCCTTGTCCTGCGTCCATAGCTCCATGCCGAGCGACTGGGCGGTCGCATAGACAATGCTGTCGGCCAAGGGCAGGCGGTGGCGAATACCCAGTTCAGCGGCGAGACTGGCAATCGAGATCGTGAGAGGCACGACCCTGGCCCTGGCCATCGCGGCTAGAGTCTCTTCAGCCTCATCCGCTCGCCCGTGAGCGCGAAGCCACCGCAATACCTCCACCAGCACAATGGTCGGAATGACCAGTTCGGTGGGAGGATCGATCTGGGGCTCGAAGGCGGAGGCGTTGGGGTCGTTCGCAAGAAACTCAATCCAGCCAGACGAATCGACGACGCTCAAAGATCTCTATCCGGTTCGCGCTCGAAGTCGTTCTTAAGGTCGGCGACGATGCCGCGCAGTTCTGCCAGCGACCGGATCGGCACCAAGCGGAGCTGGCCGTCTTCCAGCCGGACCTCGAACCTCTGGCCTGCTTTGATCCCCAGCGCCTTGCGCAACGCCAGGGGAATCACCACCTGGTACTTCGGGGACACGGTTACGATTTCCATCGATCCACCTCGTACAACGATTCTGATCGATCGGGAAGGCCGATACAAGCCGCTACCCGCGCTGGATTTCGACCTCTTCCCGTATAGTCCTCGTTCACACGCCAACTCCAGGAGCCACAAATGCAAATGCCAGCCGTTGCCCTTACCGCCGCCGCCGGCCGCCGAAAATGGACCGTCGAACTCGCCCAGAAACTCGAAGCCGCGGGCTTCCAGGGCATCTATTGCGCCAGCTTCGGCGACGGCATGGGCCTCTGCCTTTCGATGGCCCACGCGACGAAGACGATCAAGTTCGGCACGAGCATCATGCCGATTTACTACCGGCTCCCGTCCGACCTTGCGCAATCAGCCGCCTACATCCACGAAATCAGTGATGGCCGCTTCTACCTGGGCATTGGCGTGAGCCACGGACCCGCGCTGAAGCGCCTTGGCGTCGAGGGCGGCAAGCCGCTGACCGACACGCGGAAGTACGTCGAACAGATGCGCGCCGCGAGCCAGCAGACCGGCCCGCTCCCGCCGATCGTGCTCGCCACGCTGCGCACCAAGATGGTCGAGCTCTCGTCCGAAATCGCCGAGGGGGCGGTCTGGGCGAACGGTTCGCGCTCCCATATGGCGGAGTCGCTGTCGCATCTCCCCGCTGAGAAGCGGGAGGGAGACTTCTTCATCGGTGACATGATCCCGACCTGCATCGACGACAACGACGCGGCGGCCGCCATGAACGTGTGCAAGCGGACGCTCGGCGGCTATGTGATGCTTCCGAACTACCGGAACTACTGGAAGGAAGCCGGCTACGTGGAGGAGATGGAAGCGATCGAAGCCGCGCTCGCGCGCGGCGACCGGGATGCGTTGCCCGGCCTGATGACGGAGCGGTGGCTCTCAGACAGCACGCTCTATGGCAGCCGCAAGCACGTGCTCGAAGGCGTGGAAGCCTGGTTCGCTTCTGGCGTGAAGACACCGATCCTGGTGCCCTCGTCCACGAGCGGCGGCCAGGTGAAGGCCATGGAGGAGCTGACGGCGGCGTTCGCATAGCCGCCGGACCGCGACCTCGCTGACAATGGGACTGTGCTCGAACACGAACTGCGGATAGCGACCGAGGCAGCGCTGCGCGCCGGCGAAGAAGTCGCGCGCCTGCGCCGGGAAGGCGTCCGTTACGGTCGCAAGGACGGGTGGGAACTGGTCTCCGAAGCGGACCTGCACGCCTCTGAGATCCTGCACTCCGCGCTCACGGGCGCGTTCCCGTTCGACGGATGGCTGGGAGAGGAGCACACCGACACGGCGGAGCGGTTGGGCCGCGAGCGCGTCTGGATCGTCGATCCCATCGACGGTACGCGGGAGTATCTCCAGGGCATCCCGGAGTACGCGATCTCGATTGGCCTCGTGATCGAGGGCCGCCCGGCGCTGGGCGTCGTCCACAATCCGGCCACCGGCGAGTTGTTCGCCAGGGAATGCCTTTCCGCGGAAGAACGCCTGCCGACGGAGACGACCGGCCACCCGATCGAGGTGCTTGTGGGGCGGGGCGAGCAACTCCACGATGAGCTTCCGCCGCTGCCTGAGGGGACAGAGACGCGCGGCGTTGGCAGCGTCGCGTACCGGCTGGCACTGCTCGCCCAGGGGCAGGGCAACGCTGTCCTCAGCGGCTACGGACGCGCGGAGTGGGATGTGGCGGCGGGGCTGGCGCTCTGCCGGGCAGCGGGCCTCCGCGCGACGGGAATCTTCGGAGACGACATGCCGTTCAACCAGCCGGAGCCTTATGTCCGAGGTCTGCTGGTCGCCGAGCCGGGGCTGCACCAGCGGCTCGCCCGGTTCTTCCAGCAATTCCGGCGCGAATGACACCGCTGTCCGGCATCGGCTAACGTTGCATCACACAACCCACTATGCGGCGAGGAAGCAATGAGCATCGGAATCGGACTTGGCCTGGCCGGCTTCCCCTTCTCCTCGCCGAAAGCGTTCCTGTCGTGGATCGACCTCTGTGAGGAGCAGGGGGTCGACTCTGTCTGGTTCAGCGAGCGAATCGTCTCCCGCCAGCCGCAACTCGAGTTAATGACGACCTTTGGGGTGGTTGCGGGGCGCACCGAACGCCTGAAGTTCGGCATGAACGCGATCGTGGTCCCGCTCCGCGACCCGCTGGTGCTGGCGAAGGAATGCGCCTCCCTCGACTACCTGAGCGGCGGCCGGTTGTTGCCGGTGTTCGGCGTGGGCGGCGAAACGAACCCGGAGTTCCGGGCGACGAACCGCAACCCGCGCGGGCGCGGGGCGCAATCCGACGAAGCCCTGGACATCATTGCTGCGCTCTGGACCGGTGAACCCGTGAGCTACCAGGGCAAGTACTACCAGTACGGCCAGGCGGTCATCTCACCGAAGCCGGCGCAGGACCCGCTCCCGCTGTGGATTGGCGGCAGCTCCGAAGCGGCGATCCGGCGCACGGCGCGCATTGGCACTGGCTGGCTCGCGGGGCTGCAGAGCCCGGAGCAGGTCCGGCCGGTTGTCGACGCGATCCGAAAGCAATCCGCCGCGAACGGCCGCCCACTCGACGACGACCATTATGGCGCAGGGTTCGCGTTTCGCTTCGGTTCGTGGGATGACCCGGTGGTTCAGCGGCAGGCGGCCGGCCTCGCCCGCATCCCGGACGGTCCGGACCCGGCGACGTACATCGCCGCCGGCGACGCGGACGCCATCGCGGCGCGGGTGCAGGAGTACATCGACGCCGGCATTTCGAAGTTCGTCCTGCGGCCAATCGCGGAGGACGACGGGGATATCCTCGCGCTGACGCGGCGGCTGGCCGAGGAGGTCATCCCGCGGTTCGCGCGGCTGCGGCCGGCGGTCAGCGCGGCGCGATAGCAGACAGTTTCACCCAGAGGTCCGGTTCTGCTCCGTCGCGGACGAACGTGCCCCTGCCGCCGAAGAGGGCGACCACGCCCGCCGAGTCGGCCAGCACGACGATCCCCGGCCGCTGCCATGCGGGGACTTTTTCGTTCACCAGCAGGTCGGAGACCTTCCGGGTAACGCCCCGGAGCTCGATCCGGTCACCCGTCGCCAGCGAACGCAGTTTGAGGACGCCCTGCACGGCCGTTGCGTCAACCGCGGCGACGGGGCTGTTGGCATCGCCGTCGAGCGGATCGGTGCGGATTCGCACCACCCAGTCCCCGGCGCGGGTGTCGCCCGGCACGTTGACTATGGCCGGGGGGATATCGGAGGCACCCTCGAGTGGCGGGCCAAGCCGGACGAGCCCGGTGGAGGCTTCCACTACGGTGTCGCCGAAGCGAACCTGTCCCGTCCCCTTCGCGAGCACGGCCAGCAGGTTCTCGAGGCGGGTCCGGTTCAGTTCCGGCCGGAGGTGGTAGAAGCTCGCTTCTCGCTCAAGGACGAGGCCGAGCCCTTCAGCAGGCAGTGCGCGGAGGTCAGCGGAACGGAAAATCGCGCCGATTGGACCCCGTTCGCGTGGCTGGACTTCGAGCGAGGCTTTTTCTACCGGACCGAACGCTTCGCGGGCGCTGGCGGCAAGCCCCACCAGGGCGTCAGCGACTGACGGATTGAACATGCGGAGGCCAGGCAAGACCTCGTGCCGGACTTTGTTTCGACGAATAGTTATGTCGTTGTTCGACGGATCACTGACTGGCTCGACGCCGAATTCCCGGCAGATTGCCTCCGTTGCCGCGCGGGTGGTCTCGAGCATCGGGCGGAGCAGCCGCCGGGCATTCGCTCCCGGGACCGTGGAGACGGGCAACATCCCGCGAATGCCGCGCACGCCGCTCCCGCGGATCACTCGCATGAGGACCGTCTCGGCCTGGTCGTCGCGCGTGTGGCCGGTAGCGATGGCGTCGCAGCCCTCTTTCTCGGCGACGAAGGCGAGGAACTGGTAGCGCATCTCGCGCGCCATGTCTTCGATCCCGCGTTTCATCTGTTTCGCCACGCCCCGCACGTCGCCTTCGCCCGTGACGCATTCGATGCCGAGGGCTTCGCAGATGGCACGCACCCGCGCCGTGTCGTCACGGGATTCGGGGCGAAGCTGGTGGTCGAAGTGGCAGGCTTCGACTTCGAAGCCAAGCTGGGGGCCGAGCTCCCGCAGGACAAGCAGGGTCGCCACGGAGTCGGGGCCGCCGGAGAGCGCGAGCAGGACTTTGCGTGTGCGCCGGAACATCCGCTCCCGCGCGGCAAGGCGCCGGACGGAGCGGACCGTCTGGTCGAAGAGCGGCCTAGCGGGGGAAGAGCCGTTCCCACCAGGACCCGCCCTGGTGGGGGTCCTGCTTGATTTCGGGGCTGGTGACGACAAAGACGGTCTCTCCTTCGCGGCCATAGCCCAACTGGCGGCGCGCCTGCTGCTCAACATACGCGTCAGAGGCCACGTAGCTCTTCACGGCTTCGAGGTACTGCTTCTTGTCCTGGAGGTCTTTCACACGCTGTTCGGCAGTCTCCCGGTCGCTCTCGAGCTGCGCATTGCGGTACCACCCCGCAGCCGCCGTGTACAACCCATACGCGGCAACAACAAGGCAAAAGATGATGACGAGACGGGTACGAGTACCCGATAGCGCTCCCATACGCTGACAGCGAACGCTAACCCTCGCTTATGCAAGGTTCAAGTTAACAAGGTGGCATCGGTCGTTCACAAAGCCAACGCCCACCCGGCCGTTTCTCACGTTCACGCACGAGACGGAGGCAAGGTCCACCTGGAACGACCGCCAGGCCGCCGTCTCGACGCCAAGCAAGGAGCAGAGCAGCGTGCGCAGGACGAAATTATGGGCGACAACGACGGTGTCTCCGTCAGCTTCATGAAGGAGCAGTTCCGCTACCGGGGCGAGCCGCGCGGCGAGGTCTTCGATGCTTTCGCCGCCGGGCATGCGGGCGCGCCAGCCGTCCGGTCCGGCCCAGGCGGCGAGGAACTCCGGAAAGCGCCGCCGCATCTCGGCGAAGCCGAGGCCCTCGGTCTGGCCGATGTCGAGCTCGACGAGCGCATCCAGGAGTTCGACTTCGAGACCGTGGTGGACGGCGATGGCCGCCGCCACGTCACGCGCGCGGCTCAAGGGGCTGCTCAGGACGCGGCGCACACCACAGGCGGCGAGCCGGTTCCCAACAGCGGCGGCCTGTGCCACCCCGGTGGCGGTGAGGGCAACGTCTTCGCGGCCGAGGCCCTGCCCGTCGCGGTTGAACGCGGTCTCGCCGTGCCTGACGAGGAAGAGACTCATGCGTCGCGGTCTGGCGCGCTCAAGGGCGCCCAGAGCCGTTCGATGAACGGCGCGAAGCCGATCGACCGCCAGAACGCGGCGGCGCCGGCGTCGGCCCCAAGCACGGCCATCTCGAAATGGGCCACGCCATCCTGGGTGCTGGCCCAGTCGGCGATGGCTGCGAACAGGGCGCGAGCGATACCGAGGCGGCGGAAGCGCTCTTCCACCCAGAGGTAGCCGACGGCCACGTGCGTGGCAGGCAGACGGTCCGGCTGGTTGCGTTCGACGCGCCCGCTGATGAAGCCGGCGAGCCCACCCTGGTAGTCGGCCAGGTAGGTGGCGGACTGCTCGCGCCGCAGGATCTGTTCGAGGTCTGCGACGAAGTCACCCTGGGAGATTGGGGCGGGGATGAAGCGCCGGTCCACCCCGGCGTTGTGGTTGCGCAGGCGCTGCCAGGCATGGAAGAGCGCGGCGGCGTCGTCCATGGTTGCCGGGCGAACGGCGTAGGTGCTCACTGGTACTGGCCGGTCCTTCGCCACAACTCCCTCGCGACTGAGCGTTCGTCAAGGACGATGTTCGTCCGGGCGATCAGCGGTGAAGTCTGCCCCGGGAAGAGCGCGGCGACAATGGCTTCCGGCCGGGCCGTGAGTTCCTGGTCCGACTGGAGACGCATGTCGAGTTGGACGCCGCCGTCCACCGGAGTGGTCCGGAGCCAGGCGCAGGCCTTGCGCAGGTCATACTCACGGACGCGCTCACCGCGGTCTTCCTTGAACTGCATCGAATCGAGCGCCATGAAGTTCCCGACCGCCGCCTCGGCTTCGCGCGGGTCAACGGCGAGCGTGAGCCGGTAGTCGCACCAGAGCATCGCCGCCTGGGGCGCCTGAGCGGTGGGCGCCACTTCCTCCACGCCGACGACCGCGAGATCTTCGGTTGTCTGTTCGGAGAGCC
>WBZP01000353.1_pt1 | contig 12392 bp, 11 predicted proteins | sample 5204301 | NCBI WGS metagenome assembly WBZP01 (sample SAMN12412401, study PRJNA552823) | activated sludge metagenome | isolation source: activated sludge from nitrification reactor of wastewater treatment plant... | place: USA: Pennsylvania | collected 2017
TAATGTAGGTTGCAAGGATTGCTGTAAATATGAAATGCTTCATCATGTAAGGGGAGAAGATAAAAAGTTGAATATGAAATTACTTAAAATTAACTGGCTGTTCAAAATCCCCTTGCATCATCATCACCGCGGAAGTCTGCAATGGCTGTGATCTTTTTCCGTTGATGCCTGTTTACCACGATAAGTTCGGTGCGGCCGATGGGTTCTCTTACGTTTACGGTATACCCCATCTTTTTCAGTTGTTCACTTACTGTTTCCGGGAATTTTTTTTCTGTATATATTTTATCCGGCAACCACTGGTGATGGAATTTTGGTTTGTTTACGGCTTCTTCCGGACTTAACCTGAATTCCAGAATATTCATCAATGTTTGAAATACGGTCGTTGTTATGGTGGTTCCTCCCGGGCTCCCTGCAATGATGTAAGGCAATCCATCTTTCAGTACAATGGTTGGCGTCATGCTGCTCAGCATCCTTTTCCGGGGGGCGATGGCATTGGCTGCATTACCAATGGCACCGTATAAATTCGGGTACCCTTCCCTGATACTAAAGTCGTCCATTTCATTGTTAAGCAGGAACCCGGCACCGGGAACAACCAGGCGGCTTCCATAACTGTCATTTAAAGTGGTTGTTACAGAAACGGCATTGCCTGTATCGTCAATGATGCTTATATGTGTGGTTTCTTCACTTTCAGGTATGATTCCCGAAACAGTGGTTTTACTGTTTCCTGCCCTGCCGGGTTCATAATCGCTCATGCGTTGCAGTAAGTAATCGTCACTTAACATTGTTTTTACGGGAACTCTAACAAAATCCGGATCGCCCATGAAGTTTGCCCTGTCTGCATAAGCCCTTCTTTCTATTTCAACCATCAGGTGTACACTTTCTGCAGTATGGAAACCCATGGCTGCAATATTCCTGCTTTCAACCATCTTCATCATTTGAGCAAGCATGATACCACCGCTGCTGGGTAACGGTGCGCTCACAATGTGGTAACCTTTATACTCAAATTCAACGGGATGGCGGAAAACGGCTTTGTAGTTTGCGAGGTCGCTTGCACTGATAATTCCGTTAGCTTTCTTCATTTCGTCTGTAATGAGCCTGGCAATGCTTCCTGTATAAAATTCATCCGGGCCGTTGTCGCGAATTTTTTTTAATGTGGCGGCCAGTTCAGGTTGTATAAGTATATCTGCCGCTTTCCAGGCGCTGTCTTTTACAAATGCGGTTGGTTCCCGGTTTATTGTAAGGAAAAGATTACGGTTATCGTTCAGGCTTTTTGCCTGTAATGCTGAAATTTGGAATCCGTCTTCCGCCAGTTTTATAGCTGGTGCAATCAGTGTGCTGAATGGTAGCCTGGCGTATTTCATGGTAGCAAAAAGTCCGGCAACAGTTCCCGGCGTGCCACAGGCCAGATGGCCTTTTTGCGATAAAGCAGGAATAGGTATGGAATCTTTATCAAGGTACATATCTTTATGTGCTAAGGATGGAGCGGTTTCACGATAATCTATGCAGATATTTTTGCCGTTTTTTGTATGGGCCACCAGGAAACCGCCTCCACCAAGATTTCCGGCGCCCGGATACACAACCGCTAATGCCAGTTGTGTGGCGATGGCTGCATCAAATGCATTTCCTCCTTTTTTCATTATTTCTGTACCTGCCATACTGGCCAGCGGATGCGCACTAACCACCGCAGCTTTGCGGCAGGTCACTTTCTTTTGCTGAACTTCGGGTACAGGTTGCCATTGGCTGTAACCTGTAAATGTGTGTAACAGGAAGCATATCCAAAGGGTTATTTTTTTTATCGGCATGATTACACTCTTTCATTCAAATATAGATTTTCTATTTTAACTGCTCATGATGGCCTGGTATGTAAGGTATTATGCAATCAATCAGAACAGGATTATTTTTACCCGGGTTATATACTTTTATAAACGGTTATGTTACTGTTTGTCATTTCCTTACATTCGTATGTATAATGTTATGATATGCAGCGAATTTTATTGTTTCTTTTTTCAATTGTTTTTTGGTTACCAGTTATGGCACAAACACCCCGCGTGTATAATGCCGCTGAAATTCTGCTGCAGCTCCGAAAGCTGAATGTGCTGGGTTCAGTGTTGTATATTGCTGCACACCCGGATGATGAGAATAACAGCCTGCTCCCATACCTTTCTTTTGACAGGTTATACCGTACTGCATATCTCAGCCTCACCAGGGGCGACGGAGGCCAGAACCTGATTGGCGACGAGCAGGGGGTTGACCTGGGGCTTATCCGCACACAGGAACTGATTGCAGCCAGGAAGATAGATGGTGCTGAGCAGTATTTTACAAGGGCTTATGAGTTTGGATACAGTAAAAGTGCTGATGAAACCCTTCAAACCTGGAACAAAGAGAAAATACTGTACGATGTGGTTTGGGTAATCAGGCATTACCAGCCGGATATAATAATTAAGCGATTTCCAACAGACAGCAGGGCAGGCCATGGCCACCATGCTGCTTCTGCAATCATTGCCGATGAGGCATTCGAGGCTGCTGCAGACCCGGCCAGGTTTCCAGAACAGTTGAGTGAGTCGGTGCGGCCATGGAAAGCAAAAAGGATTTTATGGAACACGTATAATTTTGGAAGCAATAACACTACCGGTGACGATCAGATGAAGATTGATATCGGTGTTTTTAATCCTGTTTTTGGAAAAAGTTACGGCGAAATAGGGGCTGAGGCAAGGGCAATGCATAAAAGCCAGGGAGAGGGAAGGCCCAGGCGGCGCGGGCAGATCATCGAGTTTTTTACAAATACTGGCGGAGAAGCCCCGGTAAACTCATTGATGGAAGGGGTTGATACGGGTTGGTCTAGAATCAGTGGCGGTGCATCAATCGGTAATGTTATTAATGGTATCATTAATAGTTTTAAAACGGAAAATCCGGCTGCATCAGTGCCAGCCCTGGCAGCATTATACCAGCAGATTAAAAAACTACCGGAAAGCAGCTGGCGTAATAAGAAACTGGAAGATGTGATGCTGTTGATGGAAGCTTGCGGCGGCCTGTTCATGGAAGTTACGGCACAAAACCAGTTGAATGTGATTGGTGATAGCGCTAAATTTTCCATTACTTTCAATAACCGTACAGGAGCAGATATTGAGGATGTTACAGTTAGCCTGTTTGGAAACAGTTACCAGGCTGGTAACACAGGCAGAAACGTAAACAAAGTGATACCGGTTGCTATAAAAATACCTGTGAACGAACCTGCCTCACAGCCTTACTGGCTTGAACGCGGAATACAGGGCGCTGCTTATGATGTTGCCTCAGTTTCCGATATCGGAAAGGCTGAAAATGACGGTTACCAGGCGGTTTTTAACATTACAATTGCGGGTAACCGTTACGAATACAGGAAGCCAGTACTGTATAAGTTTACCGATCCGGTGAAAGGCGAACTATACCAACCCATACAAATGATTAATCCTGTTTTCATAAACAGTTCACCTTCCACTTTGATTTTCAGCAATGAAACCAGGAACCAACGGAAGCCAGTCAGGTATACCATCCAGTCCAATACCATCATTAAAGATAGCATGAAGTTCATTGTAAGATATGGCAACAGGGAACAGTTGGTATTTGATTCAGCATTGGATTACCGTAACGGGAGTAAGCACACGGTGAGTGTAATGATCAGCGGTGATTCTGTATCTCCAAATACGTCAGTGTTGGCAGGGGCCGAGTTATCGTCACCCTCTTTGTATGAGCACCAGTTTTTTTCCCTGCGAAAAATAAGTTACGACCATATTCCCGACATTTTTTATAACTATTACGATCAGACGAGGATAATAAGAATGGACCTGAAAACAAAGGGCAGGCTCATAGGTTATATTCCCGGAGCGGGAGATAAGGTTCCACAGGCTTTGGAAGCGATGGGATTTGAAGTGAGGGTGTTAGCTGAAAACGATATTACAGATAATAACCTGAAGCAGTTTGATGCAATTATAACCGGGATACGGGCATATAACCTGCATGAATACCTGAGTGATAAGAATGATGTGTTGAACAGGTATGTAAAGAACGGTGGCAACCTGATTGTTCAGTATATGAAAAGCAATTTAGTGGGCCAGAAGCGATGGGTTGCCGGTCCTTACCCGTTTTCCATTGAAGCCGGGTCAAGGGTTTCGGAAGAGGATGCACCTGTTGTTTTTTTATTGCCGGCACACCCGGTATTGAATTATCCGAATAAGATAACGCAAATGGATTTTGAAGGGTGGGTGCAGGAAAGAAGTACCTACCAGATGGTAAAACCGGTTGCGGAATTTGAATTGCCAATCGGCATGCAGGATAAGGGTGCCGGCCAGACGAATGGCAGCCTGGCTATCGCCAGATACGGGAAAGGTAATTTCGTGTATGCCAGCCTGGTATTTTTCAGGCAATTACCGGCGGGGGTGCCGGGAGCATTCAGGCTGATGGCAAACCTGGTTGCATTGCCGCAAAACAAGTAAATGATGTTTGTTTTTACACGCAGATTGAATTATGTTTTCTGCCTGCTTAGCAGGTATTTTAAATTTCAAACATGAATAACCGGATGCAAAAAGGAAGGTCATATTGGAACTGGTGGTACCTGGCTGTGATATCTTTCCTCGTATTGCAGGTTATTATCTTTTACTGGTTATCCAAACAATATACATGAGTAAGGCCGACTGGTTCATATTAGTGGCAACGTTGTGCAGCATTATTGTTTATGGTGTATATAAAAGCCGTACAACCAGGAACCTGGAAGGTTATTTCCTGAGTAACCGAAGCATGCCCTGGTATCTTGTATTGTTAAGTATCATGGGTACACAGGCCAGTGCCATCACGTTCCTAACCGGCCCGGGACAGGCTTACAGTGATGGTATGAGGTTTGTTCAGTATTATTTCGGACTGCCCCTTGCCATGATCGTTATAAGTATCTTTTTTGTTCCTGTTTTCAGCAGGCTTAAAGTGATTACCGCCTATGAATTCCTTGAACAGCGGTTTGATGTAAAGACAAGGACGTTTACCTCATTTCTTTTCCTTCTTTCAAGGGGGTTAAGCACCGGGATAAGCATATATGCCCCCTCGTTAGTGCTTAGTTCGCTGATGGGATGGAATATCTATTTTACAAACCTGGTGATGGGCGGGCTGCTCATCATCTACACCATCAGCGGAGGTGCCAGGGCCGTGGCTTATACGCAAAAACTTCAGATGATCATCGTATTTGTTTCATTATTCATTGTGGGATACCTGGCAGTAAAACTCCTGCCGGTAAATGTTGGATTCAATGAAGCTTTACAGGTTGCCGGTGTAAACGGGAAGATGAATATCATCACAACCGGGTTTACGGAAAACGGTTTCGACTGGAAGGATAAATACAATATCTGGAGCGGGCTGATCGGTGGTTTTTTCCTTTCCCTCAGTTATTTCGGCACCGACCATAGCCAGGTGGGAAGGTACCTCACTGCAAAGGATATGACAGAAAGCCGTACAGGCCTGTTGATGAACGGGCTGGTTAAGGTTCCCATGCAGTTTTTCATACTGCTGCTTGGCATTCTGATTTTTTCATTTTACCAGTATAACAAGGCACCTGTTTATTTTTCACCTGCAACCAATGAAGCAGCTATGCAAACAGGTTATAGAGATACGCTGCGAGGCATTCAAATGAAGTATGAGGAAGCAAGGGCTAACCGGAGCAGTCAGGAGGCGGCTTTTTACAGGCTAGAATATAAAAAGGTATTGGCGAAAGCGCTTCCCGGGGAAGACGTGAACGACAATAATTATATTTTCCTGAGTTTTGTTAAAGATAATTTGCCTGTTGGTTTGATTGGACTTGTTTTTGCCATCATTTTCCTCGCAGCCTGGGGAAGTATTGCGGCGGCGCTTAATTCGCTGGCAGCATGCACCGTTGTTGATTTTCATAAGAAATTCTTTGTTAAGAAAGAATCTGACCTGGATGACTATCGAGTTGCCCACTGGTATACGCTGGGCTGGGGTATTTTGTGTATCGTAATAGCCATGTTTGCACAGAATATCGGCAATAGCCTAATAGAAGCCGTAAATATCCTGGGGTCTCTTTTTTACGGGGTCATCCTTGGAATCTTTCTGGTTGCCTTTTGGATAAAACAGGTAAAATCCAATGCGGTTTTTTATGGTTCTATCATAGCAGAATTGCTGGTGATACTGATTTACAGGATGGATGTGATTTCTTTTCTCTGGTTGAATGCAATAGGGGCCATCTTAGTGATCATTGTAAGCATGATACTGCAACCGTTGCTTATCCATCAAAAGAAATAATACCTGGTTTTAACTTTAAATTGGTACATGAAAAAAGCTGTTCCAGGTTTATGTTGATTACCCGGAACAGCTCAGAAATAAATAACTGTTTATTTATTTTAATTTTTTAATCAGTTCCTCATTCATCTTTATATAGTCGTCATTCTTGGCTTCAGTGGCCAGTTCCAGCGATTTCTTTGCGCTTTCCAGGGCACCATCTTTATCACCCATCTCTTTTTGTATTCTGGCCTTGTACAGGAATATCCAGAAAGCTTTTGGATTTGCTTCTGCTGCTTTGCTGGCATATTCAAGTGCTTTGGCGCTGTTCTTTTCAAATTCATTGTAGAATTGAGCTGCCTGCCAGTATGGTTTCTTTTCAGTTTTCAACGCTTCTTCCAGTTGGGCTTTTACTTTTTCCCTGATGTTGGTTGTTATGGGAATGGCTACCGCTGTTTTTTCCCACATGATATGCAGCTCACAGCTTTCAGGCTTAATATCGGCAAATTGCATGGTGAAAGATTCCATTTTAGAACCCATGTTCATGGGAGTTACAGATACCCTTAACACATCTTCTGATTCTTTGTATCCGTCTACACCCCAGTTTTTAATGCCTTTATTAAGTATAATTTCCCAGGAATCTGCTCCCGGAATTGTATACAGGGCATATGAACCGGTATCAACTTTTTTACCTTTTATTTCAACAGGCTCAGAAAACCGGATGATGGTTGCCGCGTTGGCGCCAGTACGCCATAGCTTGTTGTATGGTACCAGGTCGCCAAATATCTTTCTATCTTTGGCTGCTGGCCTTGAATAGGTGAGTTCTATATTACCCATACCAAAATCCTGTTTGATAGTCTGTGTTGGCGAAGGGGCCGGCATTTTAACCTGGGCATTTATGGCAATAGCCCATAACAGGGTTACCAGGCTGACACTTAATTTTTTCATTTTGTTTTTATTTTATCTGGTGAATAATTTATTGGAAAAACACTTTTACGGTCTGGTAAAAAAGATTTTTATTATTAATCTGCTGGGATGAATATAGTTGTTGTTTTTCGGAAAAACCCTGTAATCCGAATAATCCTGCAGCATTGCCCTTATTGATGGCTATTTCAAGGTATCCGGCAGCATTAAATAAAGCTAGTTTCTCCCCCTCATTTACATCAGCGTATGTTTCGCTTATTTTGTCAATCACTTCATCCCGTTTGAAAACGATTGTAAAACTTCTTCCTTTTCTTTGTTCCTCAAATTCATCTTTATTGATATTTACTATCACATTCTCAAAGTTATCTATAAATATGATTTGCCCTTCTATCCAGTCGTTTCCGGTTAGCGGGCGTAAATGGTTCTTTACCTGGATTGACACGGAGGCATCTCCGATTTGTTCCAGTTTTTTCCCTTTCAGTAATTCGGCAAATGCTTTAGCAAATACGCTGATACAGAACAATGTGTTTTTTTGATTTGTTTTTCCAAGGTTTAGGGAAACAACCTGTTGCGGTATTTCTTCAAGTATCATGGTAAGCAGGCCATTGTCTGCACATCCTATATAATGCCCGTTATGTTCAGCCAGCAGCACATGTTCTTTTTTTTCATCAAACAGGTTTATCAGTATCAAGTGAAAGCTGCCTTTCGGGAAATTTCTGATAGCGTTACGGCAAACATAGGCAGCTTGCGGATAATTGAAAGGAGAAAGGGAATGTGTGATGTCGATGATATTGAATTCAATTCCGGATTGCAATAATTGTCCCTTAATGGCGCCAGTCAGGAAATCCTGTTCGCCGATGTCACTTGTAAGGGTTAGTAATGGCATGAAATTAATGTGGTAATGATACCAGTGTTTTAATTATTATGAAGCTGGATATTATTTGATAAGTTTTCCATCCTTAAAGAAAAATCTTTTTGTAAAGATATCAGCTATGTATGGAAAAAGTTTATTGATAAAGACAGTTTGCTTCCCTTTAAAGGTAAGTATCAGTGTTCTCTTCTTCTTAATGATGGCGCTAATGATATGCCTGGCACAATCTTCAGGGCTCATCAGTTCAGATTCGTTCAAAGGGGTTTCGCCCTGCGACTGTCCTTTATGATTAAGGGCAGCATTGCGAATATTACTTTTTGTATAACCAGGGCTTACCCACATAACATTAACACCGTCATCGGCCAGTTCAACCCTTATGGCTTCCAGCCAGCCGTTAACAGCAAATTTGCTGGCTGAGTAACCGCTTCTGCCCGGTAATCCGCGGTAACCGGCTATGGATGACATCCCAACAATGGTTCCCTTTCTTTCAATGATTGAGTTAAGTGCCAGTTTTGTACAATATACCGTACCAAAATAATTGATGTCCATCACCTTCCTGAATACCTCTAATTCGGCATCTTTCAATAAACTTCTCATTGAAATACCTGCATTGTTTATGAGGATATCAATGCCGCCAAATTGTTTTATGGTGGATTCTATAAAAAGTTTGCAGTCATTGTAATTGCTTACATCTGCCACTATGCAGTGGAGCGGAGAAGTGGAATGACGCAATTGCAGGTCATATAATTTATCCTGGTTTCTTGCACAGGTGGCAATTTTTGCACCCATGGGCAATAGCGATTCAATGAGGGCCCTGCCAATCCCGTCGCTGCCACCAGTGATGGCAATAACTTTATTTCTAAAAAAATCACTCATGTAAAAAAATATTCATAGCAAAAATAGTGCAGTTAACCCGCTGTTGGCAAAGAAATAAGCGAAATATTAATTAATAATATGGAAATACCTGTAAAAAAATTTGATGCAATATGTTTTTGCCTTATTTTTGCACTCCCTTCAAAAAAGGGAAGGAGAATTGGTAGCTCAGTTGGTAGAGCAATACACTTTTAATGTATGGGCCCTGGGTTCGAGTCCCAGCCAGTTCACAAATGAAAGCCTCTCATAAACGGAGGCTTTTTTATTACCTGAAATGTCTTGAAAATTGTAATTAACGCTTTCTGTTAAAAACATCTTTCCGCTTGTTGGTAATAAAATTATCTCCCTGCCTTCCCGGCAAAAACATCTTCGCGCCTTCCTGGTAATAAAATTATCTCCCTGCCTTCCCGGCAAAAAAATCTTCGCGCCTTCCCGGCTGCCCAAACAAATTATAAAGCCATCAAACTACAACCCCTAATATCACTGTTATCCAGTCTCCCTAACACTTCAAACCGCCCGTCATTATATAATCTGCCAACATCATCCGTGGCAATAAATGAACAACTATATAAGTTTGCCAGGTCAATTACATTTATGGCTCCTGTACAAAAATGATCAGCCATTGATCCGGGAAAAGAGATATCAAAAGGATCATCTTCTTTTCTCAAAACAATCTTCATCCAGGTTGGACATGAGAATAGCCCGTCTTTTTTTGCATAAGCCTGGGATAATAATTCGGTCATGCCATATTCGGAATGAACATCATCTACAGATGTTAACTCTTTTAGCCGCTTGTGTACCGCCGTTCTGGTCATTTCAGATTTCCTGCCCTTCATGCCACCGGTTTCCATCACAATAGTATGCGAAAGCTGCATAGGATTTTCTTCAAAGAAATCAAGCAGGGCATAGGTTACACCTATAAGCAATGTTGGAATACATTCCTTTTCATTCTGTTGCAATTTGTTTTTAAGGGTTTCAAAATCAGTCAGATGGAATCCGCTTTGAGAATATTTACTTTTTTCAATAAGTTGCTGTACCATCCAAACCAACGAAGCATTTTTTCTCTCCAGGTAAGAAGGCAGCAATCCAAGAATACAATAATCTTGAATCTTACCGTAGGTCTTTTCAATATTTTTTAAAAAACTATTTTCATACAGGCTTATATCCCTTATATAATGTTTGCTGTTAACAGATCCGGTGGTACCGCTGCTCTCAAATACCCGTTCCGGTTCAAATTGGGTTGTTATTATTCTCTTTGTTTTAAAGAATTGGATCGGGAGAAAGGGTATTTGGCTTAAATGCTTTACTGATGATATATTAGTATTGATTGCCCGGCAATAATCATGGTAAAATGGGTTCTGTGCATACTGAAACTGGAAAATCTGAATGGCAAGGCGTTCAAATTCCGCTTCCTGCAATTCAAATATCTCTTTTCTTAATATGGTATGTTCTGTTAAAAATGGCATCATCAAACTGCAAAGATGCGGCAATTAGGATGGATATATGGCAATCAATCATTAAATTTGGATATCAAACTTCCAACATGCGCATAACATTACTGATTGTTTCAATACTGATGCTTTTTACAAGCTGTAAGAAAGATAAGTATACCACCGAACCACAGATAACATATAAATCTGTATCCCCTAATTTTACCAGTATCGAACTGGGGGCCGTTATTCCGGATATCACGTTTTCTGTTACCGACCTGGAAGGCGACCTGGGCCTGAAAGCAGGTAGCGATACCTCATTTATCTATTTACGTAACGTACTTACCGGAAAATTTGATTCGCTGCCGTTTCCCGACCTGAAACTGTCTGCCGGAAGGCGTTTTGAAGGAGAAGTTACCGTATCTATCAATAAAGTGCTTGAATGCAAATCTTTGCCAAGCGGGGCATTGCATACAGATACACTTTATTTTGAAATGTATGTACGGGATTTTGCTAAAAATAAAAGCAATGTTGTTACAACAGGAGATCCGATATATTTCAACTGCCGTTAAATGAAATGGCTGCATTTCATCCTTTCGCATTCTTTCTTTATTTCCATATGTGCATTCTTTTTATGCTGGCAGTCATACATCCTCTTACACATACCGGTTTCTTTTAACGTTTGCCTCCTGCTTTTTTTTGCCACACTTGGCAGTTATAACTTCTACTGGCTGATAAGTAAATATCATTTTAATGATAAACGTGGCCTGGCTGATTTCCTTATAAAAAATGGCTCCAACATTTTAGTGCTACTTTCAGCAGCCACCGGCCTTTTTTTTCTTCGCCACCTGGTAACCGGGCTATTAAATGAAATAATAATATCCGTCATGCTCACTCTGGCATACAGTGTACCCCTGTGGCCGGTTAAATCACTGGCGTTTACCCGAAAAGCCGGTTTTTTGAAAACGATTTTGCTGGCTTTCACCTGGACGTATGTTACCATTATCATTCCGGTTGCTAATGCATCCTTATCATGGAACAAACCTTTACTGCTTTTGTTTACTGCCAGGTTCATGTTTATGCTGATGCTTTGCATCATATTCGATTCAAGGGATGTGAAAGTTGATAAAATCCGTGGACTCAGCAGCCTGGCAACGGTCGTGAGCAGAAAAACCCTGGGCATACTTATTATGATTGTTTTATCGCTTTATCTGTCAGCTGGGTTCTTGCTGAGGTTTTATTTTGAAAGTGGCGCACAAGTGTTCTCATTCCTGCTAACTGGTATGGCCGTGCTGCTTGTTTACCGGCTATCACTAAAAAAAAGCGGGTATTTTTTTTATTATTTCCTGGTAGACGGGTTAATGTTGTTTTCAGCTATTGCAACAATATTGGCAAGTATTTAGTTATTTTGCTCATTCAAAATCATAAACATGGCAACGGCAAGGAAAAAATCATTAATTACACCCGCTTCTTATGAATTTTTAAAGAATTATATCAATAATGCTTCTCCTACAGGATTTGAAAGCAGCGGGCAGAAATTGTGGATGAAATATTTGCAGCCCTATGCAGATGATTTTTTTACTGACCCATATGGTACTGCAGTGGCTGTTATTAATCCCGGCGCTTCATTTAAAGTTGTGATAGAAGCACATGCTGATGAAATCAGTTGGTTTGTTAACTATATTTCTCCGGAAGGGCTTATCTATTTAAAAAGGAATGGCGGGGTTGACCACCAGATTGCGCCATCCAAAAGGGTACTCATCCGGGGGAAAAAGGGAATAGTAAAAGCCGTTTTTGGATGGCCGGCCATTCATACCCGTATGGGTAATGCCGATAAGGAAACCCAGCCTAAAGTAGAAAACCTATGGCTCGATTGCGGTGCCCGCACCAAAAAAGAAGTGGAGGCCTTAGGTATTCACGTTGGTGCTGTTGCCACATACGAAGAAGGGTATGATGAACTGGCGCACGGTTATCTTATCGGGCGTGCTTTTGATAACCGCATCGGTGGTTTCATGATTGCAGAAGTGGCCAGGTTGCTT
>WBZP01005490.1_pt1 | contig 12391 bp, 13 predicted proteins | sample 5204301 | NCBI WGS metagenome assembly WBZP01 (sample SAMN12412401, study PRJNA552823) | activated sludge metagenome | isolation source: activated sludge from nitrification reactor of wastewater treatment plant... | place: USA: Pennsylvania | collected 2017
CCGCGGCGATCGGGTCGGCGTCGTGATCTTCGCCGGCGAGGCGCGCGGCTTCCCGCTCACGTCCGACATCGCCGTGCTGCAGCTCTTCCTCGAGCACGCCGACCCGCGCAGCGAGAACCCCGGCGGCACGGCGATCGGCAAGGCGCTCGACAAGGCGATCGAGCTGCTCGTCGCGGTCCGCCGCGAAGACGCAGCCGCGCGCGCCGGCGAGTCGCCGCTCGAGCTCGACGCAGAGTCCGACGAGGGCGACACGCTGGCCGAGGCCGATCAGATCATCATCTTGCTGACCGACGGCGAGGACACCGTCGGCGATCCACTGAAGCTGGCCGAGCGGGCCAAGCAGCTCGGCATTCGCATCTACACGGTCGGCATCGGCTCGGAGTCGGGCGAGCCGGTCATGAGCTACGACGAGGAGGGCGAGCCGAGCGGCTACGTGACCGACGAGAGCGGCAAGCCGGTCATGACGCGCCTCGACGGCGAGACGCTCGACAAGCTGGCCACGTCGACGCAGGGCAAGTACATCCACGTCGAGCCCGACCGCTTCGGCCTCGACGCCGTGCGCGACGAGATCGCGGCGCTCGCGACCGCCCAGCGCGAGCAGTCGATCACCATCCACCGCGAAGAGGGCTTCGTGTTCTTGGTGCTGCCGGCCCTGCTCGCGCTGTCGGCCGCGCTCGCGCTCGGCGAGCGCCGCCGCGTGACGCCCGCGGGCACGGCCCACGCACACCTGCGAGGAGGTCGCTGAGCATGTCGAGCAAGCCACTGCTGCTGATCGGGTTGGTGTTGCTGGCAAGCGAGCCGAATTGGCTGGCACGCATGCTCGCCCGCACCGACCCCGACGTCGACGCGGCCGTCGCCGCCGCCGAAGCCGGCGACCACGATCTCGCGCTCGAGCACCTCGACGCCGCGGTCGCGCGGCGTGGCGAGCGACCCGAGCTCGCCTACGACCGCGGGCTCGCGCTGCTCGCCAAGGCCGACAAGGACGGCGCGCGGGCGGCCTTCCAGAGCGGCACCGAGTCGGACGTGACGAGCGTGGTCGCCTCGTCGCGCTACCAGCTGGGCAACCTCGCGATGCTCGACGAGGACTTCGAGACGGCGATCACCGAATACACGGCGTGCCTGCGCGCGCAGCCGGATCATCAGAACGCCAAGTGGAACCTCGAGGTCGCGCTGCTGCGCAAGCAGGAGCAGGAGAAGAAAGAGCAAGAGAAGAACGACCAAGAGAAGAACGACCAAGAGAAGAACGACCAAGAGAAGAATCAAGACCAGCAGAATCAAGACCAGCAAGAGCAGGACCAGCAAGAGCAGGACCAGCAACAGCAGCAGGACCAGCAAGAGCAGGACCAGCAAGAGCAGGACCAGCAACAGCAGCAGGACCAGCAAGAGCAGGACCAGCAACAGCAGGACCAGCAAGAGCAGGACCAGCAGCAGCAGGACCAGCAAGAGCAGGACCAGCCGCAGCAAGACCAGCCGCAGCCGCAGGACGAGCAAGAGCAGCCCGTCGAGGCCAAGCCGATCGAGAAGGGCGACCTCGACGACGCGCTCGAGCAGCTCGATCGCCAAGATCAATTCATGCTCGGTCGCCCGCGCGGCAACCGACGGCCGGTCACGAAGGATTGGTGATGCTGACGCGCCGCCGCATGCTCGTGCTCTCGCTCGCCTCGCTGCCGCTGCTCGTGCCCGGCACCGCGAATGCGGCCGAAGTCGAGATCACCGCGTTCTTCCACGAGGAGTCGGTCGAGGTCGGCGAGGGCACCTATCTCGAGGTCGAGGTCGCGGTGACCGGCGGCGACGACATCGGGCAGCCGCGCTTCACCGGGTCCGAGTCGCTGACGATCCAGACGGGCATGACCTCGTCGGGCGTGTCGGTGCAGTTCGGCGGTGGCTCGCGCACCTCGCAAGCGACCAAGACCTACACCTACGTGGTCAGCGCGAGCAGCCCCGGCGAGTACGAGCTCGGCATCGAGGTCGAGGTCGACGGCAAGAAGTACTCGCCCGCCAACAAGCCCAAGCTGATCGTCGGTGGCAGCGCGCCCGCGAGCGAGCCGGTCACGCCCGAGCTCGGCGCCGTGCCGACCTCCGACGCCGAGATCATCGTGTGGCCGGTCGTCGACGCGGCCGAGGTCTGGGTCGGTCAGCAGGTCATCTACGAGCTGCAGGTGTGGGCGCGGATCATGGCGCGCATGGAGATGACCAAGCTGCCGACCTTCAAGGACTTCTGGACGGAGGAGCTCGAGGTCACCCGCCAGCAGCGGCGCAGCGCGATCGCGGGCGTGCCCTACGACGTGTTCACCTACATGCGCCGCGCCCTGTTCCCGCAGAAGGCCGGCACGCTGACGATCGAGGCCGCGACCGTGCGCGCCGGCGGCAGCGTCGGGCTCTTCGGCGGCGGCAAGCCACCTCGCGATCATCGCGGGCGCGCGTTCTCGATCACCGTCAAGCCGCTGCCGGCCGCCGGTCAGCCGCCCAACTTCTCGGCCAACAACGTCGGGCGCTACAAGCTGAGCAGCGAGGTCGATCGCACCAAACTCGTGCAGGGCGAGGCGCTGCGCTTGACGGCGAAGGTCGAGGGCACCGGCAACATCGCGCTCGTCTCGCTCGGCGAGTGGCCGCAGCCCGCGGGCATGAAGGCCTACGAGGCCAAGCCCGACACGCCCAAGCTGGTCACGACCGGCAAGCAGCTGACCGGCTCGCGCAGCTGGTCGATGCTGCTCGTGGCCGAGCGAGCCGGCACGCTGACGATCCCGGCCCTCACGCTCGACTACTTCGACCCCGGCGCGGGCGAGTATCGCAAGGCGACGACCAAGCCGATCACGATCGAGGTCGAGGCCAACCCCGACGCCGCGCCGCCGCGCGAGGCGGGCGAGCCGGGCAGCAAGGCGAACTCGAACGAGCCGAGCGAGCCCTTCGCGGCCCCGCGCGCCGGCGATGCGCTCGCGCGCGTCGAGCTGCGCGAGCGCTGGCTGACGCCCGAGCGCTGGTGGCGAGGCATCTTGGCTGCGCCCGCGCTGCTCGGCCTCGGCGCGCTCGCCAGCCTCGCCAAGCAGCGCCTCGGCCCCGACGAACAGACACGCGCGCGCACGGCCGAGCGACGCCTGCGTGGCCGCCTCCTCGAGGACGCCCGCGGGCTCGTCGAGCAAGGTGACGGCTTCCACGCCAAGCTCGCCGAGGCGCTGCAGCGGATCGCGGTCGAGCGCGCCGGGCCGGCGGGCGTCGGCCTCACGCGCGAGCGCTTGATGGACCTGCTGCGCGAGCGTGGCGTCGCGAGCGAGGAGCTCGAGCGCATGCGGACGCTGCTCGATGCCTGTGACGCCGCGCGCTTCGGGGCCGGCGTCGGCGATGCGGCGAGCCGCCGCGCGCAGCTCGACGAGGCCGCGCGCATCCTCGACGCCAAAGCTTGGAGGGCAGCATGAAGCGAGCGTGGCCGACCCTGCTCTTGGTGATCGCGCTGCTGCTGCCCGCGGCCGCGCGTGCCGACGTCGTCGACGAGGCCTACGCCGCCGGCAGTGCCGCCGCCGCGCAAGGCGACTGGACCGGCGCCATCGAGCACTGGCAGCGCGCCCACGACCTGCTGCCCGGGCTCAGCGCCGAGCTCGAGTACGACCTCGGCACCGCCTACGCGCACCTCGGCGAGCTCGGTCGCGCGACCTACCACCTCGAGCGTGCGCTGCTGCCCGAGCTGCAGCCGAGCGTCGAGCTGGCCGAAGCCACGCGGCGCAACCTCGGGATCGTGCGTCGCTCGGCCGAGGTGCAAGCCGAGCTCGTGGGCGCCGAGATCTCGCGGACCGAGACGTGGTGGGATCTCTTCGTCGTCGCGCTCGCGTCCCCAACCCTCGGCTGGATCACCCTCGTGAGCGCGTGGACCCTCGTGCCCCTGCTCTGGCTACGCTCGCGCCTCGACGGCTCGGGCAAGGCGCGAGACCGGCGTGGTGTCGCGACGATGCTCGCGCTCGTGCTCGCCGCTGTCGCGCTCGTCGGTGGTGGCCTGCATGCGCTCGGCCTCGACGCCGCGAGCGACAGCCCCGAAGCCATCGCGCTCGACAACCTGGTGGAGGTTCGTGAGGGGCCGGGCCTGCACGTTCCCGTCGCGTTCCAACTGCAAGGTGGATCGCACGTCCGCGTGCTCGAGCAGCGCTCGGGTTGGACGCGTGTGCGTCTCGTCGGTGGTCTCGAAGGCTGGGCGCCCAACGCCGCCATCGCTCGGCTCGACGAAGGCGTGCGCACCTCCGATCGCGGTGACTAGCTCGGGGCGGGCTCGCCCGCAGTGCTGTCCCTACATGCAGCCACACGGATGCGGTCCTAGCGAGGACTGGAGGGCAGCGAGCAGCGCCGCAGCCACCGATAAAATCCCGTGGCGCCCTCGCGACGAGAGGGATAATCTGTCGCTGAGGTGCTGTCGGTCGTCGCCACGAAGATCCGGACCGCGCGAGATGGGACGTTGAGCCCATCGACCGTGGGGAGGATCTACGAAGGCTACCTGCTCTCGGCTCCGGTCGTTGGTCGCGGCATGGTGCTCTTCCGCGATCCCAACGGCCGTCGCATGGTCACCACCTCGGTCAAGCGCGTGCTGACGACCTCCGACGACGACGTGCTCTACGTCGAGACGGAGAACAGCGTGTACCGCCTGCACATCAGGTCCGGCCGTCCGGCGACGGCCGCGGCTGGCTGATTACCGCAGATACACGGTCACCCCGAGGCCCGCGAACGCGAGGCCTTGCACGTACGACGAGGTGCGTGGCGTCGGGATCGGAGCCCCGAAGATCAGCTGGCCGCCGACGCGGCGAGAGAAGCGATAGCCGAGCTCGACCTGGCCGCCGAACACGAAGGTTGCCCGCGACACGCTCGCGCTGCCCTGCACGTCGACGCTCGGGTAGTCGACCTCGTAGCGCGACAGCCAGTGGTTGAGCCCGGCGTAGAGGTGGGTGCCGAGCTCGACACGGCGACGCTTGCCCATGTGGAAGCGGTGGCCGACGAGCAGCAGCGCCTGCGTGCGATGGGTCGCGCCCGACACGTCGACGCCGCGCAGCCAGGGCGCCAGCCAGGTCGGCTCGTTGCCGTACTGCAGCTGCACGCCGAGCTCGAGCGAGCCGGTCGCACGCCCGGCCGCCCACAGCGCGTAGCCGCCGACGAAGCGGAGGTCGGCACCCAGAAAGCTCTGGCCACCGATGCCGTAGAGCGCGTCGCCGGACAGGCGCAGGTGCAGACGCTCGTCCTTGGCGCCCGACTCGGGCACATGCGGCTCGTGCGGCTCGCCGCACACGAGCGAGGCCGCGAGCGCGCTACCGATCATCCCGACCATCCCGAGCATCCCGATCATGGCTGACCTCCCGCGAGCACGTGCGCGAGGCCGGCTGCGTAGGCGGGCACGACCACGCCGCCGTGATCGGTCTCGAAGGTGTCCGTCTCGAGCTCGAGGCCGACGTAGTCGCGCGCGGCCAAGCGTTCGAGCATCGCGTCGTAGACGATCTTCTGCAGCGCGCCGTTGTAGACGGCCCGCGCGACGTACATGCGGATCGGCAGGCTATCGGAGCGCTCGGCGTGCCACTGCTCGTGCACGAACGCGACCTCGTCGAGCCCGGCGTCGGCGGCCACGATGCCGGCGAAGAGCGGCGGCTCGGGTGGCGCGTGGCGGAACGCTTCGTACCACGCGAACAGGGCCCCATTCGAATGACCGATCAAGATCCGGCGCGTCGGATCGACGCGCCAGCGCTGCTCGACGTAGGGCAGGATCTCGTCACGCAGCACGCGATGGAAGCGATCGGCGCCCGCGCCCGCGAAGTCGGGGTCGGCCGGATCCTCGGGTCGATAGTCGCGCTCGCGCGTGCTGGGATCGGGGTAGTCGACGCCGATGACGATCGCCTCCGGCCACTCACCCGCGTCGGCGTGCTGCGAGATCAAGCCGATGGTCGTCGCGTACTGCTCGAGACCGGCGAAGGTCGGATCGAGCTGGATGACGAGCGGGTAGCTGGCGTCGCCCTGCGCGTCGTAGTCGGGCGGGAGACGCACGCGCAGCACGTAGTCGTCGGCGACGATGTCCGACGCGAAGGTCTCGGTCGACTGCGTACCGGTCGCGGGCAAGGGCTCGGCGTCGCACCCGAGCGCGAGCACGAGCGCGAGTAGACCCAAAAGACGATGATGCATGGCGGCAGCATGACCAGGTCCCGCGCGGCGACCAGACCCCGAAGGCCCCTGCGTGACGATGAGCAAGCGACGAAGGGCCGCGGTGACACGCCCGCCGAGCTGCGGTGTTGGGCGCTATTCTGGCGTCATGCGGCCGCCCCACGAACTCGCCCTCGCAGCCACGGCCCGGATCAGCTGCGCAACCATGGTGTGGCTCGCCGCGTGCGAGCGCCCGAGCGCGGCGCCGGTGAGCGAGCCGGCAAGCCCCGAGCCGGTCGTCGTCGCGGAGCCCGATCCCTACGCCGGTGATCCCTCGCGCGATCCGAGCACGAACCAAGCGCCGATCAGCGCGGCGCGGCTCGAGGTCGAGACCTGCCAGTCGCAGATCGACGCCGCCGTCGCCAAGGGCCCGCTCGACGCCGAGCACGAGCGCTGCTGCAGCCTGCTGGCCAACAACCTCTATCAGCCCGTCGACGATCCCGCGGCCGATCAGGCCACGCGCGAGGCTCGTTCGGCCGCCGACTCCCAGCAGTGGTGGAACGTCAGCGGGCAGTGCTGCACGCTGACCGGCTACCGCGAGGCTGCGTGCACGCCCTGGGGCCCACCGATGCCGCCCGCTCGACTCGCCGCGCACACCCAAGCCGCGAGCGAGCCGCCCGCGTGGCTCGACCTGCGCGAGCTCGCCCGCGCTGCCCGTCCACGCCTCGACATCCCGAACGACCCGCACCTGCGCGACGCCGCGATCGCGACCTGGCGCGGGCGCATGATCAACGAGCACGGTTCGGCGCGCGTGTTCGAAGGCCTCGTCGCGCAGCTCGACGCGCTGCGCATGCTCGACGCCGCCAGCCTCGCTCGTGCCGCTCGCTTTGCCGCGCAGGAGCGCCGTCATGGCCTGCTCTGTGGTGCCGTCGTCGAGGCGCTCGGGGGTGAAGCGGCCGGTCCGGCCCTGCCCGCGCTGCCCTTCCCGCGCCACGCCGACGCGAGCAGCCCGCTCGAGGCGTGCCTGCGCAACCTCGTCAGCATCTGCTGCTTGAGCGAGACGATCGCCGTCGCCTTGATCGCCGCCGAGCGCGAGGACATGCCCGCCGGTCCCCTGCGCACGCTGCTGACCAGCATCTGGGCCGAGGAGTGCGGGCACGCCAACTTCGGCTGGCGCGTGCTGCCGCGCTTGCTCGCCCACGCCGACGCGAGCACGCGCGCCGGACTCGATGCCTACCTGCCGCTCGCGTTCGCCGAGCTCGAGGCGCACGAGCTCGCCCACCTGCCGCTTCGCGCAGCCCCGCCCGCGGGCGCGCGCCTCGGCCTCTGCGATGGTCGCGACGCGCGAGCGCTCTTCTACGCGACCGTCGAGCGCGTGATCGTGCCGGCGCTCGCGGCCCAGGGCCTCGCCGCCGCGCAGGCGTGGGCACTGCGCGACCGTGCACGCGTCACTGCGACAGCCAGGTCGTGACGCGCGGCGGTTGCCCGGCCGGCGCGACGATCAGGTCGCTGCGGCCGTCACCGTCGAGGTCGGCGCTGCGCAGCTTGGTGTAGCCGACGGCCGCGAAGAGCTGCGCGTCCGCGGTGAACGCGTCGCCGAGGTTGGCGTAGATCTGCACGACCCAGTCGTTGCCCGGCACGTTGGCGAGCAGCTCGTCGTGGCCGTCGCCGTCGAGATCGCCGAGCACCAACTGACCGATCTCGAACAGGTCCTGCGTCGGCTGGGTCTGCACGAGCGTGCCCTCGGCCTGGCCCTGCCACCACGAGATCTGGCTGCCGAGGCTGACGCTGCCGAGCACGAGGTCGCTGCGCGCGTCGAGGTCGACGCGCCCGATCGCCGCGAACTCGAAGCCGACGACCTCGCTTTGGGCCAGCGCCGCGAGGTTGCCGTCGCCACTGCCCGACCATGTGAACAGCGTCGGCGCGAAGGCATCGCTTTGGTGGGTGATCAGCTCGACGCGGCCGTCGCCGTCGACGTCGCCCGCCCACAGGCGATCGTAGGTCCACACCTCGCTCTCGATCACCGAAGACAGCGCGAGCGCGTCGCCGACCCGGTAGACCGCGAGCCGCGGCGGCGCTCCGCTGGCACGCGCGATGATGTCGGCGCGCGCGTCGGCGTCGAGATCACCGAGCACGAAGTCCTCGAAGGCCCACACCTCGCGCGTGATCGCGGGGCCCGGGAAGGTGCCATCGCAGGCGCCGAGATAGAGGTTGAAGCGCGGCGGTGCGCCGGTGCCCGACAGCACGAGGTCGGCACAGCCGTCGGCGTCGAGGTCGGCGAGCTGCAGATCGACGAACGCGAACACGTTCGAGGTCTGCTCGGGCCCGAACGCGAACTCGGGCGGATCGCTGGTCTCGCTCGTCGACGCGCTCGTCGAGCTCGTCGAGGTCTCGCTGGACTCGCCCTCGCTCGAGGTCGACGTCGACGCGCTCGTGGTGCCGAGCGTGTCGGTCTCGCTCTCGCTCCCGCTCGATGCCGACGAGCCCGAGTCCGACGCGGACCCGAGCTCGTCTTGATCGCCAGGCCCGCTCGGATCGGGCGTCGAGTCGTCGAGCGACGAGCCCGACGTACACCCGCTCAGCGCGAGCGCGAGGCCGAGCCCAAGGCCGACACCGTGGGCTCGGCGTCGCATCAGCCCTGCCGACGGCGGCGCGTCGCGACGCCGAGCGCGAGCAGGATCATCAGGCCCGAGAAGCCGGCCGCATCGCTCTGCGCCACCACGGCGCAGCCCTTCTTCTTGCCCGGCGAGTCGTCGATCGGCGGCGGCGCCTCGTTGCCGCCGGCGGCCTCGCCCTCGTCCTCGCCCTCGTCGTCTTCGTCGTCACCGCCAGCGAGCGTGTCGAGCTCGTCCTGCTTGCTCGCCTCTTCCTCGTCGCCCTCTTCCTCGGGCGGCTTGCGACCGGTGTCGATCAGCTTGACCTTCCCGCGGGCGAGCACGATGTCGCGCTTGCCGTTGTTCTGGATGATCTGCACGCGGTACTCGCGGTTCTTGTTGAACCCGAAGTTGCCCTCGAGCACGGTCGTGAGGATCAGGTTGCGGCTGCCGTCGTGGTCGGGGTGCTCGTAGCGATACACGAGGCTCTCGCCGACGCCGGGCACGTCTTGATAGAACTCGACATAGACCGGGCCGCTGCCGGCGTAGCCGTTGAGCTTGGCGGCGATGCGGATCTCCCAGTCTTCGGTGCCCGGGATTCGATCGACCTCGCCGGTCTTGGTCTTGGCGCCCTCGGACGTGACGACGCCGCTCTCGTCGGTCTCGAGCGAGTCGGCTCCGGTCCCGAACCAGATCTCCTCGGGGCCTGGGCCTGCCCAGGCGCTCGTCGCGATCAAGAGGCCGGCAGCGAGGGTCGCGGTGGTCAACAACGAACGCAGGATCGGTCGCATGGTGGGTCTCGCGGGCGAGCCTATCCGATCGCCCGCGCGCCGTTCGCTCGCGATCTGCACCAGCGTCGCGCTGGCTCGTCGGCGCGCCCGACCGCCGGGCCTCGTGACTCAGCCCATATTGACAGTGATTTGAACAACAAATAAAAATGAACACATGAACCACACTGAAGTCGGCCTCGCCGCGCTGCTCGTCTGCGTGGCCGGGTGCAGCGATCCCCCGCTCGGGGTCGAGGTCGAGGGTCAGCGCCTGGCGGTCGTCGACATGCACCTCCACCCCGGCGAGTGGGAGCTGATCCCCGAGGCGACGCGCGAGTTCTTGGCCAGTCGCTTCCCCTTCCCCTTCAACGGCGACCCCGAAGGTCTGGCCAGCGACATCCTCTCGGCCGAGGGTCTGGTCGAGCAGCTCGATGACGCGGGCGTGACCTTCGGCGTGCTGATGGCCGTGTACTCGCCCAACACCGTCGGCATCGCTTCGAACGAGTTGGTCGAGGCCGACCTCGCGGCCGTGCCCGATCGCTTCTACGGCCTCGCGAGTCTTCGCGTCGATCGCTGGCAGAGCGACGAGCAAGCCGAGCTCGAGCGCCTCGCGACCGCGCTCGCCAAGCCCAACATGATCGGCGTGAAGCTGGCCCACGCGCACATGCACTTTCGCATGGACGACCCGGCCTACGACGGCATCTACGTGCTCGCCGGCGAGCTCGGCAAGCCCGTCTACCTGCACACCGGCACCAGCCCCTTTCCGGGCACCGCGACCGAGCCGCAGTACACCGATCCCGCCTACCTCGAGCGGGCGATCGCCCAGCACCCCGAAACGATCTTCATCCTCGGCCACCTCGGCTACGACTTCTTCGATCAAGAGCTCGAACCCGGGCTCTCGCACTCGATCGCGCTCGCGCAGGCCTACGACAACGTCTACCTCGAGCCCAGCGCGCTCGGTTCGAAGGGCTCCGATCCGAGCGGCGACAACCTGCGCGAGGCCATGCGGCGCATGCGGGACGAAGGCGTCGTCGATCGCATCATCTATGGCAGCGACGGGCCGCAGAGCCCCGGCTTCGTGCGCGACTACCTCGAGCGCACCGTCGAGGCCATGCAGCGCGCCGACTACTCGGTCGACGAGATGCGTGCGGTGTTGTCCGGCAACTTCGCCCGCGTGTTCGGCGTGACGGTGCCGCAGCCATGAGCGTGCTCGCGCATGCACTCGCGCTCGCGCTGTGGCTCGGTCCGCCCACGACGGCCGACACGACCACCGCGGCATCCGAAGGCCCGCTCGTCGAGCGCGAGTTCGGGGCGCCGACCAAGCGCGCCCGCTTCCTCGACTCTGCACCCTTCGATCTCGCGACGGGCAACTCGCGGCGCGGCGACTGGGCGCTCGAGCTGTCGGCCGGCTATCCGTGGCAGCGCCTGCGCGTGCAGGCCGGCATCGGGCATCGCCTCTCGCTCGCGGCCGAGCTCGACTCGGCGCTCGGCCGGCGTCTGCGTCCTGCCCTCGGCCTCAGCCTGCGCTGGGTCGATCGTCCGCACGTGCGCCTGAGCGGCGAGCTGCTGCTCGGCTGGCAGTGGGTGCTCACGCCCGAGCTCGCCGCGCGCGGCCCCAACGGCGAGCTGCGCATGCGCCTCGCGTTTCCGATCCGCCGCGTCGCGCCCTACCTCGTGCTCGGCAGCCGCCACACCTTGCTGCCCGATCGCACGACGATCGTCGACGCCGAGGGCACGCGCGTCGACTGGTCGGTCCGGCATCGCTGGACCGGCTGGGGCAGCGCCGGCCTCGTCGTCGCGCTCGGCCAGCACGTCGGGCTCGACTTCGGCCTCGACTTTCCGTGGGTCGACGCGCCGACGCCCTCGATCCCCGGCTTTCACCTCGGGCTCGTGATTGGAGGTTGGCGATGAAGCGACTCGCACTACTGCTCGCCCTGAGCCTGTCCGCCTGCCTCAACGAAGACCTCGTGCTCGACGAGATCGAGCTGCGCGGCAGCATCGTGGTCGAGCCCGACAGCCCCGGCGGCACCATCCACGTCGAGTTTCACCACGCCATGTCGGGCAGCGGCGAGCTCGAGCACCCGCTCGGCCTGATCGAGCGGAGCGAGCTCGAGCCTGGCGCACGGGAGCTCGACCACACCCTGCTCGTCCCGCGCGACGAGGGCGAGGGCCTGGTCGTGTACGCCTGGCTCGACCGCGACGGCGACGGGATCCTGTGCGGGCTCGAGGGCGACGCCGCCGAGCCGGCCGGGGCGATCACGCTCGACTATCCGCCCTACGCGCTCGAGTTCGAGATCACGCTCGATCAGCCCTGCGCAGGGCCCGAGCTGGCGATGCGATAGAGTCGCGCTCGGGCCCGATCCGGTGGATTCTCCCGCGGGAGCTCCAACCTGTGGGTAGTCCTATCAGCCTTCGGCCTTCGCGCGGTACTTGGCGATCAGATCGCTCAGGCATTCGTCGGTGCTCTCAAGAATCCAGTAGCGCGCATAATCCGACGGCGTGTAGTTGAGTTTCAAGTAGTCCTTCGTGATCTCGCGGAGACTGTATTCTTCCCCCCGTTTCCCACCTGCCATCGAGGGGGCGACACGATGCTGCTTGCCACCGAAAATCATATAAACCTTCTTCCCCTGGCTGAGGCCACTGTCGTTGCGAAAGACCAGCTTCTGGTCTCCTTCTGCGGGCACCAGCCCCTCCTCACGCAGATCCGAGAAAGAGACGATTCGGTTTCGAGCCGGTCCCGACGACTCGGTCGTGGCCGCCGAAAGATCCAGCACTTGTCGGAAGACTTGAACCTCCTGAGGTGAAAGCTTCCCATCATCATTGCCATCGATGATGCCAATGATGAACTCGGCGATACCGCGGAGATCGTCGGCAGCACCATGATCGCGAGGACCAGCGACGCGGGCAGAATGCCGGGGCCGCTGAGCGGCG
>WBZP01005826.1_pt1 | contig 12387 bp, 10 predicted proteins | sample 5204301 | NCBI WGS metagenome assembly WBZP01 (sample SAMN12412401, study PRJNA552823) | activated sludge metagenome | isolation source: activated sludge from nitrification reactor of wastewater treatment plant... | place: USA: Pennsylvania | collected 2017
GTGTGTCCGGTCCTGTAATGTCATGCGGGGCTCCATGTTGGGATCGAAATAATACCATTGATCATTGACATAAACCTCCAGGGCGTAATGGTGAGGGAACCCCACTTTACGATAAGCAAGCCCCTTGTTGCGCAGTATCGACATCATCACAATGGACTGCTGGGAGCAGGCCGCATAAGGATGTTGCATGATCTCTTCGGGATCTACCTTGGATGCCAGGCCAAATCCCAGGAACTTTTCACCCGCGGCGGCGATCCAGTTTTCGCTCAGCTTCCAATGAGAAAACCCATGATAAAAACGGCAGGAGATCACATAGGCAAGAACGGCAACATATTGAGGGGAATGCGTATCAAATTGTTTGAGGGCCGCGCAACGGTCGGCATATTGTTCAAGCTGGGCTATGCTCTTCAAATGACCCAGGTTGGCCACATACCGCTCCTGCCCATTGTATTCGGGCACCCCATTGATATCAACCGGTATGAAGTTCAATGAAAGCAACAACATGGATAATATGATCAGGAACCTTTTCCGCATATGTCAGGGGTCGGATGAATGCACATCCCGGGCTTTTACGCCTTTTCTAAACGCAGAATGGACATCCTTATTGTACGGTGAAAGCCCCTTTTCCAAATATTATATAATAAATTGATTATCAAATTTTTATTGACTTTACCTGCCCTCTTTTTTACCCTGTTGGGTCCTGAACCCGGGCGTAATACGTGTATTTATGTTTACATTTACAGCCATTGACCAAGATTTTATACTGTTTTAATGAGCAAATCCCTTTTTTCCGCAGTTAAGAACAAGCTTGTTGACCTGACCGGTATCTGGTTTTACAAGGTGAATAAATTGCCCGTAGGCACCCATTTGTATTATTTCCTGAAGCACAGGATCCGCTTTCCCTTCCAGGTGATATTTGATGTGGGTTCCAATGTGGGGGATACGGTTTTGATGTATCATAAGCATTTTCCCCAGGCCAGGATCTATTGTTTTGAGCCTTTTGCAAAAGCCTTCGGGAAACTGGGCAAAAACACGGGCGGGCACCCGAACATCATCCTCAACCAGCTTGCGTTGGGAGATAGCATCGAAAGCCTGGACATTCCCCTTAAATCGGATGAACATACCAATGTAAACACGCTCAAAACCGAAACGATCGGCCATGGCGGATCGATGGGCTCGGAAAGGATCTCGGTTGAAACGCTGGACCACTACCTGGAGCAGCACCCGGAGATCGGCCAGATCGACCTGCTGAAAATCGATACGGAAGGTTACGACCTGAAAGTACTGACCGGCGCCCATAAAACGTTGAGCCAGGCCAAAGCAAAAATGATCTTCACGGAGGTGGGCTTTTCAAAAGAAAATAACCTGCACGTTAAACTTTGTGAAATGATCCCCTTCCTGGAAAAATACGAATATACCTTCCTGGGCATCTTTAGTATGGATGTGAACAACCTGCACCGCAGGCCACAGTTTGGCAATGCGTTGTTCATACACCGTTCACTGGTCAATGCGGTTGTCAACGCATAAAGGCCCGATTTGCTAAATAACTTATACAGCTCGGCATGTTATTTAATTCTTTAGAGTTCTTATTGTTCTTCCCGATCGTTTACATCCTGTATTGGTTTGTATTCAACAAGAACCTGCGCAACCAGAATATCCTTATCATGGTGGCCAGCTATTTTTTCTATGGCTGGTGGAGCTGGAAGTTCTTATTTCTCCTGTTTATTTCCACCCTGCTGGATTATTTATACGGATTCGGCGTTGCTTCCCCGAACAGGAAAAAAGCGCGGATGTTCTTATGGCTGAGCGTGGTGAATAACCTGGGTATCCTCGGCGTATTCAAATACTATAATTTCTTTGCGGTAGAATTTCAACGGGCATTTGAAGCGGTCGGTATCCACACCAACCCAACCTTATTGAACATCGCATTGCCGGTGGGTATTTCTTTCTACACTTTTCATGGCATGTCGTACGTATTCGACCTGTACCGGAAAAAAAGAGAGCCCGTTACCAATTTTATCGATTATGCCGTTTTCGTATCCTTCTTCCCGCTGCTTGTTGCCGGCCCGATCGAGCGCGCCGACCACCTGCTTCCCCAGGTACAACGGCCAAGGGTATTCGATTACAGGCAGTCTGTGGACGGTTGCCGCCTGCTCTTATGGGGCATGTTCAAAAAAGTGGTGATCGCCGATACGCTGGCCGTGGTGGCCGATAACTGTTTTAATGACTACACACACCTGGGCGCTTTCCCGTTGATCATTGGTGTGCTGGCCTTCAGCTTCCAGATATACGGTGATTTCAGCGGATATTCGGACATTGCCATCGGCACATCGAAAATGTTCGGATTCGAACTGCTGAGCAATTTCAAAGTCCCGTATTTTTCCCGCAACATCGCCGAGTTCTGGAGGCGATGGCATATTTCCCTTTCATCCTGGTTCCGTGATTACCTGTACATACCGCTCGGGGGATCTAAAGGGGGTAAGTGGATGTCGGTCAGGAATGTCTTTATCATTTTCCTGGTCAGCGGGTTCTGGCATGGCGCCAGCTGGAATTTCATCATCTGGGGTTTCATTCATGCCTGCTGCTTCCTTCCCTTATTGCTGGCGGACCGTAACCGTGCTTATGTGTCGGAAGTGGTGGCGCAAAACAGGATGCTGCCGAATATGAAGGAACTCATGCAGATGATCGCCACCTTTGGCATCGTTTGCCTGGCCTGGATCTTCTTCCGGGCGCCCGACATCAGCACATCGGTCGGGTATATACAACGCATCGTTCAGGACGCCATCCATCATCCCTCCCAATTTTTAAAAATGCCCGTTGGCGCCAAAACACTGCTGATGTATTCGCTGCCACTGCTATTTATCGACTGGAAGATACGGCGTGACACCAGGGATGTGGTTTATTTCAAAAATAAAATCGTTGTCAATATCATCCTGTTCATCACCATTTATTTCCTTCTGCAACAGATCGTACTGAAAGAAAATACATCATTCATTTATTTCCAGTTCTGATGAAAAGCTTTTTACAGAAAATACTGACTTACTTTCTGGTCTACCTGGGCATCTTTGGAATATTGCTGTTCTCCCTGGGATGGTACCTGGAAAAAGACCGCATCTATTCCAAGAAAAGACTACTGTTTGAAAAGAATAAAAAAGAGGCCGTTTATATCATTACAGGCACCAGCCACACTTTCTGGGGCATGAACCCTACGCTGTTCCCGGAGAAAACGATCAATATCGCGGAAAAAAACAAGCCCATCGATATCGACCTGAAGATCCTCGAAAGAAATATCGGTGATTTCCAACACGCGAAATACGTCATCATCCCCATCGATTATTTTACTTTTTATTTCGACGGACACAAAGACAATGGTGCCGCCAAATTATACCATCACTGGGGGCTGCCTTATACCGATAATTCATTCCTGAAAAAATATCATATCACCACCTGCGGAATCGATCCGGAAGAGATTTTCCTGAATAAAAAAGCAAAAGATAAATGGTTTGGATATGAGGCGCAGAAAAATGATTATTCAAAAGTGAGTGTGGCCGAAAGGAATTCGAATTACCAATCCCGGCGCGACCTGTGGAATAAATATTTCATCGATACAAGCCTGGCCGAAGGTATCTATGCCAAACTGGAACATACCGTTGCGCTGCTGCAATCCAGGCATATTCAGCCTGTACTCATCACCATGCCGCTTGACCCGGGATTCTACCGCGCCCTCGACCCCGCTTTGCACAAAAAGAACCGGGAACTGATCGGCAGGCTGGTTGAAAAAACCGGCGCCCCTTACATGGATTTCCAGGAAAACATGGCATTCAACGACCTGTCGCTCTTTAAGAACCAGGACCATCTGAATGACAAAGGAACGACGGTGCTGACCAATCTCTGCCTCGCATTCATCCGGAGCATCCCGGCAGTCAGGGAATAGCCCGGCAGCTCCCGCATTACATTTTTGTTACCCGCATTTCCACCCGCCTGTTTTTGGCCCGGTTTGGCTCGGAATCATTCGGCGCAACTGGCCGGTCTGGACCGTAACCTACGGCGATCACCCGGCCGGGGTCGATACCCTTTGCAACCAGGTATTCTTTACAGGATCGTACACGCCTGTACGATAGTGATCGGTTCATGGCAGCCTCTCCCTCCGAAGAAGTATGGCCAGACAGTTCAATTTCCGCACTGGGATTGGCCTGCATGAATGCGACCACTTTATCCAGTTCCGGAAAAGATTCCGCCTTCAGGTCAGCCTTGCCAAGGTTGAAGAGGATATTGTTCAGGCTGATGGATTCCCCGGCACGAATATCCCGGTTGCCGAAACGGGCCGGCTGTTTTCCTTTTTCGAGGCTGATCACCACTTCCGGGTTATCATCTCCCTGCCCAATATCCCCCGCTACGGCGCCTTCATTATATCCGGTCAGGTTGGCGCTGAACACTTCATAACCGGTGGGGATATCCGAAAATTCAAACCGTCCGTCTTCAGCCGTCACAATGGTCCTTTTATCGGTCATAAACACACTGGCGCCCTTGAGAGGCAATTGCGTTTCCTTATCCACCACTACGCCCCGGATACTGCCCCGGCAGGCATTCTCCATTTTCCGGTTCACAAGCAGTCGTATAAAATCGATGGCGAAGCCGTCGGCGGAACCGTTCACTTCATCGATATAAACGGCCAGTTCGCCGGTTGAGCTGAGTTCCGGATAAAATTCTTCCGGCATGGGGATACTGAGCAGTTTACCCACCGGACCCGTCTGGTCTATCACATTCAGCAATTTTTCAGCTTCGGCAAATCTTTTACCGTTGATCGTAATCCTGAATTTAGAACACAGGCTGGGAGACTGGAAATCGTCGATGAATATTTGCAGGTATGCATTACTGATAGCTGCGCCTTTCAACGTGCTCAATGGCAACCGGTAAATGACGGGCCTGGATTGGACCTTGTCGTAGGAGCCCGAATACCCGTCTGCCCCGCAACCCCTCGGATCGTCCGGTTTATATTTGGATGAAAGCAGTATCCTGTCGAAGCCCGGAAGATCTTCCGCCCGTGCATCCCAGGGATAGCCATGCACATCCGTGGTCCTTGAACAGAAAGGGTCAAAACCTTCGGGCCATCCAAAACCCAGGTTGTCCACATCACCGAGCCTGATGATGAAATCCGCTTCCGGAGTGGATGCCAGGGCAACCGATTGCGCCGACCAGTTTTTGTCATCAGAACGCGTATTGACCTGGGCATAAGATTGCAGGAAGTAACTGCATGTTAACAACAAACAGGTTGAAAAATGTTTCATGATCGAATGATTTATATGATCTGTAACGGTGTGATGCGGAAAGACTTTCCGCGCAGGATCACTGCCAAGATAAGGAATCGGCGGCTCTAAAAATCTGATATAGATCAGAACGGGAAATTAAGGAAGCAGGGCCCTACGTCAATGCAGGGCCTCACTGATGTCCACCGCTTTTTTCCTTTTGCTTTCCTTCACCATCAGAACAAATGGAACACATACGAGGAACATCAGACCAATGTAGAGGAAGACATCCATATACGACAAAACCATGGCCTGCTTCATGACGGAATAATCCATCAGTTTGTAGGCGTCTTGCGAAGCGGTGTTGGCGGGAATGCCCCTCATTGTCATCCCCTGGGTAATCGTTTGTACCCGGTTCTGGATCGCCGGGTTATTGGCATCCAGCTTAGAAACGAGGTCGGCCCGGTGTACCATCACCTGTTGAGCCATGAATGTTGTGATCAGGGCGATACCGAAAGATCCACCCAATTGACGCATCATCCCGGTGAACGAAGCGCCTTCCCCGATCTCCCTTCCTTTCAGCGTACTCAACGACATGGTGGTAACCGGTATGAACAGGAGCCCAAGCGCCATTCCCCTGAAAATCAACATCCAGAAAAACGCATCCTTGCCGGTATCAGGCGTCAGTATCTTATAGCCCCAAAAGCAGAAAATAAAAAACATGAACATCCCAATGGCCGCCAGTATTTTTTGCCGCGCGCCCGCCTGCAAGAGTCGCCCGATGATCGGCATCATGAATGCGGTGGTCAACGCTGCCGGCACCATCAGTAAACCGGATTGCGTGGCCGTCCACCCCAGGCTTGCCTGCGTGTAAAAGGGGATGATAAACGTGGATCCGTAAAGACCAAAACCCATGATGAATGAAAGGATCGTTCCCACCCGGAGGTTGCCATTCTTTAGTACCCGGAGGTTGACCACAGGATGGTCGTACGTGAGTTCGCGCCAGATAAAAAAGAAAGCGCCAAACACACAAGCTACGGTAAGCACAATGATCGTCTGGCTGCTGAACCAGTCTTCTTCGTGGCCCTTTTCCAAAATATACTGAAGCGATCCGATAAAGATGGCAAGCAGACCGATGCCCAGCCAGTCGATGTCCTTGATCGCTCGTTTTTCGGAATACTTCGGACTGCGTACAAACTGTAACGTTAGTAATGTGGCAATGACGCCAAGCGGGATATTGATATAAAAGATATAGGGCCAGGAAAAATGATCGATGATGTATCCACCTAAAGGCGGTCCCAGGGTAGGGCCAATGATCACACCCATGCCGTAAATGGCCTGTGCCATCCCCCTTTTTTCGGGCGGATAACTTTCAGTAATGATGGTTTGAGAAGTAACCAGCAGCGCGCCGCCGCCCAGGCCCTGGATGAACCGGAAAATGACGAGTTCGGCGATACCGCTCGCATTGCCGCATAGAAATGAACTGATGGTAAACAGGATAATGGATACGGCAAAGTAGTTTCGCCGGCCGAATTGCTGAGAAAGCCAGCTGGTCATGGGTACAATGATCACATTTCCGATGGCATATGCCGTTACAACCCATCCCACTTCACTCGTTGTGGCTCCCAGGTTTCCCTGCATATCATTTAAAGCCACGTTTACGATCGTGGTATCAACGATCTCGAGCAGCGCGCAGATGATGGCTGTGAGCGTGATGATCACCCTGCGGGAACCGTATTCTACCAATGATGTTGACTGATCCATAAATCGCCGGTTGATGATTCAAATAACGGTTCCTGCTTAATCGAGGTGAACATCCACTTCCACATTCATACCCGGGCGGAGTTTGCGGACGAGGCTATCGGACGGGTTCACGAATTCAATACGCACCGGCAGCCGTTGCACCACTTTTACAAAATTCCCCGATGCGTTATCCGGGGGCAACAACGCAAATGTTGAACCGGTTGCGGGTGAGAATGAACCCACTTTTGCTTCAAATGAATGATTCGGGAATGCATCGGCATGCACAACCACTTTTTGTCCTTCGAGCATTTTATTCAACTGGGTTTCCTTGAAATTGGCAACCACCCACTTGTGTTCGCTGTGCACAATACTGAAAAGCGACTGGCCCGCCTGAACGAACTGACCAGCCTGAACGTTCACCTTTGAAACCATTCCGTCTTCAGGAGCGGTGATCACGGTATAAGATAAATTAAGTTTCGCGGCTTCCACATCCACCTCACGCTGACGGATACCCGTACCGGCCGTATTAACCTGGGTTGCCGTTGCTTCGCTTTGAACCGTGGTGGCGTTGGTTTGCCTGGAGGCCTGTTGCTTTTGCCCTTCCAGAACGGCCACTTGTTTTTCGGCACTCTGCCGAGCCGCCAGCGCCTGTTCATATTGTTGCTGTGTGATGGAATGATCTTTGATCAGGTTGGCATACCGGTCGTAATCCTGTGTGGCCCTCCACAGGGTGATCTTTGCCGCTTCGATCTGCGCATCGATCGTTTGCAGGGACGCTTTCACCGTACCGATATTGGCGCGCGCGGCTTCCGTATTGGCCCGGGCATAATCAAGACTGCTGCGGGCACTGGCCAGTGAGGCCTCGGCCTGCTCGAGGCGTACGAGAAAGTCGCGGTCGTCCAGCACAATCAGCGTATCCCCTTTTTTCACCAGTTGGTTATCATCCACCCTGATCTCTTTTACATAGCCGGAAACACGTGGGATCACCGGGCTGATGTTGGCGCTCACCTGCGCATCATCCGTTTCCTCATGGTGCAGGCCGTGAAAATACTTGGCCAGTCCAAACCAACCTCCCCCAACCAGTAAGACGGCCAGGATGATGATGAAAACCGGGTTACGTTTTTTCTCTTTTGTATGTTTAGTATTTGCTTTGTGTTCCATACTGCTTGTATTGAATAATTTATTTGAATTCGGCGTTTAACAATCCGGCGGATTGCAGGAGTTTATGATAAGCCACGAACGCATCGGCCCTGGCCAGCGTATAAGCGAGGGTTTGCTGAAGTTTGGCCACATCCGCTTCCAGCAGGTCGGACAATGTGGCCAGTTGGTTATCGAATTTATTTTTGACGATCCGGTAATTTTCGGTGGCCTGTTCAACCGCCAGGCTGTTGACACCGATCTTTTTTCGTGTACTCATCCATGTTAGATAGTTCCTGCTTACCTGCAGCCTGACCTGGTCATCCAGCAACGACTCCGAAAGGCTTATCTGGCGTACGCGTGCTTCGGCCTGCCTGATCTTTGATTTTGTTTTCCAAAGCGACCCAATGTTATAGGATACCCCCAGCCCCAGGTTCAGTGCATTGGTAACGGACAGTACGTGGGGAATATCGGCGGCTACATACCCGCCTGTTACTTGTATTGCCGGAAGCATATCGGCCCGCACGGCTTTTACCCCTGTTTCGGCGGCTTTTCGCCGGGCTTCAAGGGCTGCCAGATCTTTTCGCTGTTCATTCGCGGACCGCAAAAAATCCTCGAGGGTACGTTCATCGTTCTTCCTGGCAATGCCGGCCGTATCAAGATCAATTTCTGTTTCAGGTGCAAAGCCTGCGAGCAGGTTGAGCACAAGCGCAGCCATCTGCCTGTTATTCTCGGCATCAACAACGGCCAGTTCATTACTGGAGGTCTGCAGTTGTGCCTTCAACAGGTCGTTACGGGCAAGCAAACCGTTTTTCTCCAGGTTGGCCAGTTCCCTGAGCCTTTCTTCGGATTGCCGAAGATTATCCTTCATGAGTCTGACGGCACTGTTAGCCTTGAACAGGTTCGCATATGCTTCTATAGCCGTTTGAATGACCTCTTCCTGCTGATTGTCGGCATCCAGCCGTACGGCCTTTTCAAGCAGCTTTGCCGATTCTATACCATACCGGATCTTCCCTCCCGCATAAACCGGCACGGAGAGATTCAGCATGCCGTAAATGACCTGGTTTGGGCTCGGCGAGGCAGAAGATGATGGCGTGCCTGTGGAAGAGCCCGACGATGTTGATTTAATATCGATGTTGGCGCTGTTCAACCTCAGGTATGAACCGCTGACGCTGGCTCCCGGTAATTTTTTTTCCCTTGCCTCCTGTAATGCGGCAACCGCTTCATCAACCTGTGCCTGGTTTTTTTTCAGTTGTTTACTGTTATCAAGGCTTTGCCTGACCGCCTCCTGCAGGGTCAGTTTTTTGGACGGTGCCTGTTGTGCCTGCGCCGGAATACCAGCGGCCAAGCCTAACAGGAGCCAAAGAAATGATCTATACTTCATGACCTAACATCATTTTGAAGAGTGATTTAAAATGCCGGCTGAGTTTTTCATGTATGCTCGACCGGAACGCTTGTTCGCTCATGGATCCCATTCCGCTCAGTACGCAGTAATGCTGCTTGGTGGTTACAAGCTGGTTTACTGTTCCAACCATGGTGATCATCATGAGCGGAATGTCGATATCCAACCTGAACTCTCCTTTCTGCTGACCTTCGTTGATCAACCTGCTGATGATCCCTAGGTTTTGCTTTTTCATGTTGATGATCAACTCCGCAACCGGACCGGTACTGCTGTTCACCTGTTCGCGGGCCAAAACCTTTTGAAAATTCTGCTGTAATAGAATTTTTTCGATATAATGATCCACCAGCAGGTTCACCTTGTCGAGGGCGCTGAGATCCGGTTTACCGACGATCTCTTCCAGGATGAGTTTGTTGGATTCGGACCGCCAGGCAAAAAGGGATTCCAGCAGTTTCTCCTTCGATCCAAAATAATAGGATATCATGGCCAGGTTAACATCGGCCTTATCTGCTATATCCCTGACCGATGTTCCGGCAAATCCCCTTTCGGCAAAAAGCGCCTCCGCCGATTCCATGATACCAATTTGCTTGTCACTGTATGGCATAGCTTACAAAATGAGAGGCAAAATTAAACAGTTGTTTGAATTTAAACAAACGTTTAATTTATATTAATGAAAAATATTTTTCAATCTATTGATTGGCAATAACTTAAGTGCTATAAAAAATCATCTGTTTTAAGAAGCCGATATCTGAGCTACCGGAATTGGGTGGAGATGGTGTAGCAAACGGTATCGTTGATCCGATAAAATACCTGTCCGTTGATTTTCCGGAGGCGGCGTGTCCGGCGTTTGTCGAGCAGCCGGCCTTCGTTGTCGTATGGCTGCGGTTGGGAATAATATGTGAGGATATAATACCGCCTTGCCTTAAAAACGGGTTTATAGGCAACCGGTTTAACAGAAATAAAAATGAGTGATTTCCTGATCCCGTCGGCATAATACTCAAAACTGTTGACCCAGGTACATTTGATGGATTGCATCAGGGTGATCAGCCTTTTGGTCACCGCGGTATCAAGCTGGTAATGTTGCAAGGTATCGGTCAGCCTGGGGTCGGTGACGAGAAAATCGTAGATATAGGTCATGCTGTCCGTTTGGATATCAAGCGTAACCGTTCGGAATCGTTTATCCGAAAACGTGAGTGAGAATGGCTTTTGGCTGTAGAGTTCTTCAAAAGTGTTTTTGATGGTGTCGATCTGTTCCCGGTGGTCGGTATAGAATTTACCGGTAATATTCTTACCGGTGCAGGCAACTAGTGTCATGGCTGTCAGAAATGCCAGGATATATCGTGCAGGCCATTTATTCACGGGTCGCTTTTTTAGTACAATAAGAAATGCCAAATACGAGTTTACGGAAGAAAGATGGCGTCATCTGGCGCTGGGTTTTACTGCCGTAATCCCAGTACTGCATGGTGAGCGTATTTCCATCCTTATGGATATTCTGCAGCACTACATAATGAGTGGGTATGGCCAGCTTGATCTTGTCCAGCTTTTTTTTGTGAAGTATCCGGTTATTCAGGTACAACACAACCACACCATCATAAGTCAGTTTACTGATGAATTCATCGGTATGATGCATGGAAGGGCGGAACAGGTCTGATCCATAAGCCTTAACCTGGTAGTGCAGCAGCTTACGTGCCATCCGGTTGAACTTCGCGTAGTTCACCGCTGCCCACATGCTGTTTTCATCACCAGGATCGTACCGGCGGTTGAAGAAATTGAGGTAGCCCTTAAAATGATCGGCCAAAACGAGAAACCAAAGTTGCTCGGCGGGCCTGATATCAAGCACTCCTTTGAACCGGAGCTTTCCGGCTGAGGGTTTAATTTCTTTAGAAGGCCTGAACCTGGCAGAACCATAATCGGCCTGGCCGTCGGTATATAACCGAACGAGTGTCCGGGCATATCCAAGCGGATCATCCTGCAATACGAGGTACGTAATGGCGCCATAGCCGCAAAAATTGGTTTCCCTGCCAGGATAAATGCTCTCCGGTTTTTCCACATTAAGTTTCAGGTTCAGGATAAACTGGAAGGGGTCGATATTGGGCCAGTGTTTACTGGCGGGAATAAGTCCGATACTGTCGAGATATTGCAAAGCATCCTGCCGGGAAGAAGTTGATAAGGGGATGGTTGTTACACTATCTGTCATATTTGCCGAAGGCTGGGCAAAACAACAGATGGAAATACAAATGAGAAATATGCAGAATACTGATTTCACTGTCCGGAATAAAGATAACAGGAAAGAAAGGAATGGCAAAAAGGAAGATAAAAATTGGAGACCGGAAAATATCCGATCATCCGGTCAAGAGAACCGCACTACATGATGTTCATCACACGATCAATGATCTCCCGGCTGTATGCGGTGGCAATGTCACGCACAAATGATTTGAAATCGGCGGGAGAATCATCCGAAGCCGTATCAGAGATAATGCGCACAACCAGGAAGGGCAAACCATGCTCAAAGCAAACCTGTGCAACTGCGGCTCCTTCCATTTCCACACAGGCTGTTGAAGGCAAATACTTTTTCAAATTTTCCTTTTCATCCCCTGAAGCAAAAAAACGATCCCCACTGGCTATATCGCCGATTAAAACCTTTGGTTGATGTAAGGAAAACCGCTGAATGGAATCCTCTGATAAAATTTCATGCATGGATTTTTTTTCGAGCATATCCTGCAGGCAGGAGAATACTTTTTCTTTTGCTTCATGGCGGCTGTAAAAGAATGACTGCCCGAGGAGCGGCACTTCAAACCGGGGAATGATCGGCCGGGCATCCATGTCGTGCTGGATCAGTCTTTCAGCCAAAACGATGTCGCC
>WBZP01005828.1_pt1 | contig 12384 bp, 13 predicted proteins | sample 5204301 | NCBI WGS metagenome assembly WBZP01 (sample SAMN12412401, study PRJNA552823) | activated sludge metagenome | isolation source: activated sludge from nitrification reactor of wastewater treatment plant... | place: USA: Pennsylvania | collected 2017
CGCGCCGGCCGCGGCGACGAGGGCACGGCACCTGCGGGCGCGGTTGTCCACCGGCACGCTGTTCGAACTGCTCGCCGACGGCACGCGGCGCCGGTTGCTGACGTTGCTGCTGGACGAGCGCGAGGTCTGCGTCTGCCGGCTGGTCGACGCGCTCCAGCAACCGCAGCCGAAGGTCTCGCGCCATCTCGCTGCGCTGCGCGAGGCAGGTGTGCTGGTGTCGCGCCGGCAGCGGACCTGGGTGATGTACCGCCTCGATCCGGACCTTCCCGGATGGGCGGTGCGGGTGCTGTCGATGCTATCGGAGGGGGCCCGGCGGGAGCCGGAATTCGCCGAGGATTCGCGCCGCCTGGCGCATGCCAAGCGGTGTGGCGAGATCGGTTTCGCCTGACGCGACCCGTCCCCGCCTCCGAAAACGCCGAGGGGAGTGCCCCTGCGGGCGCTCCCCTCGGTGTTTCGCTGCCGGCCGCGTGCGGCGGCCGGGTCTGCCGTCAGCAGCCGCCCTTCTTTTCCTTCTTCGCCGGGGCGGGCACGGCGGCCTTCGCCTGCTCGACGGCCTTGGCCTTCTCGGCGTCGGACATCTTGGCCCAGGCGTCGGCGGTGACGCTGGCCGGCTTTTCGAGTGCCGCCTTGGCGGCGGCAGGCGCTGCGCCGGCCGGCTTCGGCGGGTCGGCCGCAAACGCGCCGGCGCTGGCGACGGCGAACGTGGAGGCAACGAGCAAGGTGACGAGCTTGTTCATCTCTTGGATCCCAAGTGATTGATTAATAGGAGTTCGACATCAGGTGCCGCGCGACGGTCGCGAATTCTGGCACCCCGCCGGCGACGGTCAACCGGCGCGGCGCCGACAATGCGCGGCGACCGCCGCGGCGGCAAAAACCACGCCGCTGCAGTGGTTGGCTGCGTCAGCGGCGGAACGCCCGGGCGCGAATCAGAGCGACAGGTTCCACTTCACCAGTTTCTTGATGTCGTCAGGGCTCGCCTTGACGGCCGGGTGGCCCTGCGCCTTCGACAACGTCTCGACCAGCTTGGCCTCGGCGCCGGCATTTCCCTTGTACTTCGCGGCGATGCTCTTGAACGACGGACCCATCTTCTTCGCGTCCATCGCGTGGCAGGTCAGGCAGCCGCTCGATTTGGCGAGGTCTTCCGACGCGCTTGCGGCACCTGCCGCGAACACACCGACGGCTACCGCCGCCGCAACCAGCAACTTCTTCATGTTTTCTCCTGTGAACGTCGTGCAAATTCGCGCCGCGTACCGGCGCGCTCCCGCGGCAGAACGGCAGCCGTCCGCGGCTCCCGATCCGGATGCGACGGATCGGGCACTGCGGCGGCGCCCGCGGCGAATCAGAGCGACAGCACCCACTTGACGAGTTTCTTGACGTCATCGCCCTTGGCCTTCACCTCGGGGTGACCCTGCGCCTTCGACAGCGCCTCGACGAGCTTGCCCTCGGCAGCGGCGTTGCCCTTGTACTTGGCCGCCACGCTCTTGAACGACGGGCCCATCTTCTTGGCATCGACCGCGTGACAGGTCAGGCAGCCGTTCGCCTTGGCGAGATCCTCGGACGCGTTCGCCACACCGGCGGCACCCAGGCCCACGGCCAGCGCCGCGGCAACGATCATTGCTTTCATCTTCGAACTCCTCAACAAGGGCCCTTGCGCACTCCGGGCCGGACGTGGCGGACAATGGAAACAGGCAGTCGCTTATTGCCTGCAGCCGCGGATTCTAACGCACGATCGACGCAACCGTTGACCGGAATACCGGGGGGAAGCTGCGACCGCGCCACCCGGCGCGATCCGGGCGGCGCTGCCGGAACCGGCTAGCTGCCGCGCGGCAGCCGCGGCCCCGGGGCGCGATGGCGGGCGAGGTGGAGCGGCGTTCGCGACCGCGGCAGCTTGCGGACGAAGTGATCGCGGGCGACGTGATAGCTCGGATCGAAGCCGTAGAAGTTGAGGTGCATCTTCGCCAGTTCCTCGGCGCGATAGGCCTCCAGCGGCTTCACCGCCTCGTCGGCGGCGCGGGCCGCCGCCTTGGCCGCCAGCCGCTCGCCCAAGCCGGGCGTCGCGGCGAGTGTCGCGGCACGCGCGAGCACCGCATCGAAAAAGCGCTCGGTCGTCGCGCCGACGGCGGCGTCGACAAGCCCCATGGTGCAGGCCCGCGAGGCCGCGAGCGGGAGGCGGTCGGCCATGATCGCGGCGGCGGCGGTCCACCCGACCCGGCGCGGGAGCAGGTAGGTCCAGTACTCGGACCCGTACAGGTTGCCCATGCTCTTGTAGTGCGGGTTGAGGATCACCCCGGCACGGGCGACGACCTCGTCGGCTGCCAGCGCGAGGAATACACCGCCCGCCCCGGCGTTGCCCTGCAGCGCAGCGATCGTGAGCTGGCGCGGCGTGAGCAGGATCTCGCGCACCAGGTCGTTCATCGCGTTGATGTTCCGCCACGACTCGTCGGCAGGCTGGTCGGCCGCCTCGATCAGGTTGAGGTGGATGCCGTTCGACCAGAATTCCGGGCCGCCCGCCAGCACGATCACCTTCGTCGGCCGCTGCTTCGCCCGGGCGAGTTCGGCCCGCAGCTGCTCGCAGTGCGAGGTGCCCATCGCGCCGTTGTAGAACGGGAAGTGCAGCACGCCGACAGCCGCGAACTCCTCGTACCGGATCGGCCGCCACGTCGCCCCGGTGACTGCCGCGGCGGCGCCGAGCGGCGCGTCGGGAACGTCGGCGAGCACGTCGGCCAGCGCGATCGCGGCCGGCAGCTTGAACGGATGCCGGTAGCCGGCGCCGCGCAGCACGTGGGTGATCCACACCGCGCCGTCGACGGTTCGCCGGCAGATCGCGCCGTCGCGGGTGGCGATCACCTCGCCCGGGGTGGCGCGAGCATCCGCCAGCGCGGCTTCCTCGTGGCCGTCGAACAGCCGCACCGGAACGCCACGCACCGCGTCGAGCACGCCCGGCTGCCCGTCGGCGGCGCGGATCTTGCGCAGCACCACCGCCGTCGCGTCCGCCGTCCAGTCGATGGCCCGGTCGGACTGGAGCATCGCCGGCCGCTGCCGGCCGCGTACGCCCGGCGCCCCGGGCACGACCGGCTCCGGCCGGAACGCCGGGTCGCCCAGCCGCTCGACCACCTCGCGCAGGGCGACCACCGCCGCCTCCGTGACCTCGTTGCGATACAGGCTGCTCTTGGTCGCCGGGCGCAGCGGAAACTCGACGCTCGACCACACGTCGCCGGCGTCCATCTCGGCGTTGGCCTGCAGCGCCGTGACGCCCCACGTCGTCTCGCCGTTCATGATCGCCCAGTCGAGCGCCGACGGGCCGCGATCGCCGCGGATCCCGGGGTGGATGACGATGCAGCGCACCGCGCGCCACACCGACTCGGGAATCCGCCGCTTGAGGAACGGCGCGACCACCAGCGCCGGCCGCCACAGGGCGACGGCCTCCTCGGTCACCCGGTCGTTGACGTCGAACTCGACCGACACCTCGTGGCCGTCGGCGGTCAGCTCGGCGTGGAGCCGCTGCGCGAGGCTGTTGAACGCGTGGGTCAGGAACAGGATGCGCATCGGACAGGCGCGGCGGCGACCGGCGCTCCCGGGCACCGGCGCCGCGCGCAGCGAGGCGAGTCGCGCTCCGGCGCAGCGCAGCGCATGGCACGCGCAGGGGAGCGGTTCACGGCATCTCAGCAGATGCGCGGCAGCTGTTCGCCGGTCAGCCAGTCGACGACGCGCCTGCCGCCGAACGCCGTCTCCATCTGCACGAAGTGGTGCGGGTCGGCCGTCACCTCGCCGATGACCGCGGCGTCGCGCCCCAGCGGGTGGGCGCGCATCACGGCGAGCAGCCGGTCGGTATCGGCGGCCGCGCAGATGGCGACGAGCTTCCCTTCGTTGGCGACGTAGAGAGGATCGAGGCCGAGGAACTCGCAGGCGGCGGCAACCTGCGGCTTGACGGGGACCTGCACCTCGCGGATCAGCATGCCGGCCACCGACTGCGCGGCCAACTCGTTCAGCGTCGTCGCCAGGCCGCCGCGCGTCGGGTCGCGCAGGCAGTGGATCGCCGGGACGGCGTCGACCATCGCCGCGACCAGGCCGTGCAGCGCCGCGGTGTCCGACTCGATCGTCGTCTCGAAGGCGAGGTTCTCGCGCAGCGACATGATCGCGACGCCGTGATCGCCGATCGTCCCGCTGACGACGATCCGGTCGCCCGGCCGCGCGCGATCGCCCGAGATGTCGACGCCGTCGGGAACCACGCCGATGCCCGTGGTGGTGATGAACACGCCGTCGCCCTTGCCCTTCTCGACGACCTTGGTGTCGCCGGTGACGATCGGCACCCCGGCGTCGCGCGCCGCCGCGGCCATCGACAGCACGATTCGCTGCAGGTCGGCGAGCGGGAAGCCTTCCTCGAGGATGAACGACGCCGCGAGGTTGACCGGCCGGGCGCCGGACATCGCCACGTCGTTCAGCGTCCCGTGAACCGACAGGCAGCCGATGTCGCCGCCGGGGAAGAACAGCGGCGACACCACGTGGCTGTCGGTCGCCACGACCAGCCGCGTGCCGGGGCTTGCGAACGACGCCATGTCGTTCTTCTGCGCGAGCCAGGCGTTGTCGAACGCCCGCACGAACAGCTCGTCGACGAGTTGCGCCATCGCCCGGCCGCCGCTGCCGTGGCTCATGTCCACCCGACCGTGCCTGAAGTCCACCGGCCGAACGTAGCCGTCGCGCACCTTCCCCGTCACGTCGCCGCCTTCACCGCGATGTCCTTGAACCGTCCGTAGGTGTAGTGCGCCGCGCAGGCGCCCTCGGACGAGACCATGCACGAGCCGATCGGGTTCTCGGGGGTGCAGACGGTGCCGAACACCCGGCAGTCGGTCGGCTTCTTGACGCCGCGCAGGATCGCGCCGCACTCGCAGGCCTTGTTGTCGGGCACCGAGCGGTAGCTGATGCCGTAGCGTGCCTCGGCATCGAAGGCCCGGTAGCGCGCCTTGATCGCCAGCGCGCTGTACGGGACCTCGCCCAGGCCGCGCCACTCGAAGGTGCGCCGCAGCTCGAACACCTCGGCGACGAGCGCCTTCGCCTTGGCGTTCCCGTCGCGGGTGACGGCGCGCGTGAACTCGTTCTCGACCTCGGCTCGGCCCTCGTTCAGCTGCCGCACCAGCATCAGGATCGCCTGCATCACGTCGAGCGGCTCGAACCCGGCGATGACGACCGGCTTCGCGTACTCCTCGGCGAAGTGCTCGTAGGGCTGGCTCCCGATGACCGTCGAGACGTGCGCCGGGCCGATGAACCCGTCGAGCGGGACGGTGCCGAGGTCGCGGACCTCGGGCGATTCCAGGATGTTGCTGATCGCCGACGGCGTCAGCACGTGATTGCAGAAGACCGAGAAGTTGGCCAGCGCGGCCGCTTCGGCCGCCTTGATCGCCACCGCCGTCGGCGGCGTCGTCGTCTCGAAGCCGATGGCGAAGAAGACGACCTCGCGCTCCGGGTGGTCGCGGGCGATCTTCACCGCATCGGCGCTGGAATAGACCATCCGGACGTCCGCGCCGCGCGCCTTCGCCTTCATCAGCGACAGCCCGTGCGACGCCGGCACCCGCATCGTGTCGGCGTAGGTGCACAGGACGAGGCCCGGGCGGGAGGCGAGCTCGATCGCGTTGTCGATGCGGCCGATCGGCAGCACGCAGACCGGGCAGCCGGGCCCGTGGATCATGCGCACGTTGGCGGGCAGCAGGTCGGCCACGCCGTAGCGGGAGATCGCGTGCGTGTGGCCGCCGCAGAACTCCATCAGGTTGTAGCTGCGCGCCGGGTCGGCTTCGCGGGCGATCGCCGCCGCGATCCGCTTCGCCAGCGCGCCGTCGCGGAACTCGTCGATGTATTTCATCGTCACTCGGCCGCGACGTCGATGCCGGCGGCGGCGAAGGCGTCGAGCGTCTTCTGCGCCTCGTCGGGATCGAGTCGCGTCAGCGCGTAGCCGACGTGGACGATCACGTAGTCGCCCGGGACCACGCCGTCGACGAGCGCCAGCGAGACCTCCTTCCGGACGCCGGACAGCTCGACGATCGCCGTGTCCGGGCTCGGCAGCGAGACCACACGGGCGGGGATGGCGAGGCACATGCACTGGCTCCTAGACGTCGGCGTTCCTATTCGCCGCCCAGCACGCGGCAGGCGACCCACGCCTGACCGAGCGCGAGGCCGCCGTCGTTGGGCGGCACCGCGCGCGCTTCGAGCAGCTCGATGTCCCGCGCCGCGAGCTCCGCGCGCAGGCTGGCGGCGAGGATGGCGTTCAGCATGCAGCCGCCGCCGGCGGCCACCGTTCGCAGCGAGTGGGCGTTCGCGGCCCGGGCCGCCCAGGCGGCGAGCGCGTGGGCCACGGTGGCATGGAACAGCGCCGCGCCGTAGGCCGGCTCGCGGCAGCCGGCGAGCGCGACGAGCAGCGGCAACAGGTCCAGCGTGCCGTCGGCGTCGAAGGTGTACAGCGACGGGTCGGCCGCGACGGGGCCGTGTCGTTCGGCGAGCCCTTCGAGCAGCATCGCCGCCTGCCCCTCGAAGGCCATCCGCCGGCGGACGTCGAGCAGTCCCGCCGCGGCGTCGAACCAGCGGCCGAGGCTCGTCGTCGGCGGCACGTTGAAGCCGCGCGCCAGCAGTTGCGCGACCGTCCCGGCGCCCCGCTCGTCGGCGTAGCGCTCGACGATCCGGGCGTTGTCGCCGGCCAGGTGCAGCACCGCGGCGCCCATCCGCCACGGCTCGCGCGCGGCCCGGTCGCCCCCCGGCAGCGGCAGCGGACGCAGATGCGCGAGCCGCCGGCAATCGGCACCGTCGACGCGGAGCAGTTCGCCGCCCCAGGCCGTGCCGTCGACGCCGAGGCCCACGCCGTCGAGCGCCAGCCCGAGGACCGGCCCGTCGACCCGGTGCTCGGCGAGGATGGCGGCGACGTGCGCGTGATGGTGCTGGACCGGCAGCAGCGGCACCGACCACTCGGCGGCGAGCCGCGCCGCGAGCCGGCTGCTGTGGTAGTCGGGGTGCAGGTCGTGCGCGACGGCGGCCGGGCGGACCTCGAGGATCGACAACAGGTGCAGGACCGTCTGCTCCAGCGCGACGCAGGTCGGCGCGTTGTCGAGATCGCCGACGTGCTCGGAGACGAACGCCTCGTCGCCGCGCGTGACGCAGACGGTGTTCTTGAAGTGGCCGCCGGTTGCGAGCACGGGGGGCGTCGTGCCGGCGAGCGCGATCGCCCGCGGCGTGTACCCGCGGGCGCGGCGGACGAACTGCAGCGCACCGCGCGGACCGGCGACCGCCGGACGGACGACGCTGTCGTCGCAACGGACGACGATGTCGCGGTCGTGCAGCAGGAACGCGTCGGCGATGCCGGATAGCCGCGCGAGCGCCTCGTCGTTGCCGGTGACCAGCGGCTCGCCGCCGGGGTTGGCGCTCGTCATCACCAGCACGTTGGGCTGCGGCGAAGCCAGCCAGCCGGTGCCGGGCGGCCGCCCGGCAGCCTCGTGGAACAGCAGGTACTGCAGCGGGGTGTACGGGAGCATGACGCCGAGCCACCCGAGTCCGGGCGCGACGCCCGGCAGCGCGTCGTCGCACGCGGCGTTCTTGCGCAGCAGCACGATCGGCCGCTCGCGGGCCGCGAGCAGCTGCGCTTCGTCCGCGGCGAGCGCGGCCAGCGCCGGCACCGACGCGAGGCTCGCCACCATCACCGCGAACGGCTTCTCCTCGCGTGCCTTGCGCGCACGCAGCGCGGCGACGGCGGCGGCATTGCGGGCGTCGCAGGCGAGGTGGAACCCGCCCAGCCCCTTGATCGCGACGATCTCGCCGCGCGCGAGGCGCTGGACGGCCGCCGCGACGGGGTCGGCGACGGCGCAGTCCGAACCATCGGCCGCGGCGAGCCAGAGTCGCGGGCCGCAGGCCGGGCAGGCGTTGGGCTCGGCGTGGAAGCGGCGGTCCGCCGGGGCTTCGTACTCGCGGCGGCAATCCGCGCAGAGTGGGAACCGCGCCATGCTCGTCGTCGCGCGATCGTAGGGCAGCGCGCGCGTGATCGTGTAGCGCGGGCCGCAGTGCGTGCAGTTGACGAACGCATAGCGGTGGCGGCGGTCGGCCGGCGCCAGCAGCTCGGCGAGGCAGTCGTCGCAGACGGCGCTGTCCGGACCGATCGCCGTCGCCGCGCGGCCGGCGGCGCTGGGCACGATCGCGAAACCGCGGGCGGCGCCGGTCGGCGCCTGCTCGTCGCAACGCAGCGCGTCGATCCGCGCGAGCGGCGGCGCCTCGTCGCGGAGCCGCCGCAGGAGGGCGGCCACGGCGTCGGCGTCGCCCTCGACTTCCAGCGTCACCCCGCCGCCGTCGTTGCGGACCCAGCCGGCGAGTGCCAGCTCGGTCGCCAGCCGGTGGACGAAAGGCCGGAACCCGACACCCTGGACGATGCCACGCACGGCGACGCGCGCCCGGCGCAGCGCCAGCACGGAGGCCGAGTCGCTCATCGGTTGCCGACGCCCGCGCCGGTCGTCAGCCGCGGCCGGCGAGCTGGGCTTCGAGCGCGGCGACGCGCCGACGCAGCGCCGCCAGGTTCGCGTCGCGCGCCGCCTTCGCCGCGGCCGCGCCGCGCTCGACCCAGCCGAGCCAGCGGTCGAAGCCCTCGCCGCTGCGGGCCGAGACCTCGATCACCTCGAGCTCCGGCCGGACGCGACGGGCGAAGGCGATCGCCGCCGCGACGTCGAAATCCACGTGCGGCAGCAGGTCGATCTTGTTGACCAGCAGCAGGTCGGCCGCGTGGAACATGTCCGGGTACTTGATCGGCTTGTCCTCGCCCTCGGTGACCGACAGGATCACCACCTTGTGCGCTTCCCCGAGGTCGAACGCGGCCGGGCAGACGAGGTTGCCGACGTTCTCGATCATCAGCACGCTGCCGTCGGCGGGGTCGAGTTCGGCGATCGCCCGCCCGACCATGTGCGCGTCGAGGTGGCAACCCTTGCCGGTATTGATCTGCACGGCGCGGGCGCCGGTCGCCCGGACCCGGTCGGCGTCGCGCGAGGTCTGCTGGTCCCCCTCGATCACCGCGACGTCGAGCCGGCCGGCGAGCGCCTCGATGCTGCGCACCAGCAGCGTCGTCTTGCCCGACCCCGGGCTCGAGACGAGGTTGAGCGCGAACACGCCGCGGTCGGCGAGGACCTGCCGGTTCGACGCCGCGTGCTGGTCGTTCTTGGCGAGGATGTCCTGCTCGATCCGGACGATCCGCTCCGGCGCGATCCCGGCGGCGTGCACGGCCCCGAGTGGACCGGCGAGCGGCGCATCGTGGCGGTGCCAGCCGCCGTCGCCGTGCCGGTGCCAGCCGCCGCCGGCTCGGCGCCACCCGGCCTCAGCCCCGTTCGCCGGATGGTCGTGCGCGTGATCGCCGTCGTGGTCGTGCGGGTGCGCGTGCACGCTGCCGTCGGCGTGCCGATGCTCGTGGACGTGCGTCGTGGCGCCGGCACCCGCAGGTGCGCCGTCGGCGCCGACGGGCACGCCGTCGATTCGCGTTTCTCCGTGACCGCAGCCGCAAGTCGTGCACATCCCCGTCTCCTTCGCCGCTTCGCCCGGCCGATGCTCAGACGATCGCGATTTCCTTGACCCGCAGGTCGTCACCGGCGACGACCTGCAGCTGGTACCCGCCGCAACGCGGGCAGGCGTCGCCGATCGCGGCCAGGGCCACGCGCTCGCCGCACGGCATGCACCACGCGGCCCCGGGAACGGCGACGATCTCCAGTCGCGCACCTTCGGCGACGCTGCCGCGGGTCACGACGTCGAAGCAGAACCGCAACGCGTCCGTCTCGACCTGCGCGAGTGTACCGATTTCCAGCCAGACGACGTTGACCTTCGCCGCGGCGTTGCCTTCCGCAGTCCGCTCGACGATCTGCAGCACGCCTTCGGCGAGCGACATCTCATGCACGGACGACCTCCACCCGGCAGGCGACGCAGGGATCGAGCGCCTGGATCGCCAGGCGGGCATGGCGCTCGAGCACCGCCGCGTCGGTCGCCTCGGCGCCCTCGAGACCCTGGACCAGCGGCCCTGCCGGGTGGAAGTTCCACTCGGTCGGCGCGACGATCCGGTAGTCGGTGATCAGCCCCGACGCCATCCGTGCGCGGTGCAGCAGCAGGCCGCGCGCCGTCTGCACCGCCGCCAGGCCCTCCCCGGCGGCCACCGGATACGCCTCGACCCAGCGCCGACCGGTGGTGAACTCGGCGCCGCCGAAGTCGCGCAACTGGCCGAGCAGGAGACCCAGCTCGACGAGCCGCGCCGCCATCCGCGTCGCGACGGTGTGGCCGTCGCGGGCAGCGAGCGCGGCGATGACCGGATGATCACGGGTCCTTGCCAGCGCCCCCGTCTCCACCGTCATGCCGTTCCACAGCGGTGCGCGCGGATAGGTCGGGTCGGCGTCCAGCGCCGGCAGCACGGCCTCGGCCAGCTCGGCGGCCACGGCGACCGGCATCAGCATCGTCGCGCTGCGGCCCAGTTCGCTCGCCTGGGCGCGGAGTTCGCGCTCGAGGACCGCCGGCAGCGTGCGCCCGGTGGCGACCCAGTCGTCGAAATCGGCGGTGCCGCCGCGCGCCCGCCAACGGGCGAGCGGCTCGCCGTAGACGTGCTCTTCCGCCAACGCGACGAGCGTGGCGGCGAGGTCCTCCGGCAACTCGGGCACCGCCGCGATGCTGCCGGAAAGCCGGGCGAGCACCGGGGCGAGCGTCTTCCGGATCGCGGCGATCACCGGCACGACCGGGGCGTGGTCCATCGCCCGCGGCCAGTCGATCAGCAGGCGCCACAGGTACTCCTGCAGTGTTTCCAGCACGACGACGACCGCGCGGTCGGCCAGCACCGCGGCCGCCGGCGGGCGGCCCGCTGCGGCCTCGACGGCTCCCGACGCCGCGGCCGCCTGGGCGTGCGCGCAGATGCTGTACAGCCGCGGCAGCATCGCCGCCGCGTCGGCGCCCCCGCGGCCGGCCATCAGTCTGCCGGCGACGAACGGGCGCGTCGAGTCGATGTCGACGCGGAGCACCCGCTGGCCGTCCCAGGCGAGCCGGACGGCGAGGTCGCCCTCGATGCTCACGTTCCCGGCCTCCGGCCACGCAGGAAGTCGCGCTTGGACATGGGCGCCGCGACACGCTGGGCGAGACCGGGTGGCGCGACCGCGTCGGCGGCCGGCGGCTCCGGCTCGCCGGCCGGGCGCTCCGGGACCTCCGCGTGCTGCGGGTCGAACAGTGCCTCGCGCGCCAGGCTGGCGACGAGCCGCGCGGTGTCCTGGCTCTCGAACTCGAGCACCGGCGAGAACAGGCTGCAGACCTGGTATTCGCCGACCGCCGGGTCGTCGGCGCCGATGAAGTCGTAGACGCCCGCCGGGAACGCGTACTTGCGCTTGGCACCGCGCGGCAGCGACTGCCACTTCGCGTGCTCGCGCGGCAGCAGCGTCAGGTTGATGAACCACGGCGTGACCATCACACCGAGCCAATGCCCCTCCCACGGGGCGAAGCCGACGGCCTCGACGGCGAGCGCCGGGTTGACGATCGGCAGGCCGCGCATCCGCACGGCGGCCGCCTCGAAAGCCGCGACCAGACGGGCCGACGGATCGCCCGCGTCCGGCAGCGGTTCACTCATCGGGAACCACCATGAACTGGTCCTGCGTGGCCGAGCAGTTCGGGCACGTCCAGTGCGGCGGCAGCGCGCCGAACGGCGTCCCCGGGGCGATCTGCCAGACGGTGTCGCCCTCTGCCGGATCGTAGACGTACCAGCAGATCTTGCACTCGAACCGGGTCTCCGGATTGGTCTCGCCGGCGTTACCGAAGCCCTGGAAGCGAACCATAGAATCAGACCCCTCGATGCAGGCGCTGCGGCGGGAGGCGCCAGCCGCCGCTCGCCGCGTCAGCGTGCCTCCGCCACCGACTCGTCCATCCACTCGACGAGTTCCGCGAGTCGCGCCACGGTGTCGAGCAGGTCCTCGCCCGAGGCCAGCGCGACTTCCGGCACGTCGACGACCTCGATCGTGTTGAGGATCAGCGTGTTCATGTTGTTGAAGTACTGGACGCGCCAGACGTCGCGGGTCGCCGTCGACGTGATGCGGCAGTTGCCGAACCCGCGCGAGATCATCGCCACCGGCCCGACGGGCAGCGCCTGCTCCAGCACGGCGTGGTCGTCGGGCGTCATCGGGAACAGCGTCAGGTTCACGACGTGGGCACGCTGGCCCGGTTCGCGGTGACCCAGGTGGCCGGAAATCTCGTTGATCAGCGCCGGTGAATTCATCGCGCCGGGCGGCAGCACCACCGGCACCAGCGCCGGGCGCGCCGCCGCGCGGGCGAGGTCGAGCGCGATCCGCGGCACCGGGGCGGCTTCGAGCCAGTCGCGGCCGAGGCGGCCGTCGGCGCCGATCTCGCAGCAGCGCCAGATCC
>WBZP01005829.1_pt1 | contig 12383 bp, 8 predicted proteins | sample 5204301 | NCBI WGS metagenome assembly WBZP01 (sample SAMN12412401, study PRJNA552823) | activated sludge metagenome | isolation source: activated sludge from nitrification reactor of wastewater treatment plant... | place: USA: Pennsylvania | collected 2017
CGAACTGGCGGTGCTCGCCGAGGCGCACGGGATGGACAGTGCGACGGTCAGTGACCACTTCCAGCCGTGGCGGCACGAAGGCGGCCACGCCCCGTTCTCGCTGGCGTGGATGACGGCGGTCGGTGAGCGCACCGAGCGGCTCATCCTGGGCACCTCGGTGCTGACCCCGACGTTCCGCTACAACCCCGCGGTGATCGCGCAGGCGTTCGCGACGATGGCCTGCCTGTATCCCGACCGGGTGTTCCTCGGCGTCGGCACCGGTGAGGCGCTCAACGAGATCGCCACCGGCTACATCGGCGAATGGCCGGAGTTCAAGGAGCGCTTCGCCCGGCTGCGCGAATCGGTGCGGCTGATGCGCGAACTGTGGCGTGGGGACCGCGTCGACTTCGACGGCGACTACTACCACCTCAAGGGCGCATCCATCTACGACGTCCCCGAGGGGGGCGTGCCGGTCTACATCGCCGCGGGCGGTCCGGCCGTCGCCAAGTACGCGGGACGGGCCGGCGACGGGTTCATCTGCACCTCGGGTAAGGGCGAGGAGCTCTACACCGAGAAGCTGATCCCCGCCGTGCGGGAGGGTGCCGCGGCTGCCGACCGCGACGTCGACGACGTCGACAAGATGATCGAGATCAAGATCTCCTACGACACCGATCCCGAACTGGCACTGGAGAACACCCGGTTCTGGGCGCCGCTGTCGCTGACCGCCGAACAGAAGCACAGCATCCACGATCCGATGGAGATGGAGCGCGCCGCCAACGAACTGCCCATCGAGCAGGTCGCCAAGCGCTGGATCGTCGCCTCCGACCCGGACGAGGCAGTCGAGAAGGTCGGGGAGTACGTCAAGTACGGGCTCAACCACCTGGTGTTCCACGCGCCGGGCCACGACCAGCGGCGCTTCCTTGAGCTGTTCGAGAAGGACCTGGCGCGGCGGTTGCGAAGGCTGGGCTAGGCCGGGGGTCCCGCCTGATCGTTGCCAATCGGAGACCTTCTTTAGAACGCGAAAGCCGCTAAGCCACGATACGATCGGGCTGCTCGGGGGAACTCCAGGAGGTCTGGTCGATGCGTCGCTGCAAAGCGCGACGGTGTCCTGTGACCTCCCGCCGCGACCGTCGAATCGTAGGTTGAAATGCGGCTGGCCTTCCTCACCGAGCTCTATCACCCGAGCGTGGGTGGCCAAGAAGTGTTCTTCCAGGAACTTGCCGAGGCCATGGTGCGCCGCGGTCACTCCGTCGACGTCTACTGCATCGGCCATGAACCCGGGCTGCCGCCCCGCGAAGACTTGAACGGGGTGCAGATTTGGCGTGGTCCCAACGGGGGCAACTACAAGCACCCCCTGATACCCGCGCTTCGGCGGAACTGGTTCGACATCATCAGATACAGCCTTCATGTGCGGCGGATAGCCGCTGCCCACGGTCACGACTTCTATCTGCTCAACGAATGGCCCTTGATGCATGCCGCGGTGTTGCCGAGAAAATCCCGGGAACACGGCGCGATTCACTGGTGTGAGGCCCGGGGTGGGCCCCTGTTCACCTCCGTGCAAGCGACGTTACCGCGGCTGGCCGGAGCAAATTTCGCCATCAGTGCGGCAACGGCTCAGACGATCAGTCGTCAATCCGGGCAGCCCTTTACGGTCTTGCCGAGCGGCATTGACTGCCAACGCTATCGCCGGTTGCCCCGCAGTCAACGGTCGGTTGTGTTGTATCTGGGCCGGCTCGCCGAGCACAAGAACCTACCGCTGCTCATCGACGCATTCGGCATCGCGACGGCCCAGGGATTGAAGGGTGATCTGGTCATCGCGGGGGACGGACCGGCGCGAGCAGACATCGAGGCGCATGCCGCCGGCTCACCGGTGGCTGAGCGGATCCGCATGGTGGGACACGTCACCGAGGAGGGCAAGGTCGAATTGCTCTCCGAGGCCGCCGTTCTCGCGGTACCGAGCCGCAGGGAGGGTTTCCCAAGGGTGGTCGCCGAGGCGATGGCGAGCGGCACACCGGTGGTGACGGCCCGATTCCCGGACAACGGCGCCAAGGAGATCGTCGCCCAGTACGGCATAGGCGTGGTCTGTGGGACCGAGGCCGGAGAGTTCGCCGAGGGCCTGTTCGCGGCGGAAGCCGGATGGGACGACTTCTCACGCGCCGGAATCGTCGGTTCCGCCTCGCTGGACTGGGATCACGTCGTTGCCACTTTCGAGGAGCGCATCGGAGAGATCGTCGGACGGTGAACGACACAGGTGAGAAGCCGCCGACCGGTGATCGCCCGCGCGTACTGGTGACCGGGGGTGCCGGCTTCGTCGGCAGAGAAGTGGTGCGCAAGCTGGTTGATCGGGCCGACGTTGTGGTGGCCGACCTGCTGCAGAACGGCACCCCGAGATGGGCGGACGATACCTTCGCGGGGGTTGGTTTCCGCCGTGTCGATGTCCGTGACACCGGCGCCGTTGGCACGCTTTTCGCCGAATTCACGCCGGAGGTGGTCATCCACCTGGCCGCCATCCACTACATCCCCGAATGCGATGCGGACCCGGCAACTGCGGTGGCGACCAACGTGGCGGGCACGGTCAACGTTGTGAACTCCTGCGCAGCGGGAACGCGCTTCGTCTTCGTCAGCTCCGGCGCGGTCTACAAGCCCGACATGGCGCCGCACAGGGAGTTCGTCTCTGCGCTCGCGCCCAGCGACATCTACGGTCTCACGAAACTGCACGGCGAACAGTACGTCCAGGCCCTGACGGTGCCACGACAACTAACCTCGTGCATCGTGCGGCTCTTCAATGTGATCGGCCCGGGGGAGACCAATCCGCACCTGCTTCCCGTCGTCGTCGCCCAGCTGCAGTCCGGCGTCGAGACCATCCGGCTGGGAAACACCTGGCCGAAGCGCGACTACGTCGACGTGCTGGACGTCGCTGAGGGGCTCACCGCAGTTGCGCTCGGCGGCAACCGCGACGGGGTCGACTGCGAGATCGTCAACCTCGGCAGCGGTCAGAGCTTCTCTGTCGACGAGATTCTCGCTCGGTTGCGATCGGTGCTCGGGTTGCGCTTCGAGGTGATGGCCGACGCGGCCCGAATCCGAGCCGTGGACCGTCCCGTCCTGTGTGCGGATACCAGTCGGATGGCCGAGATCTTCGGATGGAGCGCGCACCACACACTCGATGCCACGCTTGCCCGGCTGTGGGCCGATCCCGATTTCTCCGCGGGTCTCGCCGACCGGCTGAAGTAAGGCGGAGGAATGATGTCGACAGCCCCGGCGCGACCCCGTCGCGCGGACCTCCTCTTCGATGCACGTCACATTCGGCAGAGCGGGATCGGTACCTACCTCGCAACCGAGTTGCACCATCTTGAGGAGGTGTTCGCCGAGCGGGCGTTGTCGCTGGCCGTCCTCGTCGATCCGGACAAAGCCCCGACCCTGCGTCCCACGACCGCCGTCGTCACTCCGCAACCGATCGGGGCGTCCATGTATTCGCTGCATGAGCAGCAGGTGTGGGACAGGGCGCTGAAGTCCGTTCGCCCGCGAGCCATCTGGCTTCCCACCTATCCCTTCCCGCTGGCGTGGCTGCGCAGGCGCAATAGGAAGACGGCGCTGTTCGTCACCGTGCACGACCTGCTCCATCTGCAGGACCACGAGATCACCGGACAGAGTTGGGCCCATCGTCGCTACGCCCGGATCATGCTCGGACTCGATGCCCGTTTCTGTTCGACCGTCTTCACCCCGTCTCAGGCGACGGCCTCGAGCCTGCTGGCGGCCACACCGTCCGCACGGGTGTGCGTGACCCCGATCCCGTTGGATGACGGGTGGTTCGCCCCACCCCCTGAGCATCCGGCGCCGGTCCATGGGCCCTTCATCCTGTACGTGGGCAATACCAAGTGGCACAAGAACCTGACCTTGCTGCTCGGGGCGTACACTGACGTCTCGGGATCGATACCACACAAGTTGGTGATCGCTGGCGGGGGAGAATCGGTGCGGACGATCGATGAGCGCGTGGCTGCGCTCGCCGAACAGCTTGGCGATCGGGTCGTCATCACCGGCCGGGTCGATTTCGAGACCCTGCGGTCGCTGTACGCCGACGCCGACCTGCTGGTCCAGCCATCCCTGTACGAGGGTGTGGGACTGCCGCCTTTGGAGGCCATGGCATCGCACACCGCAGTTCTCGCTTCCGACATCGCCGCCCAACGGGAGACCTGCGGCGACGGCGCGGAGTACTTCGACCCCTACGATCGCAAGGCCCTCAGTCATCTGATCCAGAAGTACTGCCAAGATGAAGCGGCGAGGGGCGAACTGCAACAACGCGGCTGGGCGCGCGTCACCACCCGGCAATCTCAGATCGCGTCGAGAACCGCGGCCGAATTGGTGAGCGCCAAGCTCGGCGGCCGGCCCTCATGACGCTGTCCAGGCGTCAGATGCTGTATTTGCTGCCTACCGCCACCGCGTTCGTTGCGTGCGCCCCGAAAGTCGCGTCAAATCCGACGCTTCCGAACGAGACCGTGGTGGATGTGCGGGCTTTCGGCGCGAAAGGTGATGGTAGGAAGGATGATTCCGCGGCCATCCAGGCCGCGGTCCGGGCGATGCGCTCAGGAAACACGCTGTACTTCCCCGCCGGGAGCTACCGATTCGCTCAGCAGCGGCCCCCCGGCGACGCGGCCGTCGCGATCAGCGGACTCTCCGATGTCAACATCGAGTTCGCACCGGGCGCGGAACTGCTGATGGACAACCTGGACAGCCGCACGGGCGAAGGCACCAGCCACGGCATCCTCGTCCGGGGTCCGGCCTCGAATATCACCATGCACAACGTCACGATTCGGTGGAGCAAGCGGGCGCCGCGGTCATTCGGAGACGGGATCCGGGTGTTGGGCTATCCCACCGGTTTGGACAAGCCTTTCGGCTGGGTCGGACCGCCCGCCCCGGTGAGCCGAGTCAGATTGTCCGGCGGAGACATTCGACTCAGTCCGCAGGCGGGCGCGATCCTGATCGGCGTCTCCGATATCGCCGTCACCGGTCTGCGCGTCCACGGAACGTCGGCCGACGGCCTGCATTTCAACGCCTGTCAGCGGGCGACCATCCATGACTACACCGGCATCGATACCGGTGATGACGGTCTGGCCCTCGTCACCTACTATTCCGAAACGCCGCTCTTCGACGACGCAGCACAGACTTTTGCGTTTCCTGACCTGACCGAGTGGTCCAACGCCGACTTCACCATCTCCGGCGTCAGTGTCTCCGGCGGGCGGGCGAACGGGGTCCGTCTCGCGGGCGCCAACCGGGTGAGTCTGATCGGCCTGAAGGCGAGCGGCATTCTGAAGGGAGCAGGTCTGATCACCGACTCCGCCTCCGTCGTCGGCCCGGCCACTGCGTGGCGCTACGTTGCTTCACGCGGTATCCGGGTAGATCAGATGTCGGCCGATAACTGCGACACCGGATTCCAACTGCTCGCCCGGCCGAGTGGTCCCATCGACCCGCGGTTCACCGACTTCGACGTCGACCTCTCCGGAGCGGCTTTTCGCGACTGCACCAACTGGGCGGTCCGGGCCGAGTCGCTCACCACGCAGCCGATCACGGGCTTCCGTGTTGTCGACTGCAGCGTCAGTGCGACTGCGACTACGGAGGGAAACGGGGGTTTCGGATTGGGCAACACCCGCGACATCAAGGTGGGAACGGTCTCAATCAGCCAAGCCAGACCGGTCATCTGCTTCTCAGCGACCGATTCGGCAGGACTGCAGATCGACGTTATGCGCCTTATGATCACCGACCCGGCCAAGCATGAGACCGCCCGTACGCCGGCTGCGTTCTTCGAGGACTCCGACGGAACCATCGAGTCGTTGGAGGTGTCATGGCCGCAGGCTCCCTCAACCTGGACGCCGATTCATATCGGCAGCCGGGACGGGGACTGCTCGGCGCCTCCGGAAGCTCTGCCCATCGTCATCAAGAGCCTGACGGTGCAACCGGGCTTCGTCATGACGCGCGTCGGGACCTGCTGACCCCGGCCACTTTTCGGCGTACCGGCCACCTAACCGCGATGAACGCCGATCCCACAGTCAGCAGCAGCAGAAAGACCACGAACCCGTAGCTGACGATCTGTATCCGCCAAACCTCTACAAAGCAATAGGCCATGATTCCTGCCGATGCCCCGATGGCGAAACCGAATCGCACCAGCCTGGCCATGAAGAAGCCAGCCAGTCCGTACAGCGGGAAGGTGTACAGCCAACCCCATAGGCCGAACGCGGCATAGGTATCGGCGAAGACCGAATTGGTGAAGAAGTTCGGTGCGAAGTTGACGGTGTTTCCGTAGACCTCCGGGCCCTTCCAACTGTCGTCCTTGCTCACCTTGTCGATCTCCAGAAAGGTCGGGCGGATGGCGGTTATCGAGCTCACCGGGTCGCCGGTCTGCACCCACGCACCCGACATGATCCCGTCGGAAACCCCCAGCGAGACCTGGGCAGGCACCGCTAGGTACGCACCCATCTGGAACACATTCATCGCAACGGGATTGGTCACCCCCGCATCCCGGTAGTAGTTCGCATTGCGGACGTAGTTGAGCCCGGTCAGGAGCGTCAGACCGAGGAACAGCAATAGGACGACCCGGCTCCAGTGGATGCGGTGCCTCGCGTCGGTGTGAAGTGTCCAGTTCAGTCCCTTGCCAACGATCACCAGGTAGACAACGGAGGCCATGAACAAGGACAGACGATGGGCGATAAGGGAATTGAGAATCAGCAGCACCAACGCGCCCACCATGGGCGGCCATCCGATCACCTTCTTGCGCCAGAGGTACAAGCCGAGCGGCGCGGCCAGAATCGTCGCATAGCGCAGGGTTTGCACTCCGGTGGAACCGGACAGCGAGTTCGTGAAGAGATTGCCGGTCTGCGTGGCGAACGCCTCGACGACCGCGTCGGCACCGATCTTGTAGTAGCAGTAGGCGACACCGACGAAGGCCACCGCGAGAATAACGGTGAAGTAGCGCCGCTCGAAGCGGGCGGTGCTGGCCTGGGCCAGTTGACGGGCATTCACGGGCCGTCTCGATCCGATTCGCCAGCCGACCGTGGCCACCGTGATCAAACACGCGTACCAGGCAACGAGCAGAAGCACCCCGGCGGGATCCACGCGCGCGGGAACGGCGAATCCGGCGAGCTTCTCCCAATCCGGGTGCTCCGGATTCGCGGCATACATCGCGGTCAGTAGCCCCCATGCGCCGAAGGAGACCAGTACCGGCACAAGGACGAACACCGCCGGAGTGAACCACCATCGGGTCGGTCCGTCACCGGCGAGGTAACGCGCCTCGTCGGTGTCCGGTGTGATGGCGGGCGAGGTCACCGGTCGCCCCCGGCGGAGCGGTGACCGAACGAGTCTTCATAGGCCGGCGCGCTTCGCAGCGCGATCCGGTGATAGAGGATCGCGGTGAGCGCCTCGGCCAGAACGAAGGCCGCGAATATCGCCGCGTTGCTGTGCCAGATCCAAAGGAATGCCGACCCGATCACGAGGTAAACGACGCTGCTGAGCGCCCGGATCCAGAAGACCACCTTGGTCTCGCCGGCCTTCCGCAGAGCGGCGAACGGCACGGTGGAGACCAACATCAGGCCCTTCCAGAGGCAGGCCAGCAGGAGCGCGGCGGCCCCCACCTGATTCCACGCCGGGCCGAAGACCAGCTTCCCGAAACCGCCGAAAGCCGCAACCAGGACGATCGCCAGACCTGCGGAGAAGATCGCGACCACGATGGCGACCTCACCCCGGTGGCCGTGGGCGAGAAGGCGATATCGGCCGTAGGCGATGATCGGCTCGAGCGCGCCGGACACCGTCGATACGACGCGGAAGGCAACCGAGGCGGCTGGACCGATCGTCGTCAGCACCAGCGAGGTGATGGCCGGCTGCACCGCCCCCACGACCGCCGTTTCCGCGGTCACCCAACTGGACCGGCGAAGGTCGGGCGGCATACCCCAGCGTCCGATGACGGTGCGCGGCAGGTACCGGATCAGGATCGCCGCCAGCGCTCCCCCCGCGAGTAGTCGCACGCTGTGTCCGCTGTGCCGGGCGGCCAGAACGACCGCGCCGGCGCCCGACACGATCAGTAATACGGAGGCCAACGCCTCCTGTTTCGTCCTGCCGCTGACCACGCCGATGGACCGCGCGACGAGCAGCCCGGTCATCACCCCGATCGAACTGCCCATCAGGGCGGCGGGAACGGTCACGGGCGGTCCGAGGATCAGAACGAGTCCCGCGGCGAGGCTGAGAAGCGCCACCCAGCTGGGTAATGAGAAGTCATGGTCGGCCTCGGGCGTCGCGAGCCGGCCCTCGACGATGAAGGCGTTGATCAGCTGGGCGACGTACACGCCGACCGCAAGGCTGAGGGCGAGGAACCCTTGCAACTCGATCGGTGCGATCCGGGCGTAGACCGCGATGAACATCGCGGGAAAGATGTTGAGCCCCAGCCCCGCGACGACCTGGACCACGGCGTTCAGGTACTTCTTGTCAGCCATGGCGGTGTCCCGTCACGACGCCGGTCGGCAGCCCGGATGCTCAGCGCTGGTCACCGCGTGGCCGCCTCCCGTGCCCGTCGGTCAGGATTGCGACATGCGGTGCGTCACTGGGCCGCGTCGCCGCCAGCGCCGCGGCCACCTGGGTCACCGTGTTCACCTCGAGCATGGCCACGATGACGACGTCGGTGGCGATGGCGGTGGCCGCAGGCAGCATGGGCGACTGACCGGTCGCACCGGCGTCGATGATCGTGATGGTTCCCAGTTCGAGCGTGGGCAGCGCGGCGCGAGCGACGTCGGTCAGGCGGATGAACGACACGGGCCCGATTTCGGCGGCGGCGAACCGCAACAGCGCGGCGACCAGGCCGGTCCCCGACGATCCGGACGCGCCGAGCACGAGGATCACCGGCGCCGGTGCCCCGGAGGGCAGCTGGGCGTAAAGCATGCGGGCCAACCCGGCTTGTTCTCCGGCCCAGGCGTCGCGCGGCGGTTGGCGGAGGTCGACGACTGGATCGAGTACCTCATCGATGACGCCCGTGAGAGAGTCGTTCGTGACCACCTGGACCTTGCGGTGGATCCGCATCATCAGCAGCATCGATACCGCACCGCCGAGGAGTGCGCCGACTGCCGCGCCGATCTGCCAGCGATGCCATTTCGACTCCGCGAGGGCCGGCTGCTGGAGCACCGTCAAGACGCTGGAGTTGGCCGCCTGCAACTGAATTCGGTCCCGCAATGCGCGGATCTGCTGCGCACCGATGGGGTCTCCTGCGTTCTGTTCCCAGGTTGCCAGGGCGGGAAGGATTATCCGCAACTGCTGGTCGGCCCGCTGCGCCAACTGTTGGGTGTAGTAGTCGAGCACGGCCTGGACCGTCCGCACCGCATCTGCGGCATGGTCGGAGCGAGAGCTGATCGCCACCACCGACGACCGTCCCTGCTGAGTCACCTTGAAACTGACGCCATCGGATTTGCCGAGTTTGGCCGAAACGGCCTGGTTCACGCCCGGCCCGGATAGATAGGAGACCTCTCCGGCCACATAGCGGTCGGCGTTGTCCTGAGTGTTCGGAGTCGTCTGTCCGGCGCCCGCGGCGATCGCGACCAGGTCGGGCGGCTGGTTGAGGCGGACGTACGCCGTTGCGGTGTCGTCGGGGCTGGCCAAGTCAAAGACCCCGGCCAGGAGGATGGCCCCCAGAACCGCGCCCAGTGCTGTCGCGGCCACGAACCTGGCGGTGGTCGTACGGATGCCCAGGGCGGCAAACGGCCGGAACTGTGCATCTGAAGTCTTGGCAGACAACGGCTACCGCGCCTTCGAGGGCGCCGCCGCGGCGGACGGCGCGAGGACCGTCGTTGTTGCCATCACAGCCAGGTCACTTCCGAAATCGGTGCAGGAGCACGTGGGCTGCGATCACGATACCCGCCGATCGCTCAGCGAACATGCGACTCGTTACTTGGCACGCCGGATGATGCGGTCAAATGGCTCTCCGATAATCACCCCGCCGAGGTGTGCGTCGGTATACTGCGACGCTAGCAGTCGACCTGTTAGCTCGGACGATCGGAAGCGGAACAGCGTGCACGTTGGCAGTTTGCGGTTGACACCGACTGCGCTGCCGCCTTTCTTATCGCAGAGGTTTCGGTTGCGGCAGCGGGTCGCGGCAACCTCGGCACGTGTCCGGCTCACTTCGGTCGCTCACCTCATCGTCGTTTTCCTCGCGATCGCGGGAGTGTTCGCCGCGCCCACGCACGCCCACGGCGGTCCGTACCGGGCGGATCTACCGGATGGGGCTCCGGGCGTCACCCTGTCGTGGAGCACGTTGGGATTGCCGCGGCAGGTCAGCTTCGTGGCACCCAACACCAACCAGGACTTCACCGTGCCCGTCCCCGTCGGCCTCAACGCGATACGGCTCCGCGGCCTGATCAACCCGCCGGCGAATCTGGGTGCGGCGTACCTCGAGATCGACGACATCCGGGGTAACTTCCTGGCGAGTGTTGGTCTGCCCCCTTCGGGGGTGCCGACGCCGACGCCCTTCGACGTCGACATCTCGCCGGCGCGCGTCCAGGATTCGCGAATCGGGCTGTCGCTGACACTGCGCGAACTGGACATCAACAACCAGTACTGCGGGCCGCTGCCCCAAGTCACGCTCAGTGGCCTGTCGGTCGATTTCGCCGGTGTGGAACCTCCACCCACGACGCTCGCGACGTTCTTCCCGCCGGTGCTCGAGCGGGTCACGATCTACACCCCGGCCGACGCCGACGCCGCCGAGCGGCAATCGGCACTGACGTTGACCTCGACGCTGGCTCGGCTTTATTCCCCTCAGCCCGTCGCGGTCACGGCGGTCAGCCAGCCTCGGGGGGCAGTGCCGCCACCCGAGGTCCCGCTCGCCCGTGCCGTCGTGGTCGAGCGCGGGACGGCCGGACTCGAGGTGGTGAATTCGGGTCAACCGGACGTGTACCTCCGGATCTCCGGTCGCGGCGATGAGCTGTCCGCCCAGGTGTCCCTGCTGGACAACAAGCTCCAGACGCTGGCGCAGTCGGTTGCGGCCCGCGTGGAGCAGGCCGGCTCCGCTCAGGTCACCATCGGTGACACGGTGAGCTTCGCGCAGCTGAATCTGCGTGGCCGCGCGTCGATACTTCGGAGTGGCACCCTGGCACTGGGTATCGATCGCAGCGCCCTGGGCCGCGGTCGCGTCGAAAGCGCGCGGCTGCATCTGCTCGCTGATTACACCCCGGTCGACAAGGCGGACGCTGCCAGTGTCGTCGTGCGGGCCAACGACACCGTGGTCTATCGCTCGACGCTGGACAGCGGCGGACACCTGAATGCGACGTTCGACTTGGACGGGCAGACACTCGGTGAGCGGATCGACCTCACGTTCGCGCTGACTTACACGCCGCACCAAGGCTGCGGGCAGTTGATCTCGCCGATGGCCTTCCAGATCGATCCGCGATCGACCCTGTCCGTGCGCCGAGGTGGTCCGGCCCCGGAGGGGTTCAACTCGTTTCCATCGGAGTTCAGTCCGGACTTCCTCGTCGCGTTCGACGGGACCAGTCCCGACCAACTCAATTACGCAGTCCGGGTCGTCGCCCAGATCGCTCGGCTCACCAAGACACCGCTGATTCCGCGAGTGGTGGACATCAAGGCCGCGGCCGAGGCAAGCAAGGGCGCACTGATCGTCGCCAACTCCGCCTCGCTCAAACGGACCCCGTTGAACCCCCCATTGAGTGGCGACGGGTCGTCGGTCACGGTGGACCTACCCCAACAGCTTCGCGCCAACATCGACCGGGGGCTGGGATCCGTCCAGGCGTTCGCCGATCCGGCCCGCGATCGTACCGTCGTGCTGATCACCACCACGGCCGCGTGGAACATGGTGGATCCGCTCCTCGACTACATCGACGGCTTGGAAAACGGTTGGCCCCAGCTGACCGGAGATGTGCTGGCCGCCGGCGCCGCGGGCACGCCGACCGAACTCTCGATCCGAGCCCAGGCGGAGCCGGTCGAGTCCTCCGGACTCGGCATGTGGGGCTGGATCGGGATCGGCGCCGGCGCGGCGGCGCTCGCTGCCGCACTCGTCGCCGCGGTGTGGCGGCGGAGACGGAGATCACCCACGGCGGCTGCGGATTCTTCGGAGAGAACCGTTCCACAGTAAGCCGCTCTGCGACAAGCTGACCCTGTGACCTCAGCGCGCACCGCCACCTCGATCTACATCGCCTCCCCGGAGGGTGACACCGGTAAGTCAACGGTCGCGTTGGGAATCCTGCACCGGCTGACCGCGATGGTGCCCCGGGCCGGGGTGTTCCGCCCGATCACCCGGCGTGAGGACCGCGACTACATCCTGGAACTGCTGCTGGCCCACAGCAACGCGGGCCTGACCTACGAGGAGTGCGTGGGCGTCAGCTACCAGCAGCTGCACGAGGATCCCGAGGCCGCGATCGCCGACATCG
>WBZP01001565.1_pt1 | contig 12382 bp, 5 predicted proteins | sample 5204301 | NCBI WGS metagenome assembly WBZP01 (sample SAMN12412401, study PRJNA552823) | activated sludge metagenome | isolation source: activated sludge from nitrification reactor of wastewater treatment plant... | place: USA: Pennsylvania | collected 2017
CCCCGCCAACATCGGACTCTGCTCCGCAGCGGTTGCGAAGGCACGTACCGCTTGTGCGGCTGCGGAGGGACGCTGGGCATCGGGAGTCCCTTCCGCCTTATCAAGTAGCAACAGGCCACGTAGCCACAGCGCTTGGGCAAAGTGAGGACTGATGGCCAGCGACTGCGCGACATCGCTCAGTGCTTCGTCGATGGCAAGACGTTGTCCAGGTGCCCGGACCCGTCGCACCTCAGCGCGTAGACAAAATAGCTCGCTGTTGTGTCTGTCGATCGCGAGTCCTTTCTCCAGTTGATTCCAGGCTTGGGTCAGCATCGGCGCTGCGGTGCGGTTCTGCTTGGGTGATGATGACCTGGCGAGGAGCAAAAGGAGTCGTGCTTCGACGAGGTAGCAGTCCGCAAAGGGGGGTCGCAGTTGGTGACAGCTCTTCACAAAGTGCTGACTCTGTTCGATGAAATGGCGCGGATCCTGTCGCTCATTGAGTTGGTATTCCGCGTTGTAGCGATGTGCCACCGCTCCCAGCAATGGATAGAGCGGATTGAGCGCATTGAGCGCGCTTCCCTGCTCCGCAACCGCAAGGGCCTTCTGGGTCCACTCCCCGGGAGAGTGCCCGGATTGCATCGCAAACTCTGCCAAGCTCAGATAGTTGACCCCCAAGTAATAGTGAGTCCAGGACAGCGTCGGATCCTTGGTCAGGGCGCGCTGTGCATAGTCAATGGCACGTAGTGCGCTCGGCTTCGGATCTTGACCGCGTACCAGATGGAAGGTGGACAGCACCCCGTACAGCTTGGCCAGATTCCCAAGCGGATACGCGTACTCCGGGTCTAGCTCGGTGGCTTTGAGAATCCACTGCTCGGCAGCCTGAACACTGGACTCAGTCAACGCCTCTGTCTTGGCCTTCTCTTCCAAGAAGTTTACAAACACGCCACCGTAGTCGTTGTATGCCCAAGGGAAGTGGGGCATGACCTCCGCAGCGCGGCGTAGCTTCGCCATGGCGTCTTGCCAGATCGGAATCGGACTCCTTCCATGGGCTTGTTCGTAGCTTCCAAGACATCCCAGACCAGCTCCCACCGCATCGAGCGCATAGCCATCGTGCGGGTCGAGTGTCAGCGTCCGATCTCCGACTTGCACGAGTTGCTGCACCAGTGCCGAGGGAGTCTGATCGGTCGCCAGATAGGCGCAGCTTAGGTGAAACAGGGCATAGGCTTTCTTGATGTAGCCACTCGGGCGCTGCGGGGCGGCCATGATGGCTTGGTCGGCGAGCGAGCGTGCTTGCTCTAGGGGGGCCACGATCGGTTTGCCCTGCTCGCGATCGATCTCGCTTTGGCGCAACAGCATCTCGGCTGCTTTTTCGTACAGGTGTCCCGCGCTGCGACCCATCGAAATCGCGGCCTGATAGTGGGAATACGCGGTCTGGAGCGACGTCCGTGCCGTCTCTGTTTGGCCCCGAGACTTCGCGCTCAGTCCCCGCGAGGCGTGGGCATCTCCGGCCAGCTCCTCTGCTTCATACAGCCAGGGGGCCTTTTGCTTGGCCGCCGCCGCCAGCGCAATCGCCTCGTCGAGTTGATCCCGGTAGAGTGCGATGAGTCCCTGCAAATACTCGGGCGCTTGCAGATCCAGGCCACGACTCCTTTCCAGCGATGCGACGGCGGGGATGAGCAGCTCGGTTTGCAGCTCCTTACGACGCTTTTCGACCCAGGTGTGCTCGCCGCTGCGCCGCGCTGCTTCTAGCCTCTTTTGGAACAGCGCGCCCCGGGCTCGGCCCAGCGCATAGTGAAGCTCTGCGGACTGGTCTCCCGCTTGCTGCGCCTGGGTCAGTTCGACAATCGCTGCGTCGACATCATGCAGCGCCAGCCGTCCCAGCCCAAGCGCCCGATGAACCGGGGCAACACTCACCTCTCCCAGCAGGTGCTGTTTGTCCGCAATGGCGGTCATCCTTCGCATCACCAGGGACTGCTCTAGCGCGGTATCGTGCAGTGGCAGCGCATAGGCCGTTCGCAGCAGCCATTCGATTTCCTTGATGTCTTGACCGAGCTGGATTTCCAGCGTCGCTCGCTGTTTGGCGATGGCTTGCTGCCGCGACTGAATCACTGCGCTGCGTACTCCGTAGCCCACAAAGCCGATGAGGCTGACCAGCAAGGCCACGCTCAGTCCGGTCACCAGGCGATTGCGGCGCGCAAAGTAACGAATTCGGTAGCTCAGGCTCAGCTTGCGGGCCACCGGGCGCTGCGATTGGAGGTATCGATCGAGATCCTCGGCCAACGCGAGCGCGCTGGGGTAACGCTGGCTGGCCTCTTTGTGAAGACAGGTCGCGACAATCAGCTCGAGCGACTCCGGTATCGTTGGATCCAGGCTCCGCATCGGTCGCGGCGGAGCATCCATGACCTGTAACAGCACATGGACGATCGTCTCGTCTTCAAACGGAGGTCTACCGGTCAAAAGATCATACAGCGTTGCACCAAGTCCATAGACATCGCTGCGCCGATCCAAGTGACGCACATCACCGCGTGCCTGTTCTGGAGACATATACGCGGGAGTGCCGAGCACTGCTCCAGACTCTGTCAGTCCCTTGTTTTCACCCGCTTCACGCGCCAGCCCAAAGTCCATCACCACCGGAATCCGAGTCCCCCCCGCCCCCAGTTCGACCATGATGTTGCTCGGCTTCAGATCTCGGTGGATGATTCCGAGTTCGTGGGCGGTGTGGATGGCTCGGGCTACGTCGCGAAGTAGCTGCACTTTCTCTGTTCGGGATAAAGAGCGGCTGGCCTGGTCGAGCGACTCTCCGGCGAGAAGCTGCATGGCAATGTACGGCTGACCCGCGACTTCTCCGACTTCATAGACCTTGCAGACATTGGGATGATCGATGCGGGACTGGGCCCGGGCTTCTTGTACGAAGCGGGCGGTGGTCTGGGGATTTGTACTGGTGATGAACTTGAGGGCCACCATGCGTCCCAAACGCTTGTCTCGCGCTTGGTAGACGGCCCCCATTCCGCCGCGTCCGAGCAATCGGACGAACTCGTAGCGGTCCCAATGTGCCACCGGAAAAGACGAGGACTGAGTCGCCGACCGAAACGACGCATCTGCACCGGACGAAGCCAGCGTGTGGGCGAGTGCCACCGCCTCGTCTGACTGTCCATCCAGGGTGGCACCTAGTTCGAGCTTGTCTGTTGGCGGATCGTGCGGACTTGTCGGAACCTGGGCATCCGCTCCCTCTGCTCCCGAGTGTCTGGATGCGGCCATCCTCTCTAGCGTATCACGATCCGGTTCGGTCTCTTTTCCTTGGCCACACGCCCGATCAGCGTGTCCGACATCAGCAGTCGGACCAGTTTTTGGCGGCACCGACATCGACCACCAGCGGCACCGACAGCGTCTCTGCTCGCTCCATCGTCTCTTTGAGCAGAACACAGACCTCTGCTTGCCGGTCTTCCCTGGCTTCCAGAACCAACTCATCGTGAATCGTGAGCAGCATTCGCACCGCCGGTTCCTTTTCCCTGATCACATGCTGCACATCGATCATTGCTTGCTTGAGGATGTCCGCCGCCGTCCCTTGGATGGGGGTGTTCTTGGCCATTCGTTCGGCATAACCCCGCAGCGGGAAGTTCTTGCTGGTGAGGTCGGGCAGAGGGCGGAACCGGCCGCGCAGGGTCCGTGCCCCTCCCTCTGTGCGAGCCCGCTTCACCAGCTCATCCATGAAGGAGCGGACTCCGTGATAGCGAGCGAAATACTCCTCGATGTATTTTTTGGCGAGCCGCCGCTCAATCTGAAGCCGAGCCGCGAGTCCAAAGTCGGTCAGTCCGTAGACGATGCCGTAATTGATCATTTTGGCAGCGCGTCGCTTGTCGGGCAGCTTGCCCTCTTCGGGGCCGAACATCTCGATCGCGGTGCGGGTGTGGACATCTTCTCCCGAGCGGAAACTCTCGACCAGCAGCGGATCTTTCGAGAGGTGCGCCAGCACCCGTAGCTCGATCTGGGAGTAGTCGGCGGCAATCAGGACATGGCCGGGCGCGGCCACAAACGCGGCCCGAATTTTCTGTCCCAGCTCGCTGCGAATCGGAATGTTCTGAAGGTTCGGGTCCGTCGAAGACAGTCGCCCGGTTGCCGCCACAATCTGTTGATAGGCGGTGTGCAGGCGGCCCGTTTGTTTGCTGACCAACAGCGGCAGCGCATCAATGTAGACGCTCTTTAGCTTGGCCAAGCTCCGGTGTTCCATGATCTGCTGAGCAATGGGAAAGTCTGCGGCCAGCGCTTCCAGTACCTCGGCATCGACGGACAGCCCGGTCTTGCCTTTGGTCTTCTTCATCGGCGGCAGCCCCAGCTTCACAAACAGAAGCTCCGCCAGTTGTTTGGGAGAGTTGAGGTTGACTTGCGTGCCAGCCGCCGTTTCGATTTGCGTTTCCAGTGCATCCAGCTTGGTGGCCACCTCGGAGGACAGCTTGCCCAGCACTGCGGTATCGAGGCAGATTCCATAGCCCTCAATCGTCGCGAGTACGGTCGACAGCGGTAGCTCTAGCTTCTGAAGCAGCTCTTGCGAGGCCGCATCAAGCCGTCCGCGTAGCTCACCACCCAGTAGCAGCGCCGCCCGGGCTTCGCCGCCGACCAGCTCTGCCGCCCGCTTGATTTCGACGGCATCGAGGCGCAGCGCATGCTTGCCAGACTGGCAGACTGCCTTGCGCTCGATAAGTGGCGGATAGTCGCTTGGCAGATAGCGGCTGACGAGTGCCGTCAGCGTATGGTCCTCTGCCGCGTTTAGAAGATACGAGCACAGCGCGGGATCGGTCGCAATTCCGGCCAGCTCGATGCCCAGTCCGAGCGTCGCTTGCTGCGTCTCCTTGGCACCGTACACCGCTTTGAGGACACTCGGATCGGTCAGCAGCGGACGGAGCAGCTCGACGACGCGCTCGTTGCTCGGCTGCGGCTCGGCACCCAGGTAGCGGTGCCCGAACGGTAGGTACAGCGGTGGTCCCGATGCCGTACACAGCGCCAGTCCACACAGCGGTGACAGGCGGGCGTTGTGACCGCTGTGGCCGTCTTCGGACCACGCCGCCGCAATGGCGAGTAGCTGCGACGGATCGTGCTGGAGCTGGGCTGTCAGCTCCTGAACCTGCTGTTGCAGCGACGCTTCATCGAGGACCACGCGGACCGCTCCGGCCGTGGCCGTAAGTGCAGTCTCGAACGCAAACACTGGAGCCGTCGCTGTCGTGGGGGATGCGGGTGGAGCCAGCGATGCGTTGGGGGTTTGGGCGACCGCCGGTGGTGCTGGTGCCGGTGTGGCGGCTTGGCCCGCTTCGATGGCTTCGGCAGCCGCTGACAGGTCTGGCATACCGGGGACGCCGCCGGGGGTCACCAGTCGCCGATACAGCGTTGTAAACTCCAGCTCTTTGAGCAGCGACAGCAGCGTGACCGGATCGACGGTCTGACGGCAAAGCTCCTCGACCGATGGCAGCCCAGCGAGGTCTTCTTCGAGCGTCACCAGCTCCCGAACCAGTCGGACCTGCGCCTCATGCGTAGCAAGCGCGGCGATGATCTTGTCCTTGCCTCGGACGTTCACCTCCTCGCGGCGGGCAATCAGCGCGTCGAGCGAGCCAAACGCCTGGATGAGCTGCGCGGCAGTCTTTGGTCCGACGCCCGGAATCCCAGGCAAGTTGTCGCTGGAATCGCCCATCAGTGCCAGCACATCGCCAAGCTGCTTGGGCGGCACTCCCCATTTTTCGAGAACCTCGGCTTCGCCAAACAGCTTGCCGCGACCTTCTTCCTTCATGGTGTCGAGGAGCTGAATGTGACCGTCTCGGCAGAGCTGCATCAGGTCTTTGTCCGACGACACGATCACCACTTGTTCGCCGCTCCGCTCGGCTCGGCGGGCGAGGGTGGCGATCACGTCGTCGGCCTCGGCGTCGCGGGCCTGCAAACAGACCACACCCATCGCCGAAACGAGCTTCGAGGCCAGATCAAACTGCGGCACCAGCTCGGCGGGACACTCGGCGCGGTTCTGTTTGTAGGCGGGAAACCGCTCGGCCCGCTTGTCCTTGCCACCCGCGTCAAAGACCACTGCCAGATGGGTGGGTTTGTGCTCGCCGATCAGCCGCAGCAGCATCGAGGCAAACCCTCGGACCGCGCCAGTCGGCACACCCTTTGACGACACCATCATCGGCATCGCGTGAAAGGCCCGAAACAGAAAGTTGGAACCGTCTACCAAGTAGAGCGAAGACATGGCGGCAGCCTACCAGAACCCACCGACAACAAGAGCAGCGCAGCCATCGCGGTGTGCGTGGCCAATCAGCGTTCGGTAGAACCCTCCCAGCGTGGAGGTCCAAAAGTGGGGCGGCCAACCGAGTACGACCGTGAGCCGCGTCCACAAGAACTCTGCGCGCTCGAAGGTGAGCAGCAAGCGGTTACGCAGGCATTCGACGCGCTCGAGCGTGATCAGCAACCGCTTACGCGGAAGCTCTACGCGGTCGAGCGTGATCAGCAACTGGTGATGCGGTCACTCTGTGCAGTCGAGCGTGATCAGCAACCGGTGATGCGGTCACTCTGTGCAGTCGAGCGTGATCAGCAACCGGTGATGCGGTCACTCTGTGCGGTCGAGCGTGATCAGCAACCGGTGATGCGGTCACTCTGTGCGGTCGAGCGTGATCAGCAACCGGTGATGCGGTCACTCTACGCGGTAGAGCGTGATCAGCAACCGCTTACGCGGCCACTCTGCGCGCTAGAGTACGGTCGTCCACCGCTTACGCAGGCACTCTGCGCGCCATCGCTTCCGCTGGCACTTGTGCGGGCCAAAAAAAAAGCCCTCCACTTTTGGTGGAGGGCCCGTCGGGGCGACTGGATTTGAACCAGCGACCCCCAGTCCCCCAGACTGGTGCGCTAACCAGGCTGCGCCACGCCCCGAAAACGACGAGAGACACATCTACCAAAGGCCATTTGCTAAGGTCAAGCAATTGTTCGGGAAATCTGTCTTCAGCGTGACGCGAGACACCGTGGAGGCCGGCGGTGCGCTGGGGAGCGCGCCTGGCTACTCTTCGTCGCGACCGGAACGCATCGCGGCTACGAAGGCGGCGAGGGCGGCCTCTTCTTCATCGAGGAGCGGCTCGTCATCGCCAGAGCTGGCGGCACGGTTTGGTGCGGCGGGCGTGCTCTCGTGAGCGGCAGCGGGCACGGACGGGCGTTCGGACTCTTCCCCATCGAAACTGCGGCGACGGCGGCGGCGGTCTCCTCCACGCGGTTCGCGGTCCGGGGCGAATTCCCGGCGGGGGCCATCCCCTTCGCCACCGAGCAGATACGGTCCAGGGAACGGCCAGGCCGCAATCTCTTGCGCAATGGCGGCTTCGTCTGCCCCAGCGGCCAATCGCTGCACCCGATAGACCATGGCGTGAAGTCCGAAAGCCGGTCGCATTTCCTCGCGATGGAGCGTGCTCGGCGGCAGCTTGCCACCACGCATCCGGGCCTGGGTGATCCGCCGCTGGATGAGGAGCAAGTGCTTCGCTTGATCGACATCACGGCGTGCCACCCGCAGCCGTGCGCACAGTGGGGCCAGCATGTCGGAGATGTGATCGAGCGGAGCCGCTTGGCGCCGCGTCTCAAGTTCAAACAGAGACAGCAGGTTTGGCAAAAAGAGCGACACCAGCAGCACCGCGTTGACTGGCACATCACCACTTGCGACGGAGCGATCGATCTCTTGCAGGTAGGGATCGAGCAGGCCGGGATGCTCCGCAAGCTGCGGTGCGATCTCTGGCAGCAGCACATCAAGCAGGCCGCACTCGCGCAGGAGCATCAGCGACTCGACGGCAGCACCCCCGCGTAGCAGTCGGAAGATTTCCTCAAGCACCCGTGGCACCGGGCTCTTTTCAATCTCTTTGCCGTGGCTGAGCAGCGCTTGGTAGGTCGCGTCTTCGATGTCGAAGCCGAGCCGAGCGGCGAACTTGACGGCCCGCAGCATGCGCACTGGATCTTCGCGAAAGCGGACGTTGGGATCGCCAATGGTGCGCACCGAGCGGCTGGCGAGATCGGTCAGACCATCGACGTAATCGAGCACTTGCTCGGCGGCGAGGTCGTAAAAGAGGCCGTTGACGGTAAAGTCCCGGCGGCGGGCGTCCTGCTCAGCGGTGCCAAAGACATTGTCACGATGGATGTATAGCTCGTCGGCAGGTCCGGGTGCGCCTTCTTCGTCCTCGCGAGGGTTGGCGCGGAACGTCGCCGTCTCGATGATCTTGTTTCCGAAGATGATGTGAGCCAGTCGGAAGCGGCGACCAATGATGCGGCAGTTGCGGAACAGCTCGCGCAGCTCGCTCGGAGTGGCATCGGTGGCGATGTCGAAGTCTTTGGGGGCCCGACCGAGGAGCAAGTCGCGCACACAGCCACCGACGAGGTAAGCCTTGTGGCCACTGCGCGTAAGGTGACGGATCACCTTCTGGGCCTCGGGGATAATTTTATCTAGCGGAATGACCGTCGCAGACATGCCGACTAGGGGCCTACCACAAAGCGGGCTGGTTTCGCAATTTCTCCCTCGGATATGTCGTTCGATAGTGGAGAGAGGAGGCAGGGCGGGGCGGGGCGGCGGGTTTATTCGACCCGGTGAATTTGCATGGTGTTCGTCGACAGGCCGGAGCGAAACGGGATCGCCATCGTCAGGATGACGTGTTGGCCGCACTGGGCGAGGCCGCGTTCCCGAAGCAGGGAGAGCACGGCGCGGATCATCGCGGTTTCTTCATCGGCTTGTGGGGCCATCATCGGCAGGATGCCCCAGTAGCCAGCGAGCTGATTGTACACTTCGACGCTGGAGGTCATTCCTACGAGCAGCGCCTCGGGCCGATATTCCGATAGCAAGCGAGCCGCACCGCCGGAGTTGCTGAGCGCAACGATCACCGGGGCTTCCACGAGCCGTGAGGCCACCACCGCCGCGTGGGCCACGGCATTCGAGGTGACGCGAATCATCGGCCACTCGAGCTGTCGCATGAGCTTGAAATAGCGCTCACTTTGCTCGACCTCGCGGATGATTCGATCCATGGTGCGGACGGCGAGCAGCGGATACTTTCCCGAGGCAGACTCCGCAGAGAGCATCAGCGCGTCGGACGCATCCATGATGGCATTGGCAACGTCGCTGGCTTCGGCGCGGGTGGGGCGGGCGTTCTGGGTCATCGACTCCAGCATCTGCGTGGCGGTGATGACCAGCTTGGCTTTGGAGTTGGCCAGCTCGATCGCACTCTTTTGAACGAGCGGCACTTTTTCCGGTCCCAGCTCGACGCCGAGATCACCACGGGCCACCATGATACCGTCGGCAGCATCGATGATCTCTTCGAGCCTATCGACCGCTTCGGGCTTTTCAATCTTGGCGATGATCAGCGTGGGCGGGCGGCTCTGGCTTTCGGGAATGTTCTTGCGAGCGGCGGCGATGGCGGCGCGGGCTTCGTGAATGTCTTGGGCGGAGCGCACAAACGACAGCGCCAGGAAGTCGACGCCGAACTGCTGACCGACGATCAGGTCGGCGTGGTCCTTTTCTGACATCGATGGGGCCGAGACCCGCACGCCCGGCAGGTTGATGCCCTTGTTGTTCGACAGCGGCCCACCAATCAGGACTCGCGTGACGACCTCGTGGCCTTCAATCGAGAGCACTTCGACTTGCAGCAGTCCATCGTCGAGGAGCAGCACGTTGCCAGGTCGCGCATCACCCGGCAGACCGTCATAGGTGACGCTGGCGCGATTGGCATCACCGAGAATTTCCTCGGTGGTCAGGATGAACTCACTGCCCGCTTCGAGTACGGTGCCCGGCTTCATCTTGCCGACGCGGATCTTTGGGCCTTGCAGATCCTGGAGGATGGCGACGGCGCGACCACGACGGGCGGCTTGTTCACGCACAGCGTTGAAGGTACTGCGGTGATCTTCGACGCTACCATGAGAAAAGTTGAGCCGAGCGACGTTCATTCCTTCGTCGATGAGGTGACCAATGACTTCGGGCGTGCGACTCGCCGGGCCAATGGTGCAGACGATCTTGGCCCGTCGGAACGGGCTGGCGAAGGGATGCTTCTTTAGGGAAACAGAGGAGGAGGGGGCCTCAGACATCGTAGCTTTGGTTATATCGCGACCGGCCCACCGCGTGTGGTGCTTTCTCGGGGGGAGCTACTTCGACAGGATGACAAAGCCACGGGCTGGGACACTGACGCTCGGGCCACTTACCGAGCCACCACTGACCTGGTCGGTCAGTGCCATCGCTGGAAGACCGGAGACGCTCTTGGCCGAGTCAGCGCGGTTGACCGCGACGTAGACCGTATCGGTGCCGTCGACCATGCTGTAGGCCCAGGTGTCGTCGGACTGCGACAGCGTGGTGCGGGTGCCACGACGAAGGCTGCTGTGGGCCTTGCGAATGGTGCCAAGCTTCTTCATTCGGTCGAGCAGCCACTTCTGCCCGCCGTTATAGCCGCCGGTGTTCCAGTCCATCATGCGACGGTTGTCGGGGTCGCCCGCGCCCGCAAGTCCAATCTCGTCGCCGTAGTAAATGAGAGGGACGCCCCGGTTGGTCATGAGAATCGCCTGGGCCAGGCCGAGTCGCTCGTAGGCTTCGGTTTCTGAGACCGTGCTCGGTCGGTTCGGGTCGAAGTTCTTGTCTTTGCCACCCGCCCACATGTCGTTCCAGAGTGGCGAGTTCTGGGCGAGGTGAATCGAGCGCGGCACATCGTGGTTGCCGATGAACGTCGAGTTGAGCCCGGTTCCATAGAAGCTGACGTTCGAGTCCATGAAGTTGACGAGATCCTGCATCCTGCCCTGACGGAGCAGCACCTTGCCGCCCAGCTCGGAGCGCAGCGGGAAGTCGAACTGGCCATCGAGCTTTTTACACGGATCGACGAACGACTTGATCAGGTCGCGGCTGCCGGTATAGGTCTCACCGACGAGATAGATGTGCTGCTTTTTGACCGTCTCGACCTCTTTGGTGATGCGGTCGCGGAGGTCGGTCAGCCAGGCCACCTCGATGTGCTTGACCGCGTCGAGCCGGAAGCCATCCAGGTCGTAGTTTTTCATCCATGACAGCGCATTGTCGACGGAGTAGTTGCGGGCCGCGCTGTTGTTAAAGTCAAAGTCGGGCAGGTAGTCACGGAACCAGCACACCGAGGCCTTGCCGCCTTCCCACGGACAGTCGGCTGAACCACAGATGCACTGGCGCCCACCACCGAGGTCGAGCGGGTTAAACCAGCTCTTGTTCATCGCGTAGACGGGCGAGTCCTTGTGGACGTGGTTCATGGCGTAGTCGATCAGCACCTTGATGCCGCGCTTGTGGGCCTCGGCGATGACGGCTTTTAGCTCGGACTCGGTGCCAAAGCGGCGCTCGGGTTTGGACAGATCGCGAGGCCAGTAGCCGTGATAGCCGGTGTAGTTTCGGCCATCGTCACCAATGCCGATGTTGTCGGTGCCATCCATCGGAACGGTCAGCCACAAGGCGTTGACGCCGAGCGCTTCGAAGTAGCCGTCCTTGAGCTTTTGCAACAGGCCCGCCCAGTCGCCGCCTTTCCAGTTGGCCGAGGGATCGACGCCACCGCCCATGTACGGGATGTTGTTGGCCGCATTGCCATCGAAGAAGCGGTCGACGAACACGAAGTACATCACCGCATCGCGCCAGTCGAAGTCGCCAGCGGTCGCGGAGCAAGTCGGCGCGGGCTTTTCGCAGGTGTACTTGGCACAGGTCACGCCGCTGCCGACCGAGTTAAAGCCGCCAAAGCCGTCCGATTCCTTGGTGGTGTTTTCGGGATCGGCGATCCAGCTCTCTTTGCCAGCGGCATCTACGATTCGGAATTTATATAGGTACTTCGTGACCCATGGCACGCTGGTCTTGACCCGCCACGAGGTGCCATCGAAGGTCAAGGCGTCGCCCATCACCCAGCCGTTCACCTTGTAGTCACCACGCAGCTCGACGACCTTTTCATCGCCTCGGGTGGTGATTCCGCCCATGCCTTTGTAGACGAACTCGGTTTCGCAGCGGCGCTCGCTGACGTCGCACATCGGCGGCGGTGGCATCATGCCCGAGCCGGACCCGGAGCCATAGCCCGAGCCCTCTTTGCGCGGACCCGGATCCCAAGGATCGCTAATGGGCTTGTTGTAGATGCTGTAGTCACCGCAGCCGACGGCCAGGGTGCTCCACACCAGCAGCAGAGAGGCAAGCTGACGACGGGCTTGCTGAAAAAGCGACATACACACCTCCTTACGGATTGGGAGGGTACGATAGCGAATCGCAGCGGGCACAAAAGGGTAAAATGTCTACACTCCATCCTGGTTGCGTGCTTTGGCGGGCTGCGTCGCTTGTGTCGCGATTGGAGTATGCTGCGCGGGTGTCTCGCACTGAGGACGATCCGGCCCTGATTGATGTCGATGCAGCGCTGACTCCGGCCTTTGGGCTGTCGGACGA
>WBZP01005830.1_pt1 | contig 12382 bp, 12 predicted proteins | sample 5204301 | NCBI WGS metagenome assembly WBZP01 (sample SAMN12412401, study PRJNA552823) | activated sludge metagenome | isolation source: activated sludge from nitrification reactor of wastewater treatment plant... | place: USA: Pennsylvania | collected 2017
ATGATCCCGCTTACCCGTCTTGCTACTTACTGTGGTACGCCTGCTGCCAACTACCTGGATGATGCCGCACTGAAAAAAGTTGCTGCCGATACCATGGTGGGAGGTGCAACCTTAACCGGTTTACTGGGTACTTCGGCCTGGTATGCTCCCGGTGCTGCCGGGGCCTCACTGGTAGAAGCCATCGTTAGAGATGAGAAGAAATTAATGCCATGCTGTGTTTCCCTCGAAGGGGAATATGGCCTGAATGATATCTGCATCGGGGTTCCGGTGATCATTGGCAGGTCAGGTTGGGAAAAGATCGTTGATTATAAGTTAAACGCTGAGGAACAGGCTGCTATGAATAAAAGCGCTGACGCCGTTCGCAGCATGAACAGTGTACTGGCTACGCTGGATATCTGATTTTATTCACATTTTGCATAACCAATAACCCGGAATTATCTCCGGGTTATTTTGTTTTATGGGGGATTATGAGTATTTTTCTAATCCAATCCCGACTGTTTTCCAATGATTTTACTACTAAAAAGAACCAGCTTAATGATCATTGCATGCCTGCTTGCCAACTTCAGTAAGGGGCAATTGGTTATTACCAATGAATCAAATGCTGTTGCATTGGCGCAGCGCCTTGTGGGTGATGGGGTGACAATCAGTAATGTTACTTTTAACGGAAACCCATTAATGGCAGGTTACTTTAAAATCAATAACCACACAAATCCACCAGCGTTGGATAGTGGAATAGTGCTAACAACAGGATACGCAAAAACAAATGGTGGTAATACCGGGCTTGATGGAAATTCATTTTTAGAGGCAAGTAATATGATTATAGGAGGAGAGGGGGATCCAGACCTGGCAAATATTTTGGGTGTTGATTCTTCAGATCTGCATGATAGATGTGTGTTAGAATTTGACTTCGTGCCATTGGGAGACAGTATTAAGTTTAGGTATGCGTTTTCCTCAGAGGAATATGATACCAATTATGCGTGTGGGGTTTACAATGATGCATTTGCTTTTTTTATCTCAGGGCCGGGTATTTCAGGGCTCAAAAATATCGCTTTGGTGCCCGGTACAAACATACCTGTATCAATAAGAAATATCAATAATGTTGTTGATAGTTCCGGAGTAATGTGTCCAAATAATCCTGCTTACTACATAGATAATTCAACGAATGAATATTTTACACACTGGGGTATTACCAAAGTATTGACCGCACTCGAACAGGTTCAGCCATGCCAGGTATATCATTTAAAATTAGTAATAGCAGATAACTCTGATGATCTGTTTGACAGCGGGGTTTTCCTTGAAGCAAAAAGCCTTACTTCAAACCGCTACCAGCTCACCAATCTCACGCAACTTGATCCAACAACAAATAGCAGTTACCTGGTTGAAGGATGCGCTACCGGAAGATTGAGGATTACAAGGCCGGCTGCTACTTTATTCTCTCAGGTGGTAAATCTTGCCTATGGCGGAACAGCAGTAAATGGAGTAGACCTGGAAACACTTCCGGCTTCCATCACTATTCCCGCAAATGAAACGGATGCATTTATGGATATCCATCCGATCATTGATAATCTTCCCGAAGGAATAGAAACACTTAAAATTTATACGTTGGCGGGTTGTGCTACACTAATGCCAACAGACAGTACAGTAATACAGATAAGAGATTATGATACATTGGGAATAGATCCTCCACAAACAGTAATATGTCCCGGTACACCGGTTCAGCTTGTGGCAACAAGTGGTTATAATACTTACCAGTGGGACGCAAATCCTGCATTGAACCAATTGAATGTAAATGATCCACAGGCTACACTACAGCACGACAGTACCATGTTCTATTGTACTGCTACTGTGGGAACATGTCATGGCCGTGATTCAGCTTTTATTTTCTGGAAAAAACTGAAGCTGGTTTCAAAACGTGATGTGAACTGCCATGGCGGAACCACCGGCCAGATCGTTGTGAACGCTGATGCAAACTGGACTCCAGCCATCAGTTATGCAATCGGGAATAATGCATTTCAATCAAGCGGAACTTTTGATAATCTTGCCGTAGGAACTTACACTGTTAAGGTAAAAGATGCCACCGGTTGTATAGACAGTATGGTTGTAAACATAGCACAGGCTTATCCTGATCTTATTGTCGACAGTACCCGTTCTGTAAATGGTTCCTGTACAGGGTCTGCAGATGCATCTATTAAGGTATTTATTTCCGGGGGAAGAACAGCTTATACCTATTCCCTGGATGGAATTACTTACCAGAACAGCAACACATTCAGTGTGTCTCCGGGAACTTATATGGTGTATGTGAAAGATGCAAATGGATGTACGGTTACAACGCCTTATCATACGGTGGCTTTCGACAATACCATGAGTTTAAGTATTCTTGATAACCCAACCATCTGTGAAAGTAAAAGCGCTACATTGTCTATTGCCACAACCGGTACTGTCGTATCATGCACGCCAACGACCGGGCTAAACAATCCATCCATACCAAACCCTGTTGCTTCTCCTGCTACCACTACAAAATATTATGTTACCTCTACTTTAGGAATTTGCTCCAAGAGAGATTCACTGATCGTATATGTAAATCCGGCTCCTCTTGCAGATGCGGGAGATAATCAAACTATCTGTTATGGTGGAAGTACAAGACTGCAAGGCAGTGGAGGAGTCATTTATAAGTGGGATCCGGGTACCTATCTCTCTGATGCAAATGCTCCGGATCCTGATGTAATAAGGCCGGCTACCACACAATATCATTTGTCTGTAACCGATGCCAATGGTTGTGTTTCATTGCAGAAAGATGATGTGACCATTACAGTTTTACCACCTGCCAGGTTATTTGCAGGCCGCGACACGATGGTTGCCATGAACCAGCCCCTACAGTTGAATGCAGTGGATGTTAACCATACAGGATTTACACAATATTACTGGACGCCATCAACCGGGTTAAATAATCCTTTTATTCATAATCCTGTTGCACAATTAACGGCACCGGCAACATTGTTTGTCGTTACAGGAACAACAGATAGCCATTGTGAAGGAAAAGATTCAGTATGGGTAGAAACCTTTAAAGGGCCTGATATTTATGTTCCCACAACATTCACTCCGAATGGAGATGGAATAAATGATATTTTAAGACCAATACCTGTTGGTATCAAGTCGTTCACCTATTTTAAAGTGTTCAATCGTTTCGGACAAATGGTCTTTTATTCAACGAACGCCAATGAAGGCTGGGATGGCAGAATAAAAGGCTACCAACAGAACATGAATACTTTCGTATGGATCGCCGAAGCAGTAGACTACAATGGTAAAGTGATTCAGCGAAAAGGAACAACACTCATCGTTCAGTAATATTTCCGGAACGGGAACGGTACCGATCATTTCCCATTTTATTAACATACCTTCCGGCAATAATCTATAGCTGTGGTTAGTTATCCAGCTTATCAATAAAACATTTCTGTATGAAACTGATCAAATCATTTGTTCTGCCGGTGGCTGCACTGGCTTTTTTCAATTCCTGTAAAAAATCATCGTCACCGGATGAAAATGATAATACCGGTCCTAAGATCAATTTTGTTTTCAGGTTCGATTCAACACAGGTGAGATTGAACAACCTCGGCCAACCTTCATCTGTTGCAGCCGGCAATGATGCACAATCCCCGGTGTTCAATAAAATGAGTGCACATTATCTTGAAATGACTAAGGATCAGTTTACAGCGATCGGAGGAGGTGCTGTTTTGTACAAGGCTGCCGAAACAACCATTGGTGGTGCCAATGCCATTGATTTTGATCAATCAACATTTGCCGGCCAGGGAGAAACATTTTTAAGTGTACCGATTAAAACATTTCCGGCGGGTACTTACAACTGGCTCCGTGTTTCATTGGCCTACCAGAATTACAACGTTAAATTCAGGTCAGGTGGTGTAAACTATGATGGAACACTGGCTTCTTTTATAGGCTTCCGTACATACATCAGGAATTACACGATCAGGGATTCCAGCGTAATAATAAATGCCAATAAAGACCAGGGTTATTGGGGATTTGAAACAGTAGTGCCCGGTTTTGGAAATTTTATCAGTACCGGCCAGGCTCCTGCGGGAGCTACAACAGTTCCTAACCCGATATTTGCCACTTCACCGATACCGGCAGGTTCCTGCCTCGTTACCGGGCAGTTTGCATCGCCGCTGGTGGTAACCGGTAATGAAACTGCTGATATAACAGTAATCGTATCATTATCTACGAATAAGAGTTTTGAGTGGAAAGAAGTGTATGGCCCGGGAACCTTCGATCCTTCGAATGGTGACGTTGTGGTAGATATGGGCATAAGAGGAATGATTCCTTCAAGGCAATGATAACCTTATATATAAAAAGGCCGCATTGACATCATAGCAATGCGGCCTTTTTCTTTTAAACGTTTTGTGTTAGCTCACACCATCGGTAGCAGCTTCTTTGTGAATCTTTGCAACAAGTCCCTGTAATACTTTTCCTGGTCCGCATTCGGTAAACTTAGCGGCTCCATCAGCTACCATTGCCTGTACGCATTGTGTCCATTTTACCGGCCCGGTTAATTGTGCAACCAGGTTTTCTTTTATACTGGCAGGATCCATTACCGCTTTGGCAACAACATTTTGATATACCGGTGCGATGGGATTACTGAAATGTGTTTCATTGATTGCAGCAGCCAGTTCTTCTTTGGCCGGCAGCATCAGGGGAGAGTGAAATGCTCCGCCCACCGGCAAAACAAGCGCCCTTCTTGCTCCCGCAGCTTTCAGTCTTTCACAGGCAATTTCAACTCCTTTCAATGAGCCGCTGATTACCAGTTGACCCGGGCAATTGTAATTGGCTGCTACCACAACTTCACCGGCGTCATTGGAAACATGCCGGCAGATTTCTTCAACTTTATCATCATCCAAACCGAGTACAGCAGCCATGGTTGAAGGATTCAGTTCGCAGGCACGTTGCATGGCTTTTGCACGGATTGATACAAGTTTTAACGCATCAGCAAAACCTAATGCTTTGTTGGCTACAAGTGCAGAGAATTCACCAAGAGAATGTCCTGCCACCATGCCGGGAATAACTTCACCCAGGCTTTTGAATGCCACCACGGAATGTATGAATACAGCAGGTTGGGTGATGGCAGTCTGTTTCAGGTCTTCATCTGAACCCGTGAACATGACATCAGATATCCTGAATCCTAATATATCGTTGGCATCTTCAAAAAGCTGTTTGGCTGAAGCATTACTTTCATAAAGACTCTTGCCCATTCCTGTAAACTGGGATCCTTGCCCGGGGAATATATAAGCGTGCGACATGGTTGTTGGTTGATTGGTTAAAAATACAATCGCCGGAATTCCGTATAAAGTGAAACCCGGCGATTGCAAATTCGTACAATAAATTCAATTCAGAAAATCAGTATTTGCTAGTGCAGTTTAGCACTGATGAGTTTCATGAATTCACTTCTTGTTTCATTTTTCTCAAACTCACCAAAGAAGGCGGAAGTAGTAGTAACGGAATTCTGTTTCGATATTCCTCTCATCATCATGCAAAGATGGGATGCTTCAATTACAACAGCAACGCCAATCGGGTTCAGGCTTTCTTTAATGGCCATCAGGATTTCGTGTGTTAATCTTTCCTGTACCTGCAGGCGTCGGCTGAAAACATCCACCACTCTTGCAATTTTGCTCAGGCCTGTGATAAACCCGTTCGGAATATAAGCAACATGCGCTTTTCCAAAGAAGGGAAGCATGTGATGCTCACACATACTATATATCTCAATGTCTTTTACAATTACCATTTCGCTGACTGCCTCATGAAATTTAGCAGATTCAAGAATGGCTTTGGCATCCAGTGCATAACCCTGTGTGAGGTACTGCATGGCTTTGGCCATTCGCTCAGGTGTTTTCAATAAACCTTCACGTTCGGGATCTTCCCCGAGTAATTGCAAACTCTTTTTATAATTCTCAATAAGGGATGAGGTAATGGCCTCGTCATATTCTTCTGTTTTCCTGTATGCCATGATCGAAATTAAAATGTATAATGATTGTTAAGCTGGAAACTCTACGAAATTTCTTTCGGTTTCATAAAGCCGTACCTGCAAGTCAAGCTGTTTATTGATAAGCGGCCTGAGAATATTGTAAATAACAATAGCAATGTTTTCAGCAGTTGGATTGAGTGATTTGAGTTCCGGGCAATCTTCATTCAGATTCCTGTGGTCGAACCTTTCAATAATATGATCATGCACGAGTTCACTCAGCAATTTCATATCCATTACATAACCTGTTTCACGGTCAGGAATTCCCGACACTTTTACAACCAGTTCGTAGTTGTGGCCATGATAATGAGGATTGTTGCATTTGCCGAATACAGCATTGTTCTTTGCTTCATCCCAATTCGGATTGGTAAGCCTGTGAGCAGCATTGAAATGTTCCCTTCTGAAAACGGCAACTTTATTTTCCATGAGTTAATAAACAAATGACTAAGAAAAAGGTTTGCGATTTGCCGGTATTTTCAGGTTGTTTTAAAACAGAAGTGTGCTGTTCATCAAACAAGCCGGCCAATATCGTTTATAAATGTACGATTTGTTGCAGGAATAAGATTTACTCTCCGAAATATTCCACATAGATACGTGGGGTTTCATAAAGCTTCAGCGCATGAAGGGTAACGCCTTCGGGAAGGTTTGGCGCCAGCTGATTCCAGATGCCTATGATCAGGTTCTCTATAGAACATAACTTACCTTTCATGAACGGAACATCCAGGTTCAGGTTTTTGTGATCGATCTGTTCAATCACATGATCTTTTACAATAACACTTAACTTCTTTACATCAAATACAAAACCGGTTCCGGGATCAGGATTTCCTTTGATGGTAACATGCAGCTCAAAATTGTGGCCATGCCAGTTTTCATTGGCGCATTTGCCAAAAACCTCTTCATTTTTTTCCCGGCTCCACGCTGGATTGTACAGCTTATGGGCTGCATTAAAATGTTCTATCCGGGTAATATAAACCATCGCTTTCTTCAAAATTTCCGCAAAGGTAGCCAGTATCGGGTAAAATATGAAGCATAAGTTCGAAATTTGTGGGATGCAGATATTGATTGCGGCCGCTACAGAAGTAGAAATAGCCCCTTTCCTGGAAAAAAATCCTTCAGCTGATTACCTGGTAACAGGTGTTGGGGCGCCACAGGCGATGTACCAACTTACCCGCAGGCTACACCAGATTGATTATGATCTTGTGATACAGGCAGGTATCGCCGGAAGTTTCGATCAATCGGTAGCGTTGGGCGAAGTAGTATTGGTTAGCGGGGATTGCTTCGCTGATATAGGTATTTTTGAAAAAGGACAATTTTATTCTGTTTTTGAAAAGCAATTGGCAGAAGCAGATCAATACCCGTTTATGGGTGGCTGGTTAAAAAACGATCATCCAGTCCTTCTTAAACAGGATTATAAAACAGTCAGGGCAATAACTGTTAATACGGTTACTGATGACAGAACACAGATTACACGGCTTGAAGAGAAATTCAAACCACAGATCGAAAGTATGGAAGGAGCTGTATTGCATTATGTTTGTCTGGCAGAACATATTCCGTTCATCCAGGTAAGAAGTGTGAGCAATTATATTGGAGAAAGGGACAAAACAAAATGGAAAATGAAAGAGGCGATTGATAACCTGTGTATCGCTGTAGGAGAAATAATAAATTCAGTTACATCGGGTATGCAGAAACCTGTATCCGGCATCTAGTGTTCATCATAAACATTAACGAGTCTTATTCTTAAAAGCAGTTGGCATGAAACTTACACTTGGCTTTTCTCCCTGTCCCAATGATACTTTTATTTTTGATGCGCTGGTGAATGATAAAATCGACAGGCAGGGAATTGAATTTGAACCAGTGCTGGAAGATGTACAAACCCTGAATGAATGGGCTTTGGAGGGAAGGCTGGATATTACCAAGCTGAGTTATGGAGTGTTGCCGCTGGTATTGAATAATTATAATCTGCTCAATAGTGGGAGTGCCCTGGGGAAAGGGGTGGGTCCTTTACTGATAACAAACATGCCAGGTGGAGCAGGAAAGATTGAGGAACAGATCATAGCGATTCCAGGAGAACATACTACCGCCCATTTGCTTTTTACACTCGCTTATCCAAGTGCTCTTAAGAAAGTATTTCTGCGGTATGATGAAATAGAAAATTATGTATTGCAGGGAAAGGGGCCAGGAGTCATCATTCACGAGAACAGGTTTACCTACCAGCAGAAAGGGCTTTATAAGATAACAGACCTGGGTGATTTTTGGGAAACCAATACAGGTAATTCAATTCCGTTGGGTGGAATAGTTATAAGAAAAGAATTTGGTGCGGATATTCAGCAAAAAGTAGATAAACTGATCAGGCAAAGTATTGAATACGCTTTTTCCCGGTATCCTGAGTTGAATGATTATATCCGCAGCCATGCCCAGGAAATGAGTGAAGATGTGATGCGCAGGCATATAGATCTTTACGTAAACAATTATTCAATTGACCTGGCAGAAGAGGGAAGAAATGCTGTGAGAAAGATTATTGAAGTGTATAATAATACACATCAAAAGAAACTGATCACGGAAAATATTTTCGTTGACCAGTAGTAATATTGAAAAGCCAGTTACAATAGTAAGTTTTACCGGTCATTTTCTACAGCTTTCAATGCGCTTGCATATACTTCGAGGCAACGTTTCCTTGCAAATTCATGATCAACAACCGGCTTCGGATAACTGAATTCCTGGAATTCGGGAACCCATTTTTTTATATACGTGAGATCGGGATCAAACTTTTTCGTCTGTAGATAAGGATTAAACACCCGGAAATAGGGAGCCGCATCGCAACCACTTCCGGCAGCCCATTGCCAGCCGCCATTGTTGGCTGCGAGATCAAAGTCCAGCAGTTTTTCTGCAAAATAGGCCTCTCCTAATCTCCAGTCCAGCAACAGGTGCTTGCATAAAAAAGATGCCACAATCATGCGCACCCGGTTGTGCATGAAACCTGTCTCATTGAGTTCCCTCATACCTGCATCAACGATCGGGTAACCTGTCTGGCCATCGCACCATTTTTTGAATTCGCCATTATCTTTTTTCCATTCAATATTATCGTACGCTGCTTTAAAAGCTTTTCCTTTTCCTACATGAGGGAAATGCCATAGGATCATGTGATAAAAATCCCGCCAGATCAGTTCATTGAGATATGTTTCTGATAATTTACCTGCTTTGGCGGCTAGTTGGCGGATGCTGATGGTGCCGAACCTGAGGTGAACACTTAAGCGACTTGTTCCTTTTATTCCGGGAAAATCTCTTTGCTTTCCATATTTCTTTACCAGTTCTTCATTGAGTTGTTTTGAAGGGAAATGCTTTTCAGTTTCCCTGAACCCGATCTGTTTTAAGCCAGGAATAACTGATGGTGAAACCTGTATAAAATTCCTGAAGTACTTTTTTGTGGGGTATGGTTTCAGGTAAAATTCATTCAATATGGCTTTCCATTTCCTGCTGTAGGGAGTAAAAACCGTATAGGGTTTGCCATCATCTTTCAGCACTTCATTTTTTTCAAAAATCACCTGGTCTTTGAAAGTTCTGAAATCAATTCCTTTTTGGCGAAGGAAGTCTGCAACCTGTTCATCACGTTGCCTGGCATAAGGCTCATAATCGTGGTTGGTAAAAACAGTATTGATTGAATGATTGGATATTAATTTTTTGAAAACTGTTTCAGGTGTGCCGTAGTGCACTTCAAGTGAGGAGCCGATCAATATCAGTTTTTCCTGTATTTCTTCAAGGGCATCATGTATAAAACTAACCCTGCGATCGGTTTTATGCTCAAGCTGGTCAAGAATATTTCTGTCAAAAATGAAAATGGGAAGAACGTTTTTGCCATCTTTTAATGCATGGTATAGTCCGGCGTTATCTTCTAATCTTAAATCGCGGCGGAACCAGAATATATTTATTGAGTTTGTAGCCATTCCAATACAGAGAACTTAACAAATTATGTCGGGATTTGTTTTGCTTACAGAATCAAAAATTTTCCTGGTGAGCAGGTTATCATATTTTTTATCTCCGATTTCAGCCACCCAGCGGATATTGTAAATGGAGTTTGTTAAAAAAACTTCATCAGCATTCATCAGTAAGGATTTGCTTACTGTACATTCTGTAATATCAAAGCCGTTTTTTTTCAGGTGCCGGACCAGGAAGTTTCTCATAACGCCGGCAATGCATCCTTCGCTGAGAGAAGGGGTCATGATTTTGTTTTCTGAAACAATAAAAATATTTGCAATAGTACTATCGCAGATATTTCCACTCGTGTTTACAATAACAGCGTCATTGCATTGCTGTTTTTTGGCAGCAATGGCTCCCATGAAATAGGGCAGGTAGTTGTTGTGTTTCAGGGAACTGAACTGGTCTGCAGGTTTTTGAGCATCTTCGTAAATGCAAAGCCGTAGTCCGTTTTCATTAAGCCTGTTGTAGTTGTTTTCAAGAGGCCATGCCTGGATGATATACAGGGGAGCATGGTTGTGAGTATCATACAATCCGCCATCACCACGAATGACTTCCAACCTGATTCGGGCAGTGGTCAGGTTATTTTTAATGATAAGTTTATGGATCTGTTCTTCCAGCAGGTCGGGAGTGAACAATTTTGGAATATCGAACTTAAACAGTCTTAAACCATTCCAGAGCCGGGCCAGGTGTTCATCCAGGAGAATGAGGTGGCCGTTGTTGTATTTAAGTGTTTCAAAAAGTCCATCGCCATATCGCAGGCCCCTGTTATCAGCACCAATTAAAAGAGTGTGTGCCGGTAATATTTTTCCATTAAAATTGAGGAATGTCATTGAGTGTAAAATAAAAAATCTCCGGCAAAGCGGAGATTCTTACAAATAAAATGTGGGGATTACATTTCTTCGATAATCTTATGTTTAACAGCATACATGATAAGGCCTGCTGTTGTTTTTGATCCTGTTTTTACTTTGAGTTTATCGCGGATGGCTTCAACGGTACGTGGACTTAATTCCACTATATCGGCTATTTCCTTGGTGCTTTTTTCTTCGCACATGAGCCTGAGTATCGTTGTTTCTTTTTCGTTGAGATTTACTTCCTGCTGGGCCATTTGGTGTGGAGCCACTACGTTCCTTTGTTTAAGGTTGCTAAGAAGCGCCTGGTTTGTGAGCGAATTAAAATAGTAATCGCTTTCATGGCAGGTTTTTATGGCCTCATAAATGACTTCGCTGTCGCTTGTTTTGGAAAGATAACTGTTGGCCCCCAACTCCATGAGTTTTGTGATCATGCTGTTATCTACCACCATGGTGAGCATGATGATCTTAGTTTGGGGACATATTTTTTTTATTTCCGGGAGCGTAGCGATCCCATCCATGATAGGCATCTGGATATCGAGCAGGATTACATCTGCAGGAATTGATTTGATAAGATTCAATAAGTGAACGCCGTTATCTGCTTCGGCTATCACTTTAATGTCTTTTTTGGAGCTAAGGGCCGTTTTCACACCTGCCCGGTACAGCACATGATCATCACAGATGATTACATTAATCGGCTCCTGGTTATCTGGCTTCATAACTTATAGGGTAAAAGTAGTGTTTTTTGGATATAAGTTTACTCACTTATAACGCATTACGCAAGGTGAAATTATTTGCCCGAAAAATATAGCGGGTAAATACCCTATTGCGCCGATGGGGTTTTTACTAAGTTGTTTGGATATAGTATGTTAACGTATGGACTATTAAAATTTTCAGTAATATCATCAATATGTATTATCATCCGGTAGTTTGCGGCAATCCTGGTGCGTTCGCCCCGTATCATAGCTTATGCATTTTTATTAATACAGGTTTTACTAATAAAACTGAATGGCAGAACATGTATAGATGGCCCAGGAATTCGTTTTTTTAAAACTTTTATCAAGTCGCCGAAAATAAGGATTGCCATAAACAAGGCTAAAAACGGACTCAGGTGGGAATTTTTAATAAATAGGAGTAAAAAAAATGCCCATTGTGTTAGCAGTTGCAGGAAAAATTGCCGATACAGGGAAGAATTTTTGTAGCAAAATTTCGGATTGACACAAATTTTGCTACAACAAATGTAACCCTGTTTTTTTGTAGCAAAATTTTGAGTTGAGGAAAAAATTGCTACAAGTAATATGATTGTTTTTCAACCTTTTGACAACGAAATCCTCCTAAAAAAGGAGCTTTTTTCTATCACCTGGCTACATCTGGTTTATTTATCTTGACGTTATAAGGCATAACTTCTAGAACTTGCAATTTAATATCGCCAAATTGAAATGTTGAGGATTTGATAGAACCTGAAGCGGAGCCAGACAATGATAAAAATTTTATTATATTAATATATTAAAAGGTTATTGCAATACATACTTCC
>WBZP01005832.1_pt1 | contig 12380 bp, 15 predicted proteins | sample 5204301 | NCBI WGS metagenome assembly WBZP01 (sample SAMN12412401, study PRJNA552823) | activated sludge metagenome | isolation source: activated sludge from nitrification reactor of wastewater treatment plant... | place: USA: Pennsylvania | collected 2017
CCCGAAGGCCGCTCCTACTGGTGGCGCAACAGCGCAGGCCAGATCATCGGCATACCGAATCCTGATGAACTTCCCGACCTTCCGCAGACGTGGATTGATGCCCTGAAACTCACGCCGAAGAACTTCGACGTGAACGCCGCCAGCTTCGATGTGCGTAAGGCGCTCACCACCGGGCAGCAGTCGATGCAGGTGTCGATGCGAATGGCCGAGGCCATCAAGGAACTCAACCTGCCGGGCATGTCCCGCCACGACACGGCCCTGCGGCATGTGCTGGCCTTGCTGCGGATGGGCGCAGAGGGGCAGGCCGGCGTGGAGTCGGCACTGCAGACGTTGCGGGAAATCTTCGTCGCCGTCACCGCCGTCGACGGCTCGCGGACCCGCGACTACGCCATCGAAGAATTCAACCGGATGGTCACGAACAACAACGTGGCCCGCGAGTTGTCCCAGCCGGGCATCACGGACTGGTTCTCCAAGGTGTTGGGGAGCAGCCCCGGCGACGCTCAACTTGCCAACGCAGATCGGGCAGACGTGGCCGGGGCTGAGGCTCCCCCAACGGAACCCGAGGATGAGCCTAGCAATCCCGAGCCGGGACTGTCGCCCTTGGAGTTGGCGGAGGATGGGTTTTGGGAGGCGCGTGAATCCCTGAACATCATCTACACAGCAGCCCTGTCGCGGATGGTGTCGCCGTGGGCGACGCTGGCCTGGTGCTCGGCCATCGCCTTGCATTTCGTGCCACCGGACTGGACGCTTCCCGCACTGGTCGGTGGGCCGGGCAGCTTGAACTGGTTCGCCGCCGTGGTGGACACGTCAGGCGCAGGCAAGACAGCCGCCGGCCGGGTCGCCAAGGAGTTGATCGGCCGGTCGGTGTTTGAGCGCAACCTGGGCAGTGGTGAGGGTTTGATCCAGGCCTACGAAGCGCCGGGTGAGGAGCCGCGCCGCGACGCCGTGCTGTTCACCGTCGATGAGGTGGACACCATGCGGGCCATGTCGTCGCGCAGCGGGCAGACCACTTCGGCGGTGCTGCGGACGGCTTTCTCTGGTGGCACATTGGGTTTCTCCTACGTCAGCAACAAGCTCGCGCCGCTGGCTGAGAACTCGTACCGGATGACGATGGTGGTGAACGTGCAGCCAACCCTGGCCGGGCCGCTGATCGACTCAGCACAGGGCGGGATGCCACAACGCCTCATGTGGTTTCCAGCCCAGGACCCGCGGATTAGGGCCAGCTTGCAGAACGATTGGATTCCGGCGCTGCCGCTGCCCCGGTTCGAGTCCTACCCGCGAACCATCGACATACCGGACGAGGCGCGCGCGTTCATCCTGGCCGGTGTCGAGGCCGCCGGTCGGGGCTCGACCGCAGAGCTGGACACGCACGCCAACTTCTGCCGGGAGAAGCTGGCGTTCGCGCTGGCCGTGATCGACGGGCGCACCGAAATGAACGCCGAGGATTGGGAGTTGTCGGGCGTGGTGCAGCGGATCTCCACCATGACTCGTGACAACACGATCGCGGCGATGGAGGAGGGTGCTCGCAACGAGGCGATCGACAGGGGCCAGCTGCGCGGTGTGGAGATGGCGTCCGCAGAGTGGGGTCAGCAGTACGAGCGGAGCCGACGGTCGGAGCGGGTTGTGGCTTTCATCCGCCGCAAGATCGGAGAAGCCGGTGCGAAGGGGATGAACAAGCGCGAGCTGGCGCAGGCCACTTCCAGCCGTGACCGCGCCCTTCTCGACGGAGCGCTCACCGCGCTTGTCACCAACGGCATTGTCGCGTTCGACGGAAGCCGCTACACAGTCAGGGAGTCGGAGTGAACTGCTGGCGGTGCCACCACGACGTCGATGACCATATGACCCTGACCGGGGAGTGCGGTTACATCCTGGAACATGAGGGCGAGTGCATGCCGTGCGACTGCGCGCACCTACTGGCCGGGCTTGAATCCCTTGAGAATGTCGCTGATGATCGGGATGTGGATGGGCAGTTCGGAGTCGTTGATCGCTCCGCGGATCGTCTCGCTCAGATCGAAAATGTCGGACACGACGGGAATGTCGGGGTCGGCCTGGAGGATATGGCCGAACTCTTTAGTGAACTGGTCGGCTATCGCTTTGCCCGCCGCCGCCGCTACGAGCGGAACAATCGTGGAAAGCTGCTCGATGATCGCCGGCATGGACTCGTCCAGCTTGCGCTGTGCCCACGGCCAGATTGAGTCCCACAGCTTCTCGGCTAGACCCGCCACGTCAACATGGCTGCCGATGGCCTTGCCTAACGCTTCAACGAATCCACCCATGGAGCTATTCTATAGCCTATGGGATTCTGGACTCGGGTATTCGGCCGTGACGGCGTAACGCCCAACGAGGGCGGGTCGCCGGATATCAACCCTGGCGACCCTAACGGGGTCGACATGACAGACTTCGACAACCTGCCGGAAGTTCGCGCCCTGCCGTGGGTGCAGCCTAGCTCGTGGAGTGGCTACCCTGCGGACTGGAACACCCCGGCGTTCCAAAGCTCGCAGCAGCGGAGCATGAACAACCTGATCGACCTGGCGTGGACGTGTGCCGACTTGAACACCAACGTCCTGGCGACGATGCCGGTGTACCGGATACGCAACGGCGCTGTCATGGAGTCGACCACCTGGATGAACAACCCTGATCCGACGATCTACTCGTCGTGGCAGGAGTTCTCCAAGCAGCTGTTTTGGGACTACCAGGTGGCCGGTGAAGTCTTCATTCTGTCGATGGCGCGGGACAGTTCCGGCTACCCGGTCAGGTTTAGGGTGATACCGCCGTGGATGGTGAACGTCGAAATGGTGGGCGGCGTCCGTGCTTACAGCATTGGCCGGCTCGACGTTACTGAAGACATTCTGCACATCCGCTACAAGTCGACCACCGACGGGGCGCGGGGGATGGGGCCGCTGGACGCGGCTGGCGCGCGGCTGGTGTCGATCGGTTTGTTGCAGCGGTACGCCAACAACCTGGCCGAGACGGGTGGCATCCCGATGTACTGGCTGTCCACCGACCGGAAGATCACACCGTCCGAGGGGCGCGACCTACTGGAATCGTGGATCGAGTCGCGGTCCAAGTATCCCGGCCAGCCCGCCATCGTCGGGTCGGGTGCGACACTGAACCAGGCGAACCAGATCAACGCCAAGGACATGTCGCTGCTGGAACTGTCGCAGTTCAACGAGTCTCGGATCGCTGTGCTGATGGGTGTGCCGCCGTTCCTGGTGGGCTTGGCTGGTGCTACCGGGTCGCTGACCTACTCCAACATTTCCGACCTGTTCGACTTTCATGACCGTTCGTCGCTGCGCCCGAAGGCCCGAGCCGTCATGGAAGCCCTGAGCGAGTGGGTTCTGCCCCGCGGCCAAGAGGTCGAGTTGAACCGTGACGACTACACTCGTCTGCCGCTGGACAAGCGGGCCAACGCCTACAAGACGATGGTCGAGATCGGTGTGCTCGACGCACGCGAGATCCGAGGCATGGAGCGTTACCTGGGTGAGAACTCGGCTCAGGCGCTCACCGGTGCCGACACGATTGACGATCCGATAGACGCGAATCCGCCCGTATCTCCTGCCCAGGCCCAACCCCCGGCACAGCCACAGCGCATGGTTAACCGCCGCCCGGCATCGTGAAACTCGGGGTGGCGATTTCCACACGGAATCGCCGCAGCTTGTTCAACCGTGCAATCAAGGCGTGGCAGGAAAACCTGCCCGCTGGGGCCGAGCTGGTAGTGGTGGACGACGCCAGCGACGATCCGGTCCCCAACATTTCCGGCGTCACCGTGATCCGCCATCCCGACCGGCTGGGTGTGGCGATGACGAAGAACGATTGCATCGCCGCGCTCATGGACCTGGGCTGCGAGCACCTTTTCTTGGTGGACGACGACATTTATCCGACCAAGGATTACTGGTGGCAGCCCTACGTTTCTTCGCCAGAACCGCACCTGTCATTTCAGGGTGGGCACCGCAAGGAAACGATGGTCGGCGAAGGGCACTACACGGTGGACTTCCCCCGCGGCTACATGCTGTACGTCACCCGCGAGGTCATCGACGCCGTGGGCGGCATGGACCCCATGTTCGGCATGTACGGCGGCGAGCATGTCGAGTGGCAAGCCCGCATCCACGAGAGCGGATTGACGGGCTGGCCCTACGCCGACGTGATCGGTTCGACCGAGCTATGGGGAACGGTTACCAGCGGTTCAACGATGGGCAGCCGCGAACGCAAACGGATGCTGAAGGCCAACAACCTTCCATGGCAGAAGACTCGTCTGCGGTATGTGCCGTACCGGCAGGGCCATGACTATCAGGAGTGGGTGCAGGAGCCGATGGTCGAAGACGACGGTCAACCGTGGCCGTTGTTGCGGCATGTTCTCGACCTGGGACCACAGGGCACAGCGGTAGAGTTCGGCGTCTATCAGGGAAACACGACTCGGCTCATTGCCGAGCGGATGCCGGTGGTCGGTTTTGATAGTGGACAGGGGTTGCCTGAAAATTGGCGCCCAGGTTTTGAGAAGGGGCAATTCGCAGGCCCACTTCCGGTCATTGATAACGCGACCATGGTTGAGGGCTGGTTCGCCGATACCCTGCCTGGGTTCGACTTCGCCGCGCTGGGCTACATCGGCCTGGTGAACATCGACTGCGACTTGTACTCGTCCACTAAGACGGTGCTCGAGTACCTGGGTCCGCACCTGAAGCCGGGGTGTTTCATTTACTTCGATGAGATGTTCGGTTACCACGGCTATCAGGATCATGAAATGCTGGCCTGGCGAGAGTACGCGGACGAACACAAAGTCGGTTGGACGGCTGTGGGTTTTGGCGTCGATCAACCTTGGGCGATAAGGATTGGCTGATGAGGAAAGTGGTCATGTTCGCGTTTTGGGGCCGACGCGAAAACGTCGAGCTGCAGCTGCCGTTCATTCGGCGCATCCTCGCCGAGCATCCCAACGTCGAGTTTCACGGGTGGAACCTTGCGCGAAACAACGATGACGCCCGGTGGTTGAAAACCCTCAATGGTGACGGCATACAGATCCGCAACGACTTCGCCGGCCCCCGAGCGTTCGGCAAAATGTCGAACGTCTGGAAGCACTACGGCGACGAGCAGACCAACGAGGGAACTCTGTATGTGAAGTTCGACGACGATGTGGTGTTCATCGAAACGGATCGGTTCAGCGATTTCCTGAGTGCAATCGAAGACAACCCTGGCGCACTGATCAGCGCGAAGACCATCAACAATGGTGCTTGCACCCCGCTAGAGCCGGAACTGTGGCGGGGATTCTCGCAACTCAGGATTCCACTGCTCGACGTGCATACGAGCAACGAGTACGCGGCGATGAGTCACGACTTCATGTTCAAGAATTGGCAGAAACTCATCGGCCAGGAACTCGAACTCATCCCGACACAGGACTGGTTGTCGATCAACTTCATCGGCATGGATTGGGGTGTGCTGCACTATGTCGCCGACCGGGTTGGGCAGCGATCACCCGCGCATATCGCCGGGCGAAACTGGCCGAACGGTGCCAGGATCGGCGACGAGGGGGCGTGCAATCTGGTGGAGCGCGCCATCCTGGAAGGCTTCCTTGTCGCGCATCTGACGTTTGGTCCGCAGAAGATCACCGACAACCAGGCCCATGCGTTGCGCAGCGAGTACGAGAAGATCAACGATCTGTACCTGTCGGGAAGTGTTCAGAAATTGAACACCCCATGATTCGTACAGCGATCGTCGCCCACCACTCCCGGCTGGACTACCTGCCCGCGCTACAGAAGGCGGTCGAATCCGATTTCCTTAGCGTTGATGATGGAACGCTGGGGTGCCGGGACAACCATCTGCTGGCCTGGAAGTCTCACGCCGAGGAGCCCGCCGACTGGAATGTCGTGATTGAAGACGACGCGATGCCGGTTGATGGGTTCCGCGATCAGCTTGAAGCTGCACTCGATGTTGCGCCAGCGCCGATCGTGTCGCTGTATCTCGGTACGGGTTACATCTATGACTTTCAGGTGCAGCAGATTGTCAAGCAAGCACTGACCGCCGACGCGAACTGGATCGTCACAGACCGACTTCTGCATGCCGTCGGTGTGGCGGTGCGTGGCGACCTGGTGCCGCGGCTCATCACCGGTGTTCGTGGGCGGCCACAGCAGGCCATCGACCGGGCCATCTCGATGTGGGCTAGAGCCGCAGGTCACAAGGTGTCTTACACCATGCCTTCCCTGCTTGACCATCGTGATGAGGCGAGTGTCGTCAAGCCTGAGCGTCGCCGCTCGCCACGAACCGGGTGGAAAGTTGGTACCCGTAATCGTTGGAATCCAACTTCGATCGTCATGGTCTGATCAACTAGGATTAAGTGATGAAACGATTCTGGCAGAAGGTGGACATGTCGGGCGACTGCTGGCTGTGGACCGCCGCTGTGGTTGCCAACCGCGGGTATGGACTGTTCTCGGTAGATGGTCACCTGGTGCTGGCACATAGGTTCGCCTACGAGTTGTTCAACAACCCGATCCCTGAGGGTATGCAGGTCGATCACACATGCCATGTGCGTAGGTGCGTCAACCCCTTTCATCTTCGCCTGGTCACACCACGCCAGAACAGCCAGAACCGATCCGGCGCTCAACGCAACAGCAAGTCGGGCGTGCGGGGGGTATCCCAAACTTCTTCCGGCCGCTGGCTTGCGAGAGTGGGATACGAAGGCAGGACGGTCCATGTCGGATACTTCGATGATCTCGATGAGGCCGAGCGTGCCGTGACTGCGAAGCGCACTGAACTGTTTAATACATGATGATCATGTATAAGCGTTCCCTGCGGTAATCTGTGGAGCAGTTCTCGAGGGAGAAGATATGACTGACGCTAACCATGCACCAGACAGCGACGCCGCTGACGAGGCGGGCCGCGCCGCGATGGCGCCGACCATGGTCGAAACCCGGTCCTCGCACATCAACAGTGTTGACTTCGGGGAGCGCATCATCAGCGTCATCACTGTTCCCTACGAGCAGCCGACGCAGATCATGTATCGCCAGGAAGTGTGGAACGAACTGTTCTCGCGGTCGGCGTTCTCCGGCATCGAAACCCGGTCCAACCGGATTCCGGCCAACCGTGAACACAACCCCGAGCACCTTGTCGGGCGGGTTGTGGCCGTGGACCCCAACCACCCCGAGGGTCTGCTGACCGATATCAAGATCAGCCGCACCAATCGTGGTGACGAGACGCTGGAACTGGCGCGCGACGATGTGCTTTCGGCCAGCGCCGGGTTCATGATCAAGGACCAGCGCCGGGATCAGGAACTCAACCGGCACACCCGCACCCGCCGGATTCACCGGGCCTTCTTGGAGCATGTCGCGTTCGTCGGTGTGCCCGCCTACCCCGGCGCGAAGGTGCTGGCTGTGCGCAGCGACGGGACGTTGATGACGGAGGCGGAACTGCCGCCGCTGTCGCCGACACCGAAGCTCGATTCGTTCCTCGATGACCCGATCTTTGCGTGGGCCAAGGGAAAGCGTTTAGACTAAACGCTGCCGTCAGGGCTGACCGTCGGGTCTCGTTTGCCGAGTGGGCTGTTGAGTGCAGTACCCCTATGTTTTACATCCGACGTGACTTTAGGAGTCCGACATGAGCAATGCCTCTGCCAACGACCAGATGATTCGTCGTCTGGAAACCGAGCTGCGGGAGAAGGAAACCTTCGCCAACGGCCTGATCGAACGCTGCAACGCCGGCAACCGCGACCTCAACGAGGACGAGGTTGGTTTGATGGCCGAGACTCGCAGCCGCATGGAGTCCATCAAGGGCCAGCTGGAGCAGCTGCAAGACATCAACCGGGTAGCCTACGAAACCCGCAACCGGGCGCAGGAGATCGACCGCGCCATCTCCGTCATCAAGGGCAAGCCCCGCGACGGCGAGGTCGAGTACCGCACCGCCGGCGAGTGGGCGCTGGACACCTACAAGGGCCACCTGGGCGATCGTGAAGCCCAGGGCCGCCTCGAGGTGTTCTACCGTACCGCTGCCCACCAGAAGACCAGCGACAACCTCGGCGTTGTGCCGGACCCGGTTATCGGGGACGTCATCAACTTCGTCGATGCGGCTCGTCCGATCGTGTCGCTGCTCGGCCCGCGGGCGCTGCCCAGCTCGACCTGGCATCGTCCCAAGGTGACCGCTCACACGAACGTCGCCGTGCAGGGTTCCGCTGGTGCGGCTGCCGACGAGAAGACGGAGCTGGTCAGCCAGAAGATGACCATTACCCGCCTGAACGCGACTGCCGTCACCTACGGTGGCTACGTCAACGTCTCGCGGCAGAACATCGACTTCTCGCAGCCGAGCGTTCTGGATCTGGTCATCAACGACCTCGCCTCGCAGTACGCGATCGAGACGGAAGCCGCCACCGCGGCTGCCCTCTCGGCCGTGAACACCGCCGCCGTTTCTTACGGCGCCGTGCCGACCTCCAGCCTGGTCGCCTCGGCTCTGTGGGACGCAGCCGCGACGGTCTACACCGCCGTCAAGGGCCAGGGCCGCGTGGTCCTCGCCGTGGCGCCGGATGTGCTGGGCACCTTCGGGCCGCTGTTCGCTCCGGTGAACCCGCAGAACGCGCAGTCGCCGGGCCTGTCGGCCGGTAACTTCGGTCAGGGCATCCTGGGCACCATCTCGGGCATCCCGGTGATCATGTCCTCGGGCCTCGGCTCGGGCGACGCGGTGGTCTTCTCGACTGCTGCCATCGAGGTGTACGAGCAGCGGGTGGGCACCCTTCAGGTCACCGAGCCTTCGGTCCTGGGTGTGCAGGTCGCCTACGCGGGGTACTTCACCCCGCTGGTGGTCCACTCCGCCGGCATCGTGCCGCTGGTCCAGTCCTGATGATCGTTCGCTACAGGGAGGACGGCACGCTGGTCGTTAGTGGTTCAATCCACCACGGCCAGCTTGCCGAACTCCAGCGGAAGGCCAAGAAGGCTGAGGCCAAGGCTGAGGCTTCGACTCCGGTCGAGGCCCCGGTCGAGGCCCCGGTCGAGGACGCCCCGGTTGAGGCCCCGGCAGCGCCGGTGCCAACCCCGGCACCGTCGCGGTCGAGGACCTCGAAGACGTAACTCCGTGGGATAGGTGGGGATAATGCCCGACGCAGAGATCACCACCGAAGACGTCGAGCAGTTCACCAACGGTCGTCTTATTGACGGCGATCCCGAGGTTGAACGGATGCTCGCCGCGGCACTCGTCATTGCACGTCGGTACTGCGGCTGGTCGGTGTCACCGGTGGTGGAGGATTACACCGTCACCCTGGATGGCCCGGCCAGTCGCATACTGACGTTGCCGACTCGCAAGCTGGTGACGCTCACCAGCATCGAAGAAGATGGCACGGCCCTGGACTTGTCCACCTTGTCGTGGTCGGCGGGTGGCCCGCCCGGAATTCTTGAACGGCCGGCGTCGGTGCGTAAGAAGTCCCGCTCTTGGTGGTCGAGCGAATACTCGTCTATCGAGGTTGTGATGGATCACGGCTACACCGTGGCCGAGGCTCCCGACTGGCGTCAGGCGATCCTGACGATGGTCGACCAGATGGGTTCCCTGGTGGGAGCGGGTCGGGGGGATGCTGACCTGGTGTCAAAAAAGGTTGACGACGTGACCTATACCTGGGGCAACCCGTATGCGATGGCGGAGGGTGTGCTGTATTCGGTGCAGCCCATCCTGGACAGCTACCTGCTGCCGAGGTTGGAGTTCCTCTGATATGCCGTTCGGGAATCACGTCATCACAACGGTGTCCCGTAGCGACACCGGACTTCCCGGCAAGCTGGGCACCTACACCCAGGCCGAGTCGGTCGCCATTGTGCCGGGTTGCCATCACCGCCCGCTGACGTTCACCGAGAAGGTGGATATCGCCTACGATGTGGCGACCGAAGTGTGGAAGACCACCATCCCGATCAGTGAGTACAGCCCTGACATTCGTACGGCGGTGCTCGCCCTCAAGGCCGGCGACGCGATCCGCGTGGACGGCAGGCAGTACGAGATTATCGCTGGCCCTGAACCGTTCAGCGACTTCACCGAGTTGTTCAAGGTTACGATTTACAGCAAGAAGCAAACCGGATAGGGAGCGACCATGCCTGACTACATCGTGACGAGCGACTGCTACGTCCCCGTTGGCGAAGGCGACGGTTTGGTTTTCAAGCGCGCAGGCCAGCGGGTGACCTTGGCGACGTCGGAGGCGAACAAGCTGGTTGGGTTCGTGAAGTCGGCGAACAGCTTCAAGGTTCGCAAGCCGAAGGTTGAGGTTGAGCCGGAGCCTGCCAAGCCGGTGACTGTTCAGTTTCTGAACACCCCGCCCGTAGCCGATCCCGAGGCGGTGGATGATGGCGAACAACAATCTTGAGTTTAAGAAGCTGCGCGACGAGATCGAGATGAAGGTCCGTGACGCGCAGGAGGTTCACTGGAAGTCGGACGAGTTCGCCAATTCGGTGGCGTGGCGGTGGGTGGACATTTGGCGTTCGATGGGTCCGCACCCGTGGGAGACGGGTGACTACGAGGATTCGATCGTGGTCATCAAGAGGTTCCTACGGGAGCGGCAGGGCCGCCGGGGCAAGGGCGAGTGGGGTCCGAACGGGGAACGGCCGGGTAGCTTCACCAACGAGGTTCTGTACTCGTATTCGGTGGGCACCGATCATCCCGCCGCGCACCTGATCGAATACGGCACCGACATTGACATGGCCGGTGTTGGTCGGTGGCAGGGCCTGGACGGTAAGTGGCACAAGAGCCGGTTCACTCCCACCCCGAAGTTCCATCCTGCCGCGAAAACCGTGGCGTCCTTTCACGGGACGATGGATTGACCGCCGAGCTGCTGGGCGAGGGACCAGCCGATCCGGAAGCGATTGTGGTGGAGTGGCTGCAACCGTTGCGTCGTGCTGCCAACACGCGGCGGCCCGGTGATCCGCTGCCCATGAACGTGGTGTTGAAGGTGGCTGGCACCGAGTGTCACGAGGAGTCCTACTCCGACCCGGTGGTGCGGGTGGATACCTTGTGCGCGGCGTCTGCGGGAGAAGATGCAGCCAGTGATGAGTCAAATAAAACGCACCGAAGGATGCTTCTTTTGGCTCGCTATCTTGAAGACTTCAACCTTGACTACATCAAGGTGTTCCAAAGCCCGCACAGACTAGATTACGGGGATGAACAGATCATCCGGTATGTCGCAATGTATCAGCTGGGACAGTCCTATGAATAGGGACGTAGAATCCCATCAGACCGAAAGGGTGAACACATGACCATTCCCGCAACAGGCACCAGCTGGCGCGCCGGTGGATTCGGCGACGTCGACAGCCGGTTCAACACTCGCGGCGGACTTGCTGCAATCCTGATCCGCGACAACCGCGGCGCAGCCACCAACATCTCGCCGTGGAAGATCGACACCCCGGTTCCTACGCGGAACTGGTCGCCCTTCGCCCAGGACGGCACCCCCCGCGACGACCTGTTCGCGCACATCCTGGTCGACGGTGACTGGATCACCAACCCCGAGCCGAACGAAGGCTTCCACCTGATCGGCGCGCTGTCCGAAGATGGTGGACCGGAGCGGTCGCCCGACATCAGCAACGACAACCAGATGATCCTGCAGTCGAACATGCCGTTCGACACGGACCTCACCAGTGAGTCGCTGTCGATCAACTTCACCGGTGTCGAAACCGTGAAGCCCCTCCTGAAGCGTCTGCGGATGAACCTGGTTCTGGGTGACTCCAACGGCAACTCGATCGTGGAGGACCCAGGCACCGAGAACTTCGTCATCGGCAAGCCGGTGGACACCGAGGCTCCCGAGTATCAGATCCTCCTGATGTTCGCCCGCCGCAAGAAGGGCAAGTTCATCTACTCGGCCGAGGGCTACTCCCTCTGCAAGCTGTCGGAGATCGGTTCGTTCAAGCGGTCCAAGACCGATCCGGACGCCGGTTCTCTCGGCTACACCGTCCTGCCCGATCCTTACTTCGTCGGCAAGGACCCCAACGATCCGACTTCCAACGAGCTCATCCCGCTGTACTACGCGGAGTGGATCGACGGCGAGTCCTGGACCGACATCAAGGGCGCGAGCTAACCATGGCGAAGAAGTGCAAGCCCAAGGGTGGCAGCAAGAAGAAGTAACGGACAAAGGCCCCGGCGATCCCGGGGCCTTTTCCGTGGGTGTTCAAAAACTGAACACTATCCGCGGCGCAGCGCGCCGAGCTTCTGCTCCATGTCGGTGCGTTCCCACAGCGGCAGCGCGTCACTGTAGAACGCCATCACTGCACCGCTCAAGGGGTATGAGGCGGTCAGCCAGTTCCATGCGGCTGTTGCGGTGACGTGTCCGACGTGGCCGGCGACCTGGATGGCGTCGTCGGCCTTCACGTCCGGCGGCATCAGCAGGGTGATCGGGGTGACCTCGAGCGCGACGGCCAGGGCCACCAGGTCATCAACGTCGACGTGGC
>WBZP01005833.1_pt1 | contig 12380 bp, 10 predicted proteins | sample 5204301 | NCBI WGS metagenome assembly WBZP01 (sample SAMN12412401, study PRJNA552823) | activated sludge metagenome | isolation source: activated sludge from nitrification reactor of wastewater treatment plant... | place: USA: Pennsylvania | collected 2017
TTTGGTTCGAGTGCAGCGTATTCATATCCTAAAGCAGGAAGTGTAAAAGCCATAATAATGTATGTTAGTATATTTAAATGAATAGAATTATCAAGGTAGTAACAAAGGGTGTATTTGATTGTTCAAAAAAGGAGCCGGCAAATCCATGACTAATAAAACAAGTCAGACTATATGTTCATATTTATATGGTTACCACTTTACCAACTTTCCCCTTTTTAAAATTTTAATCCCATCCGATACCTGATACAAATAAGTACCCGCAGATAATTTCGCTATATATACCTGGTTTATACCAAAGTACATAGGTTGTTGGTGCACTGCTCGTCCCAGCATGTCATACATTACCAATTTGCCTTCTGACGGTACATAGTCAGATATAGTGAGGAGAAAGTCTGTTTCTGTTGGATTGGGGCTTAAAGTTATGTTTATGGCTGCATCATCATCCGTGCTCACGGTTCGACAGGCTTCTTTGATTTCATCTGCTGTGTTACATCCGGCTTTATTTGAAGATATATTATGTCTCCCACGATTTTCCTGGAGATACACACACAGCGGGAAATAGTGACAATAAGCCAGATTTTCATTGCCGGTAAGACCTAAATAGTTTAGTTTGCTGAAATCCAGTTTTATAATACCGGATATATCTTCCAGTGACTGACATGTACGAATAGCTATAGAATCCGTTTGATTAAGTGCCGCAAAAGAATTCAGATTTTTTATTTTGTTCAGCTGATCAAATGACATAGATCGGTTTACTACTGCCAGTTTATTAAAACCTGATATCTCTTTCAATACAGGCAATTTTTGTATCACCAAATCTCTGCCTATTTGTGACAATGCATTAAAGGCATTGATATACTCCAGTTTGTCATTCTGTTGTATTAAAACATCTTGTCTGGCTTGATTTAGTACCGGAAATGATGAAATTTGCTGAAGTCTATGCAAATTTTCAAGTTTTACCGTTCTTACATTGTCCAGCAATGGAAAATCAGGTAAACTTGGCAAAAGTGGCGAATTGGTAATCTCCAGGTCATCTCTGATATATTTTAGTTTTTCACCCATAGACAACATTTTCAATTTATTGTGTCCGTTTATTCGCAATCGGCCGTTGATGCTGTCTATATTGTGAAAAGCATCTATGGTATCCACATCAAAATTCTCTATAATATTTATACTGGCAGACAGTTTTTTTGCAGTATTAAAACCAACAATTTTTTTTAGTTTAAAACAATTTACTATAAATAATCCTTTTAAAGAAACCTGCGAAATGCCTGTGATGTCAGTCAGTTGAAAACAATTGGAAATAGTCAGATCATCACAATACTTCAATTTATTTATTCCATCCAGGTTTATTAATTGACTATTTTCAGAAATTGAGATTCTTCCGGTACTGTCGATAGATTGTAGCCCTATTAATGTAGCAAGTTTTGAATTATTTATAAATAAGTTGCCTTTTACTTTTGTGATCAAATGCAGTGAGTCCAGTTGCTGAACATCTCTTGTCAGGGTCATATTGCCAGCGATGATGGTACAACCCGGATAATTGATCTTAAAACTGTCTACCTGACCTTGTCGGGTAAACATACCAAGCTGGTAGGGTGTGCAGCTTTGTGTAAAACTATTAAATGAAGTTACAAATAAAATAAGTATAAAAGGTAAAAAAATTCTATGCTGCATTTTTCAATTTATGTAGTAGTAAAAAAAATAATCTCCCAACAAATATAACCCCTTTTATTTAGAATCAAAATATTTGATGTACATTTTATACAAAAATAGCGTAGTATTGAACTTCCACCCCTTAAATGCCAAATCAAAACATCTCCCACATGCTTCCGCACCAAATCAGGTACTTCTACCCCATAGGCAGGATATCAGACCGGAAGGAGAAGAAATGGTCTTTCATTTTCCGGTCTTTGTAACATATCCCGGAGAAAATTCATCGGACCCGTTTTACGGGTAATAGCTTTAGTTTTATCATAAAAGTATCACAATGTATGTAAGAAATATGTCTTTTGCCATGCTAAAAATGATTATTATCCATATTATTGCAGCAAATCAGAGCTTTAGCAAATAAAACAATAACTTATGAACAACAAAAACCTCCAATTACAAACCATCACCCAACAAAGATTTTATGAACTTTGGGAAGAGACCAGGACTCATGTGACCGATGATGAAAATCAAATATATCAATTTTTTAAACCCTATATTGATACTATTCCTAAACTTGTCCTGGGTGAGTACTACTGGCAGATATTCCTGAATACACAACCTTTTCCAAAAATCCTTATGGTGGATGGTTCCGTTAAAAAAATGACATCTATGACTGCGGATGAACTTGTAGCAACCAGCCCTGAAATTTTTTTCTCACGATACAAAGAAGAAGACTTGCTTTCTATTATGACATATATTGCTATCATTTTTCCAAAAATATTTAGCTTGCCACCTGAACAGAGAAAGCACTTTAATTTCACGATGTATGCCAGGGTGATGAATGATGAGAGCCAATATAAATGGAATAGTATTCAATATCCAGCACTCTATTTTGATGAAAACGACCAACTACTATATGGTATGGTACTTTACACGAATGTCGATCATTTTATGAAACCAGATGCTACATCCATGATGACAGTACTTGATGCAACATTGACGGACAAACAACTTTTTACGTATTACTCATCAAAAGACCAACAATGGATAGAAAAGCCTTACCCCAATACCAGCCAAAGAGAAAAAGAAATCATTGGCCTGCTGAGTCAAGGAAAAGCGAGCAAACAAATTGCTGATATACTGGGTATTACAAAAAATACGGTGGATAATCACAGACAGCGATTATTGAAAAAATTTGAGGTAAAATCATCTGCCGAACTAGTGATTAAAGCTATGAATTTGTAATATGAGCTTAGTGATAAATCACTATCATTTGTATTTTTCTATTGATGTAGTTTTGCGGATTAATCAATTGATCCAAAAAATATAATTGACATGTTAATATATTTACCATGCTTAAATAATCTAATAAGGCTTTCAAGAGTCATTTTATGCTTCATCTTGATAAATAATATCTTGCCATGCCTTGGTCAAACTAACCGTGACAGTATATATTCTATTGATGCAAACTTAAAACAACTGATTACTGATATTTCTTCCAAAAAAATAATTGCTCTCGGAGAATCTACGCATGGCACCAAAGAATTTACGATCCTTCGGGCGGAAATAGTAAAATCATTGGTTTCGCAATATGGTTTCAATGCTTTCTTATTGGAAGCGGATTTCATGCCATGCAAGGCCATCAATGAATTTATATTAACTGGAAAAGGAGACCCAGAAACATTGCTTTTGAATGTAAGACTTTGGCCTTGGATACACCAGGATTTTTTGGATTTAATCATTTGGATGAAAGATTACAACCAACTTCATCCTTCTGGGAAAGTGCAATTTTTTGGAATGGATAGCCAGTATTCCAAAATTTATGCAACCAAAGAAATCATATTTCAACAATATCCTGAAAAAGCACAAGATTTTTTTGACATTGTAGAAGGGAAAGAAAAGCGAAACATAAAAATAAAAATGCTACGACAACTTTTAAACCAATCACTCTTGTCATCAACTTTTGATCTGGAATGGTATTATTTCATTCATTGTCAAATTAATAAATTAGTTCAACTCCCTCCCAAAGACTATAATGCCAGAGATGAAAATATGGCGAGAATGGCTGAAATAATCCAACTAAAACAGGGAATCAATACCAAAATGATGATTTGGACACACAATGAACATATCAATAAAAAAGGATCATCATTACAGGACAGAACAGGCATGGGGCACCATCTGAGTGTAAATCATCCTGATGATTTTGTGGCTATCGGCATGGATTTTAAAGAAGGTAGTTTTATGGCAATCAATTATGAAGAAAAATCTATGCACAAACCTGAAGCCTTCCAATTAAAACCATTAGAAACAACATTAGCGTCAGGTTTAAACTTTACAGACAAAACTATCAACGTCATAGATTGCATAAAGATTGATAAAGAAATTTTAAATTCTATCGGTTCGATCTATGTTCACTCACCTAAAAAAGGAGATAATTACTACACCAAAATTAAAGGAAATAAGAATTTTGACTACCTAATCATCATAGAAAAATCCACACCTATAAGGATTTTATCAAACTATGGCGTGAAATAATTAAATAATTTCACAAAATATTTATATAAAACAAACTAATATGTTAGTGATAAATCACTAATGCAACTTATTATGTGTGGACGTAAATTTGCTTTATTTTTCTTTTATCAAAATAGGATATTATGATTGGCCAATTTTCATTACTTAGAACCAGGGTTTTATTTTCGGTTTGCCTTTGTTTCTTTATTCAAAGAGGATTCGGTCAGTTACCTGATTTTGTGTGGGCAAAAAAGGCTAATTTCGTTACTCATGGCATAACTCATGATGCTTCTGGAAATGTCTATACAACAGGCTACTTCATAGGAACAGTGGATTTTGACCCTAGCCCCTTAGGTGTTTTTAATCTGACAGCTGCCAGTGGTAGAGGGAATACCTTTATCTTAAAATTAAATGCAAGTGGTAATTTTGTTTGGGCAAAGGAATTTGTTCCATTGACTGACGAAACATTGGTTACAGGTTTCGAAATAAAAGTGGACCTAATGGGAAATGTATATACTATAGGATCTTTTAGCAATCAAAATTATAGCTGGGATAATGGAATAGTGGATTTTGATCCCGGTCCAGGGTTTTATAATTTAGAAACCGATGTGTTTCCTAGTGGATGGTCTGCAAATTCATTTCTATCAAAATTGGATGGGAGTGGTAATTTTGTCTGGGCACATAAAATGGTAAATACAAGTTCTGTTTTGGGTAGCCAATTAGCTTTTGAATTGGATATTGCAAATAATATTTGCTTAACGGGATTTTTTGAAGATACCAAAGATTTTAACCCTAGTGCACTAGGTGTTTTTAACATGACAGCAATTGGTGATTTTGATGGGTTTGTGTTGAAGCTAAATACTAGTGGTAATTTAATGTGGTCAAAACAATTTAGTGGTACTGGATTAGTTTTTCCTGAGGATTTAGCTATTGATGATGATAACAATATTTACTCTATTGGCTCTTTTAATGGTACAGCTGATTTCAATCCCAGCTTACTGGGTGTTCACAACATAACAAGTGCAGGCAATACAGATGTGTATATTTCTAAACTTAACAGCTCGGGTAATTTTCTGTGGGCCAAATCAATTAGTGGTGTGGATATACAAACTGGTCAAAGTATTGAAGTAGATGCGCTGAATAATGTGATCACTATTGGCCAGTTTCGAGAGGTCAAGGACTTCGATCCTAATCCGGCATCCACCTTTAATTTGACGGCTACTTCAGATATTTTTATATCAAAATTGGATGTGAACGGTAATTTTGTATGGGCAAAACAGTTGGATGGCACCACTAACAATTTCACAATCGACGGACTCAATCATATTTATATCACTGGTCATTTTATAGGTAGTTATGATTGTGATCCAGGCCCTGCTGCCTATTTACTTTCCAGTTCTGGCGGAGGAGACTATTTTACGATGCGTCTCAATCACGACGGGAGTTTTCAATCCGCATTTAAAACAGGTGGTACAGGTAGTGATGGCGCTACTTGCATCTCCATAGATGCTTCGAATAATATTTATACAGCTGGTTATTTTCAAAATACTGTGGATTTTAATCCGGGCCCAGGCACTTTTAATTTAGTAGCTCCTGCAGGTGAGAATTACAGTTTTATCACAAAACTCAACCAAAGCACCATTCCATTACCCATATCTCTATTGTCTTTTTCAGCAAATTGTCAAGGACATAAAGTTGATTTATATTGGTCCACTGCGGCTGAAACGAACAATGATCATTTTACTGTAGAGCAGTCAAGCGATGGTATTAACTTTAAAGCCATAAGGAAAATAGATTCTAAAGGTAATGTTATAAGCACAAATGATTATACGTATACTGATGAAAACCCTATTCTGGGTGAAAACTACTATCGATTAAATCAAACTGACTTTAACGGTAATTTTAGTTATTCTAAAGTGATTAATGCTAATTGCAGAAATGATGATAATGTAATTTCTTTATATCCCAATCCAAGTATTGATGGACGGATAAATATTAAACTACCAAATGATGCCGTAGTAACAGTCTTGAATGCATTGGGCAAAACCATTCATTTGAAAAGCTATCCTTTGGGGCAGCATGATATTAACTTGAGTCCTGAGGCAGGTATTTATTTTATCAATGTATTGTCAGGAAGTCGCTATCAGTCTCAAAAAATTGTAATTGAGTAAAATGATTTGTTCAACCCCTAAATCCTTTTGACCATGGTGCAATTTTTTCGCATTTCTTTTACTTTAGCGTTATTATTCAAGTTGACCGTCATCTCAGGCCAACTACCTGAGCCAACCCAAGAATTCCGTGGTCTTTGGGTCACACAATTTAAAACTACTGTATTGGGCAATACTGCCGAAGAAGACGCTTTGATTGCTTATGCTGTAGCTAATGATTTTAATTATTTGATTTGTACCAATATGTTTCAGATACTCACTGCATCGTGTGGGTCATTTACGCCTGATATGTTGGCATTACAAACTTTTGTAGCTAAAGCCCATGAAGAAGGTATCGAATATGTGAGTGGTAATGTAGGGGCGCTTGCCACCGCTGAAAAAATACAAGATTATAACAATTGTGGATTGGTCACCAGTTCGCAAAAATTGGATATGATTACCTATGAATGTGAATTTTACAATGCTGCCACCAATGGTTCCTGTCCAAGCTACGCATCTTATATTAGTCAACTCTCATCCATAAAAAGCATTTGTTCATCTACAACGTCTAGTGTCTTGGGTCGCCCTTTGGTGTGCGAAGCCTACATCGGTGGTGAAGGTAGTACTGGCCTGGTTTTGACATATTCTTCAGAAGCCGAAATGGAAGAAATAGCTACTGTCGCGGATCATATTCTGATCACTTATTATCGTCCTATGCCATCCAGTTCAGGTGGTAATTTTTTCAATTGGACCATAGATAGATTGGATTGGATAGCTAAAACAGGAGCGCCAAGTAACATCGTATTATTACTTAAATCCAGAAATACGGATGGTAACAATATGAACGCTTATCTGACATCATACCCGGGATCACATTATGATGCAGTGAGAGACCCATTTCTGTCATGGGTGGAAGGTATGGCGCATAATCCTTCATTGAGCAAAGGATACAGGGAAAAATATGATGACGGCACCTATCCATGGTTAGATGGTATTCAGGTAAAAGGTTTTACATGGTTTGAGCATGTGGCAAATATGGCACTTGGCCCATTGCCCATTTCTCTCACTTCTTTTGACATCGCTAAAACTCAAAATAAACAAGTATTGTTGAAATGGTCTACGGCTTCAGAAGTGAATAATGATTACTTTGAAATACAAAAATCATCAGACGGCCAGAAATGGCAATTCATATCAAAGGTAGATGGAAAAAGAAACGCTGCTACCACCCAAAACTATACTTTTTTTGACAATAAACCAATGAGCGGTACATCTTTTTATCGAATCAAACAAGTAGATTTTGATGGAATAATGAGTTACACTCCTGTCAAATCTATTTCATTTGATGAACTCCATACCAATAAATCTCTCCGAATATTTCCCAATCCTGTGACCCACCAATTGAGTATCCAAGGTGAATATTCAGAAGATAGCCAGATACAAATATTTAATGCACATGGACGTAAGATGGATGATCTGATATTCCATAAAGAGCGTGCAAATTTAAGTGCGGATGTATCTAATCTTCCCGCAGGTTTATATCTTTTGCATATCGATGGTGAAAATTTAAGGTTTGTAAAATATGATGGTGTTTTGCCCCTAAATCTTCAGAACAAGAATTTAGAGCAAATAAAACAGATTAATGTACAATAAAAAATGTAGAACTTTTCGCAATTCATTACTGTTCTAAATTTAAATACTTAAATCATGTCATTATGCTCAATAAATACTCGATAATTCTAATATTTTTCCAAATTTTAATTCTTCAGCCAGGAAAAGCACAAGAAAGAAAAGATTTTACAATAATCGTTGATGATAAATTACGAGAATTTATTGTTGTCAAACCATCTGGTGAAGTCCCAAATGGTGGTTATCCGGTAGTTTTCATGTTTCATGGTACAAGTGGAAATGGAAATGAATTTTATAATATTTCAGGTTGGAAAGAAAAAGGTCAATTAGAAAAATTCATTACTGTATTTCCTACTTCCCTAAAGTATTGTATTCTTAATTTCCCTAATAATAATCCTGCGCTTCTAACAAGATGGGTAACGGGTGATTTAATTCAGGACCAATGCCCTAACCTAAATCAAGTTTTTAAGGATGATATCAAATTTGTCAGAATGATGCTGGATGATATCAGTTCAAATTATAAGATAAATAATAAAAAAGTTTTTGCGGCGGGGTTTTCGAATGGCTGCTCCTTTACACATAAATTAGCTCTGTATGCATCTGATATTTTTACTGCATGTGGTGGAGTTGGTTCGATCTTGTTCCCGACAGACTCAATTTTAGCTGAAAAATCCATCCCTTTTTGGAATATTATTGGGAATCAAGATGAGAGATTTATTGCCGTAACCAATGTTAATGAGTTACCATTTAATGATTCCATATTAATTTATATGAATCCTTATATCAACAGAATGAATAATTGTCTCGGATTATCAAATGTACATACGCTTACGTCGACTTTAGCTTCTTTAACTTATACTTATTCGAAGCCCAAATTAGAATCTGGAAAAGGGAAATTTCAATTTTCATTAGTTAAAAATATGAATCATATTTATCCAAATGGTGTGAATTTTCCATTGAGTGCTACAAACTTCCTTTGGGAGTTTTTTAACCAGTCAACTTTAACTTCTACCGATAATGATCATACATTATTTCAACATAAAATAAAAATTATACCCAATCCTGTAACCCACCAATTGAATATCCAAGGTGAATATACGGACGAAACGCAAGTACAAATATTTAATGCGCATGGATGTAAGATGGATGGTCTGTTATTCCATAAAGAGTCTGCAAGTATGAGTGTGGATGTATCCTATTTACAAGCCGGCTTATATCTGCTGCATGTCCATGGTGAAATTTTAAAGTTTGTAAAATATTAGGCTTGGAGAAAATGAAGGGATTGTGTTTGCATTCAGAATCATCGTCATTTTTAGAGATCTATGGCTACATTTATCGTAATTCAAAAGATTGTAATTATTTTGTATTTTTGCTTTCTTCAAACCTTATAGATTTTCAAAACCTATAAGGTTTAACACCAATACCTAAAATATGTACAAGATGTTCATTTTTCTGATCCCAATTATCTTGATGACCCAAAGTTGTCAGCACCCATATGTACTCAAGGATTCTAGATATCTTTCCATGGTGGGAGATATTGCGCACGATCCCAAATTGGATGATCCTAATTTCACTTTGTGTAATGAAAAAAATACCAATCAATACCACAATCTCAATGAAGAGTTGCAGTACGAAGGCGAAAAATATGCATTAGTCCAAACCTTTACATCTCAGTTTAAAGCTGATCCTACGATAAAAGATTCTGGTATGATTCGTATCCGATTTATGGTCAATTGCAAAGGTGAGACGGGTCGTTTTAGGTTAATGAGTTCAGGATATGATTACAAAGAAAAACAATTTAATAGAGCTATTACAGACCAACTGATGACCATCACAAAAAGTCTCAAAGGATGGAAAATACTCTCTGACAAAAGAGAACCAAAAGATTACTACCAATACTTGATATTCAAAATTACAGATGGTCAGATTAAAGAAATATTACCATGAAAAAGTCAACCAATTTCATCATTTTCTGGAGCATTATTTTTGCTCAAAACATAAGTACAGCTCAAAATTGTAATGTCTTCCTTTATCAAAAAGACACCTCGCAATACGAAGCTTGCCTGATCGCAGAAGATGCCTACCAATACTATCAGTACAGCCGTGAATACCAGGAAATACTGGACAAAGCCATCGAAAAATGCCCCCATTTCTCCTATGCTTATCGCAATAAATCCACCGCATATCTCAAAAGTGGTGACTTCATCACCTGGAAATACCTGATAGACAAAGCGGTCGAGTATGACTTCAGAGAAAATATAGGTTATCGCGGATGGTGTAAGTTTCAATTTTTCAGAGATTATCAAGGGGCTATAGATGATATAGAATCTCTCGAAGCTATCTCCAAAGGAAATATCGGTTATTCTGCAGGTGGTCAATATCATCTCAAAGTAGCCAAAGCACTTTGCTACAAACAATTGGGCAACATCGATAAAGCTATCTCCATCATAGAACAATATATGATAGATTCGATCAATCAAATTTCGGTCTTCGATCACCTGCATTTAGGCGTCATGTATCTGAAAACAGGTGCATACCATAAAGCCATCACACAATTTAATCTCCAAAGTACATTAAACGACCTGGCAGAAAATCAATATTATTTGGCAATGTGTCATGAAAAAATGAGAAATACACTTTTGTTTACGATCCATATCACCAAAGCAAAAGAGATGTATCTTCGCAATCAGAAGATGATATTTCACTACACAGAGCCGATTGATAGAATATATTTGGAGGAGATCGATAAAGCATTATCTTCACCAAAAGAATAATAGGTAGTTTGCGTTCCAAACCAAATGAAAAGAAAACTACTATCCTCTTAATTAAACTGTTTCCATCGAATATTGAAAAGGCATGTACTTATAATAAGGAATGGTAACATCAAGAAAATAGAAACATAATAGGAATTTAGAACTTTCTTAGGTCAAAAAAGTGTTATACAGTTTAATATCTTTAACGCCAGGTTTAATTTTCAAAACCAAAATACACCCATGGTAGAAAGTTATGGTACTTTATCAGAAACCATCAATGCCTTAAAAAAGGAAGGTTATACGCTTGATTTTAACATTGGACAGGCTTGTTTGGTCTGCAATCATTCTAAAACCGAATTTTCACCTGAACAATTTGTGATAGACAAAATATATCGTTTTGAAGGTGTGTCGAATCCCGATGATCAGTCCATTCTTTATGCCATATCTTCCACACAGCTGGGAGTCAAAGGTCTATTGGTAAATGGTTATGGAATATCAGCAGACAACGAAACCAATGATTTGATTGCCAGGTTGCTGATAAATCCAAACTAAATCCATATAATATCTTCAATTCTGAATATAAAGCTGTAAATGACTCTTCACACTAATCAGAACCATTTTTTTCATAAAAATAAGCACATATGAAACGTATTGTATTTTTAATCATGACCATAACAACTCTGGCTAGTTGTTCAAAAAAAGTGAATAGCTTTTTATTAAATGATTATAATTCTGTGGAGAGTATTCATATCGGTATGCCCATAAATGAAGCACTAAAAATTCTGGACAAAAAGCACCATGTGGAAAAATCCAAAGTACCTGCTTTAGATGATGATCCTGGTTCTTATGAATATCTGGTCTATGATAAAAAAACAAAAAAGGAAACATTATTTTCCTTCAATGGTGGCTTCAATAAAAAGAACAAGGACAATGTTTTCAGGATTGTGATCAAAAACCCCAATTATAAGACTCCTGATGGAACAAGTGTAGGAATGAATATCAAAGAATTAAAACAAAAAACCCAATTAAAATCGGCTGATTTCAATTTCCAGGATGGTTTATATCTATTATCTGGGAAGTTTGATGGAGGTTATTGGATAGATTTGGATAAAACAAAAAATTATGATTTTAACTATGAAAAGCCATCGCTTAAAAAAATTCCGGATGACTTAAAGGTGAAAGGAATCGTTTTGTTTTAAAAGTCATTAAAATTTTACATGTTGTATTGAAAAGTTACTATAAAGTCGAAATTCTCTTATCACATTTCTTAAAAAATAAAAAGTTATTGACCACATGATCAGATCAATGAATGATTTTATTTCATGATATCTTCATCTTGTTTGTTGCTAATTATGTTTGATGATTTTTTTAATCATCTGCAGGGAATTTTGTGTAATGAAAATCAAATACATTCCCGGCTCAAGATCACGAGCATCTATCGCACTATCTTTACCATGAGATATCATATTTTTAACTATTTTGCCGTCCAAATTTATGATGAATATATTCCTGATTCCATCGTCAGAAAATTCAAAGTTCAGAAGCTCATCAAATGGATTCGGATAGATATTTGCATAAAAAAATTCATTTTCCGTACTTGAAACAAACGGTTTGGCTTCATATGCACCGATAGATGGTGGATTGCTGAATACATTTCCAAAAATATCATTGGCAGGAAAAGTAT
>WBZP01005835.1_pt1 | contig 12378 bp, 10 predicted proteins | sample 5204301 | NCBI WGS metagenome assembly WBZP01 (sample SAMN12412401, study PRJNA552823) | activated sludge metagenome | isolation source: activated sludge from nitrification reactor of wastewater treatment plant... | place: USA: Pennsylvania | collected 2017
GAGGCGGCCGGGCTCGCGCGCGCGCTCGGCCGCGAGGACCTCCTGATCGTGCTCCTCTCGGGCGGCGCCTCCGCCCTCCTGCCGGCGCCGGCCGAGGGCGTGACGCTCGAGGACAAGGCGCGTACGACCCGTCTCCTGCTGCGGGCGGGGGCGACGATCCACGAGACGAACGCCGTGCGCAAGCACCTCTCGTCCCTGAAGGGCGGCGGGCTCGCCCGGGCGGCGGCCCCCGCGCGGGTGGCGACGCTCGTCCTCTCGGACGTCGTCGGCGACGACCTCTCGACGATCGCCTCCGGGCCCACGGTGCCGGACACGACGACTTACGCGGAGGCGCTCGAGGCGCTCGCGCGCCGCGACGTCCTCGACGAGGTCCCGCCGGCCGTGCGTCGCCGACTCGAGGCGGGCGCCCGCGGAGACGTCGCGGAGACGCCGAAGCCGGGCGACCCGGCCTTCCGCCGCGCCGCGGTGCGCATCGTCGGCAGCAACCGCCTGAGCCTCGACGCGGCGGCGCGCGCCGTCCGCCGGGCCGGCTTCCGCCCCGTCGTCCTGACGAGCCGGCTCGAAGGCGAGGCGCGCGAGGTCGCCCTGGTCCTCGTCGCGGTGCTGCGCGAGTGCATCGAGAGCGGAAGGCCCGCGCGACTGCCCGTCTGCCTCCTCGCCGGCGGCGAGACGACCGTGACCGTCCGCGGGCACGGCCAGGGCGGGCGGAACCAGGAGATGGCGACGGCCGCCGCGGCGGCCCTCGACGGCTTCCCCGCCCCCGCCGTCGTCGCCTGCCTCGCCACCGACGGCATCGACGGGGCGAGCGACGCGGCGGGCGGGGTGGTCGACGACCGGACCGCGGCGCGGGCCCGGGCCGCGGGCCTCGCGCCGGCGGCCGCGTTCGTGGCCGCGAGCGACACCCGGAACTACCTCGGCCCGCTCGGCGACCTGATCGTGACGGGGCCGACCGGAACGAACGTGGTCGACCTCGTGCTGCTGCTCGCCGGCTGACCCGGGCGGCCGCGGCTGGCCGGCGGCGCCGATCGAACGGTATAATCCAGCCGGCTCAGGATAGCCAGAGGGGGCTTTTCGGTCTTGACCCAGGATCCCGCCGACGATCCCGACGAGCGGGAGAACGAGGGCGCGCTCGGAAGCCTCGACGACGCCCTCTCGCGCCCCGACCACTCCGGGATGGCGGAGCACTACGAGCGGCGCGCGCGCCTCGCCGAGGATCGCCTCACCGAGGTCCTGACCGCGTACCGGCAGGCCCGCACCGAGAACGAGGGCTTCCGCGAACGGGTGACCCGGGACGTCGAGCGCCAGTTCGACCGACGCCGCGAGCGCCTCCTCCTCCGCTTCATCGACATCCTGGACAACCTCGACCGCGCGCTCGAGGCGGCCGAGACGACCCACGCCGGCAACCCCCTCGTCGAGGGGCTCATCCTCGTCCGCACCCAGCTCCTGCAGACGCTGCAGCAGGAGGGACTCGAGCGCATCCCGGTCCTGGGCCTCCCCTTCGATCCCGCCGTCTCCGAGGCGGTCGGCACCTGCCCGGTGAGCGACCCGGAGGACGAGCACGTGGTGGTGAAGGAGCTCCTGCGCGGCTACCGCCTGCACGGGCGGGTCGCCCGCGCGTCGCGCGTCCTCGTCGGGACCTACGCGGGCGAGGCCCTGCCCGATGCGCCGCACGAGGCGCTCATCGGCGCCGACGAGGTGCCGGTGGGGGGCGCCGACTTCGACCCCGCCGCCGAGACGATCCCGCTCGACGAGAACATGCTGCGGATCCTCTTCGGCGCGGCCCCCGAGAAGCCGAAGAAGTAGGGTCGGCCTACAGCACGTAGGCGAGCGCGAAGCCCACCTGGGCGACCATCATCATGAGGTACATGTGCGTCCACGACGGGTGGTTCTCCGTGAAGGCGAGCTCCTCCGGCCGGCGGACGAGCAGGTACACGGTGTAGGCGCCGTACAGGACGAGGGCGGCCGCGAGGAGGTCGAGCAGGAGCGGGTTGCCGGTGAGCAGCCCCGTCCGCACGCCGAGCGGGACGAGCAGGAACGGCAGCACGAAGAAGGGCGCGATCATCCACGCCGCCTTCTTCACCCCGTAGAGGATCGGCAGGGTCTGGCACCCGCCGGCCCGGTCGCCCTCGATGTCGGCGAAGTCCTTCGTCGTCGAGGCGCCGAGGACGAAGAGGCCGAAGATCGTCCCGATGAACCACGGCTCGGGGTCGAGGACGGTCTTGACCGTCGACCAGCCGGCCACCTTCAGGAGCAGGCCGCGCGGCACCGCGATCGTGACGTTCGCCCACACGCCGTGCCGCTTGGTGCGGAAGGGCGGCGCGGAGTAGGCCCACACCAGGACACTCGTGAAGAGCACGATCCAGAAGCACTCGCGGCGGGCCTCGAGCCCGGGAGGGGAGGCGAGGAAGGCGAGCGCCCACGCCAGGACGAAGCACAGGGCGGTGAAGCGCCAGGCCCCGCTCATGGTGATCTGGCCCGCGGGGAGAGGCCGCTTCGGCTTGTTCACCCGGTCGATGTCGAGGTCGTAGATCTGGTTGATGGCGTTGCTCGCCGAGTTGAGGACGGCGGCCATGAGCGCCCCCCACGCGATCGGCAGCACGGTCGCGAGCGAGACGCCCGGGCGCGCGCCGTGGGCGCCCCACGCGGTGAGGGCCCCGCTCACGACGCCGAGGGCGGGCGGCAGGAGCGTGAAGGGCCGGGCGAAGTCGACGTAGGTCTTGAGGGTCCTCACGGGCGTTCCTTCAGGACAGCAGCGGGCGGGCCGCGCCCAGGATGCGGGCGATCAGCACGGCGGCGAGCGCTCCGATCGCGGTGTTTGTCGCGTTGAGGAGGTGGTCGTCCATCCAGCCCCGCCGCGTGGCGACGGTACCGATGAGGCTCTCGGCGAGGCTGCCGAGGAGGCCGGCCGTCGCGACGAGGAGCGCCGCGTCCCAGCCGAGAAGACCGGCCGCGACGCCGGTCGCGCCCACGAGCAGCGCGGCGAGGAAGCCGCCGAGCGTGCCCTCCAGGCTGACGGCCCCCTCCGTCCCCGGCGGCACCGGCCGCAGGGTGGTGATGAGAAAGGTGCGGCGGCCGTAGGCCTTGCCCACCTCGGACGAGCCGGTGTCGGCCGCCGCGGTCGCCACCGCGGCGGCGTAGGCGAGGGCGAGGAGGTCGCGCAGCGGCAAAGGCGCCATCGCGGCCACGAGCGCGAGGAAGGCGGGCACGCCGCCGTTCGCGAGCGCGTGCCGCCAGCCCCGCGCGCCGCCCTTCTCCTGCGCGATGCCCCGCGCCGCCTTCACCCGGTAGCCGAGCTTCGTCACCGTCGTGCCGATCGCGAAGAAGGCCACCATGAGGGCGAGCCCCGGCAGGCCGAGCCCGGCCGTGATCGCGGCCCCGACGGCGACCGCGGCGAGCGCGCCGGAGACGTCGACCGAGCGGACGAGGAGGGCGGCCACCGCGATGAGCCCGTTCACGGCGACACCGAGAAGGAGGCGCCTCGGGAAGAGCGGGTCGTCGAGGAGGAGCGAGGGCTCGGCCGCCGCGAAGAGCGGCAGCGTGAAGGCGACGGCGAGCGGGACGGTCACGTTGTCGTCGAGCGTGGACGGCAGCGACTCGACGAGCGCGCCGGCGAGGGCGAGGAAGAGCGACGCGACGAGCGTCCGCGGCCAGTGCGCGGCGTCGGCGTCCAGCGGCAGGCGGGCGGTGAAGGCCCACAGCAACGCGGCGGCGGCCGTTCCGAACGCGACGAACGAGGCGAAGCCGATCCAGCCCTTGCGCGCGTTCCACGGCAGCCGCGGGCCGCCCGCGGCCTGGCCGAGGAGAGAGGCCATGCCGTCGCCGACCGCCAGGATCCCCCAGCCGGCGGCGGCCATCCACAGCCGCTCGCGGAAGAGGAGGACGAGGCCGAGGACGGCGAGCGGGTACGCGAGTATGCCGACCGGGTAGCCGCGCGCGTGGTCGGCCGAGCGCCACATCCCGCGCCCGCCCACCCGCGGCAGCACCTGCCAGTTGAAGGCGAACGCGGTCACCGCGAGGAGAGCCGCCTGGGGCCAGGTGAGCCAGCGGAGGAGAAGCGCGAAGCCGACGCAGCCCACGTGGACGGCGCGGCGCGCCGCCTCGCCGCGGTCGAGGCTCATGCCCGCCCTCCGCCGGGGACGAGGCCCTCGGCCCGCAGCCAGGCGATCGTCTCCTCGAGCCCCTGCCGCAGCGGCCGCGGCACGTAGCCGAGGCGCTCCTGCGCCCGGGTGCTGTCGCAGGCCCAGTGCTCGCGGAAGACGCCGACCTCGCCGTGGGTCAGCTGCGGCGGGTGGCCCGTCGCCTCCGCCCACAGCCACTGCGCGCGGCCGATCGCCGAGGCCACCGCGTACGGCAGGCGCACCCGCGGCGGCGCGTGGCCCGTCGCCTCCTCGACGAGGGCGAAGAGCTCCGCGAGCGTCGCGTTCTCGCCGCCGAGCACGAAGCGCTCGCCGGCCGCGCCCTTCTCGAGCGCGAGGGCGTGCCCCTCGGCCACGTCCTCCACGAAGGCGTAGGACCACGCCCGGTCACCCGGGCCCACGAGCGCGGGCAGCCGCCCGTTCAGGTGGTCGGCGACCATGCGGGCGACGATGTTGCCTTCCGTCAGGTCGCCCGGGCCGTAGATGACGCCGGGGTACACGATCACCACGTCGCGCCCGGCCGCGGCCGCGCGGCGGGCGACGTCGTCCGCCGCGGCCTTCGTGCGCTCGTACGCGTTGCGGAAGGGCGGCCCCGGGTGCGGCCGCGACGCGTCGAGCGGCTCGACGCCCGAGGGGCCGAGCGCGATGAAGGACGAGGTGTAGACGAGCCGGGCGCCCGCCTCGGCCGCCGCGGCGAGCGCGTTCTCGAGGCCGCCGACGTTCACCTCGGCGAAGCGCCCCGGGTCGCTCACCCAGATCTTCACGAGGGCGGCCATGTGCAGCACCGCTCCGCAGCCGCGGGCGGCCTCGCGCAGCGAGACAGCGTCGGTGACGTCGCCCGCCGCGATCTCGACGCCGTCCGGCAGCCCTACCGTCCGGCTCGTCGCGCGGGCGAGGACGCGCAGCGCGTGGCCGCGCGCGGCGAGCCGGCGGGCGCCGGCGCGGCCGAGGAAGCCGGTCGCGCCGGTGAGAAGGACCTTCATCGCGCTTCGGCGCCGGCGCGCACGCGCACGCGCCAGTCGTCGAGCAGGTCGCGGAGCGTCCGCTCGAAGGGGATCCGCGGCTGCCAGCCGGTGTCGGCCACGAGCTTCGCGGGGTCGCCGACGAGGGCCGGCACGTCGGCCGGCCGCAGCCGCGCGGGATCGACCCGCACCTCGACGCGGGCCGTCGACGACGAGAGGAGGGCGTCGAGCAGGTCGCCGACGCGGCGGCCGCGGCCGCTGCAGACGTTGTACGCCTCGCCCCCGCGCCCCGACTCGAGCAGCAGGTCGTAGGCGCGCACCACGTCGCGGACGTCGGAGAAGTCCCGGACGGCGTCGAGATTGCCGACCTCGACGACGGGCGCCCGGAGCCCCGCCTCGATCTCGGCGATCTGCCGGGCGAAGGAGCTCTCCGCGAACGCCTCCCCGCGGCCCGGGCCCGTGTGCGGGAACGTGCGGGTCGTGACGACCCGCAGGCCGCCGGCGGGGCCGTAGAGGGCGGCGAGCGCGGCCTGCGCCACCTTGCTCACCGCGTAGGGCGAGGCCGGGCGCAGCGGCGCCGTCTCCCGCAGCGGCGGCTCGGCGGGCGGGACCGGGCCGTACTCGTCGGCGCTGCCGACGACGAGCACGGCCGGCCGCAGCCCCTCCCGCCTCACCGCGTCGAGGAGGTTCACGACGCCGAGCACGTTCGTCCGGAGCGTGCCGGCCGGGTCCTCCCACGAGCGGTGGACGCTCGCCTGCCCGGCGAGGTGGACGATGCGGTCCGGGCGGCTCGCCGCGACCGCGCGCGCGGCCGCGGCCGGGTCCTGGAGGTCGGCCTCGACGACGCGGACCCCGGCCGGGCGCCACGACGCGGAGCCACCGGGCAGGACGACGCCGTGGACCTCGGCCTCGGGCCGCGCCGCGCGCAGGTGATCGAGAAGGTGCCCGCCCACGAAGCCGGCCGCCCCGGTGACCAGGATCCTCAACGGTAGCCGCCCAGCCCCTGGCGGGCGCCCGGCGCGTCGGCGCCGAGGAAGTTGCCCATCGCGCCGACGTTCGCGAGCTCGAGGTTGAAGCGCCACGCCACGTCGTCGCGGCCGTTCCAGCTGTAGCGGATGTGCTCCACCGCGACGCCGCAGCACTGGACGGAGTACTTCACCTTCGCCCGCATCTGGTAGAGCGTGTCGCGCACGAGATCGTAGTCGGCCGAGCCCTCGACGAACAGCCGCTTCGCGATCACCTCGGAGAAGAGGCTCCCCCGGATGGTGTGGGCGCCGACCGTGCGCTCCGCCGGGTCGACCGAGGTGCGCACCGAGCGGCTCCAGCTGCTCTGGAGCTGGAGCCGCGGGAAGCCGAGGGTGAGGAACGCGCTCTGGCGCCGGAACTGCTTGAAGTTGACGTCGTACTCCGACTGGAAGTCGATCGACACGTCGCGGGTCGGCTTGATCCGCATGCGCGACTGGATCGGCGAGAGGTGCTCGGGGGTGAAGCCGGGGCCGTAGGCCGAGGACGAGTAGTTCGGGTCGAAGTTGTTCTGGCCCTCGTTGATCTGGACGTAGTAGGTCTGCATGAGGCGCCACTGGAAGAACTCCCAGGGCTGCGCCTTCCCGTTCGGCCCGCGGCGCTTCGCGTAGAACCGCTGCACGAGGGCGTAGCGAATCTCGTTCGTGCCGTACAGGTAGTCGGCTCCGTCGAACTTCGGGATCGAGTTCGCGTCCTCGACCCTCGTGCGGTACGTCCAGGTGACCTCCGGCCCGATCGTGTGCTTCATGCGGTCGGTGTAGCCGAGGCCGGCCGTCTCGAAGACGCGCGCGAACGTGGGCCCCCGCAGGTCGATCGAGGACTCGAAGTACGAGCGGTCGATCGGGTCGGGCACGTAGGTGCTGTTGCCCTCCTCGTCGGTGCCGATCCTCGATCCCCACTTCGTGTAGCGGTAGCCGACGGACGGGTTGACCGTCAGGTAGCTGAGCGAGAAGGGGCGGGAGACGGTCGGCGCGAAGTCCCAGCGCTTCCAGTCGTCGAGCGAGTCCGTCGTGCCGAGCTGGAGGTGGTCGGCCCCGGCCTCGAGGCCGAACACGACCTTCCCCCAGCCGATCGGCCGCGGGAAGCGGCGCAGGCTGAGTCCGGGCAGGCGGCCGAGGATCCTCTTGTAGTCGGTGCCGAAGTAGGTCGCGGTCCGGTCGCCGTACGCGGTGAGGACGGCGAGCTTGAGGTCCTTCTCGACCGAGCCCGAGAAGCGCTCGGTGCGGGTCGAGGCCATGTTGAAGCTGTCGTTGAAGCGCTGCGCGAAGAGGAGGTCCGAGTACTTCCGGACGGCGACGCTCGCCCGGACCTTCCCCGGGAACATCTGCAGCGCGTTCCAGTCGATGTCGTAGTCCCGGCTCGACTCGCGCCCGCTCACGAGCTCGCCGGTGTCGGCGTCGTAGACGGGGCTCTCCGCCCTCAGGTTGAACAGGTACGTGCGGAAGGTCCCCCGCGACGGGGAGGCCGAGGCGTAGCGGAACTCGTGGCCGACGCCGAAGCCCAGGCTCGAGTACCAGTCGCCGTAGATCGTCTGGTCGACGCTGCGCCCCATCGCCCAGAAGAAGCCGGTGCCGATCTCGTAGCCTTTCACCCGCGAGTGCCCGAAGTGCGGGAAGAGGAACCCGGTCGCGCGACCGTCGTGGCGGATGGGGTAGTAGAGGACGGGCAGGTAGAAGGCGGGGACGCCCTTCACCTTGAAGAGGGCGTTCTTCGCGATGATCTTGTCGTCGATCTCGATCCGCGCGCTCGAGGCCTGGATGCTCCAGCGCGGGTTCGGCTGAGCGCAGGCGGTGAACTTCCCCCCCTGGACGCGGTAGGTGTCCTCGTCGACGCGCTCGACCCGACGGCCCTCGACGAAGACGCCGGGCGCCACGTACCCGATCGCGTGGTCGAAGAACCCGTGGCCGGTGTCGTCCATCTCCACGCGGTCGCCCGCGAGGCGCTCCTCGCCGCGGATGAAGACGACGTTGCCCTCGGCCACGAGCCGCTGCTTCACCTTGCCGTCCGGGAGCGGCTCCTGGTAGACGTCGGCCTTGTCGGCGAGGAGGCGGGCGTTGCCGATGCGCAGGTCGACGCCGCCGCGCCAGGCCCAGTGGCCCTTGTCGAGCTGCTCCTGCGACTCGGCCTTCACCCGGATCTCGCCGGGCGGCAGCGTCTCGATCGCGTCGGGCGCGGGGGGCCTCGTACCGGGAGGAGCCGGCGGGCGCGAGGCCGGCGGACGCGGGGCCGGCGGCTGCGCCGCGGCCGGCCGGGCCGGGGCGAGCAGGGCGGCGAGAAGAGCGGGGATGAGGAGGGACCGCGGCACGCGCGCTCCGTCGGGCGAGGGCGCTAGAGAGCGGCCATGCCCATGACGTGGAAGCCGCCGTCCACGTGGATGACCTCGCCGGTGATCCCGCGCGAGAGCGACGAGACGAGGAAGAGCGCGGCGTCGCCGACCTCGTCCTGGTCCGTCGTCCTGCGCAGCGGCGCGTGGGTCCGGTGGTACTCGAGCATCTTCGACAGGCCGTGCACGCCGGAGGCGGCGAGCGTCTTCACCGGCCCGGCGGAGATCGCGTTCACGCGGATGCCCTTCGGCCCGAGGTCGGCGGCGAGGTAGCGCACGGACATCTCGAGCGCGGCCTTCGCCACCCCCATCACGTTGTAGTGCGGCACCACCCGCTCGCCGCCGAGGTAGCTCAGGGTGACGATGCTGCCGCCGCGGCCCTCCATGAGGGGGGCCGTGGCGCGGGCGAGCGCGGTGAGCGAATAGGAGGAGACGTCCTGGGCGAGGCGGTACCCCTCGCGCGAAGTGTTCACGAACTCGCCGTCGAGCTCCTCGCGCAGGGCGAACGCCACTGCGTGGACGACGAAGTCGAGCGAGCCGAAGCCTTCCTTCACCTTCTCCGCGAGGGCCGCGACGTCCTCGTCCTTCGTCACGTCGCACGGCAGGACGAGGGGGTCGCGGAGCTGGGCCGCGAGCTCGGTCACGTTCTCCTGCAGCCGCTCGCCCTGGTACGTGACGGCGAGCCGGGCGCCCGCGCGGTGCGCGGCCTGGGCGATCCCCCAGGCGAGCGAGCGCTTGTTCGCGATGCCGAGAACGAGCCCGTGGCGGCCTTCCAGCAGCATTCTTCCTCCGGAACGAGGGCACTATACCATCAGGGTCCGTTCCGTCCGGTAGCGGCCACGGGAGGCGACCAGTGAGCGTCTGGCCCATCACGATCGACGACGTGCGCGCCGCGCGGGAGCGGCTGCGCGACCACCTCGCGCCGACGCCCCTGCGGGCCTACGGCACGCTCGACGCGGCGGTCGGCGGAGGGATCCGCGTGCTCGTCAAGCACGAGAACTTTCAGCCCACGGGCGCCTTCAAGGTCAGGAACGCCGTCTCCGCGCTCACCGCCCTCGCTCCCGCGGCGCGCGCGCGGGGCACCGTGGCCGCGACCCGCGGCAACCACGGCCTCGGCCTCGCGTGGGCCGCCCGCGCGCTCGGGACGACGGCGACCGTCTGCGTCCCGGTCGGGAACAACCCCGACAAGAACGCGGCGGTGCGCGCCCTCGGCGTCCGGCTCGTCGAGGAGGGGCGCGACTACGACGAGTCGGTGAAGGCGGCGGAGCGCCTCGTGCGCGAGGAGGGCCTCGCGATGGTCCACTCGACGAACGACGCGGCGGTCGTGGCCGGGGCCGGCACCCTCACGCTGGAGATGCTCGAGGAGGAGCCCGCGCTCGACGCCCTCGTCTACTCCGTGGGGGGCGGCTCGCAGGCGGTCGGCGGGCTCACCGTGGCCCGCGCGCTGCGGCCGGGCCTCCCCGTCTACGCCGTGCAGGCGGCGGGCGCCTCGGCGATCCACGACGCGTGGCACCGCGGCGAGCCGGTCTCTCACCCTTCGGCCGACACGTTCGCCGACGGCCTCGCCACGCGGAACACCTACCCGTTCACCTTCGGCGCGCTGCGCGAGGGGCTCGCCGGCTTCGTCACGGCGACGGACGCGCAGATCGCCGAGGCGATGCGGCTCCTCCTGCGGACGACGCACACTCTCGTGGAGGGCGCGGGCGCGGCCGGCCTCGCGGGGCTCCTCGCCTGCGCGAGACCCTCGCCGGCCGTACGGTGGGGATCGTCCTCTCCGGGGCGAACGTCGACCTCGCGACGCTCGAGCGCGTCCTCCGCCGCGAGATCTGAGAGCGAGCCGGCCGCTACGCGTCGGCGGCGAGCTCGTCCGTCTTCCGGCCGCGCAGGGCGAGGATCCGCTCGAGGACCTCGCCGACGACGTTGTTCGGGGTCGAGGCGCCGGCGGTGAGGCCAACGTTGACGGGCCCTTCGGGCAGCCAGCCCTCCGTGGCCGTCTCGACGGTCGAGCCCACCGGGCGGTGGCGGATCGTCGCGCCCTCGAGGCGGTCGGCCCCGCTGATGTGGAAGGTCGGCAGGCGCGGCGAGCAGATCCGGGCGAGGGCCTGCGTGTTCGAGCTGTTGTAGCCGCCGATCACCACCATCACGTCGAGGCCGCCCTCCTCGAGCATCTTCAGGACGGCGTCCTGGCGGTCCTGGGTCGCCGAGCAGATCGTGTCGAAGGCCCGGAAACGCTCGGCGAGGAGGGCATCGCCCCAGCGCTCGGCCATCGCGCGGCGGAGCATCTCCTGGATCTCGAGGCTCTCGGTCATCAGCATCGTCGTCTGGTTGGCGAGGCCGATCCTCTGCAGGTCGCGGGCGGGGTCGAAGCCGGGGCTCGCCGCGTCGCGGAAGCGCGCGAGGATCGCCCCGGCGTCCCGCTCGCCGCGGATGAACGCGCAGACCTCCTCCGCCTCGGGCCGGTCCTTCACGCAGAGGTAGTGGCCGCCGGGGTGGGCGAGGGCCTGCGACGCGGTCGCCTTCGTCTCCTCGTGGTAGTGCTTCCCGTGGATGACCGCGGTGAAGCCGTCGCGCGCGTAGCGGTGGACGTTCTTCCACACGTTGAGGACGCTGCCGCACGTCGTGTCGACGAGGACGCAGCCCTTCGCCCGCAGGTGCTGCATCTCCGTGACCGAGACGCCGAAGGCCGGCAGGATGACGACGTCCGCCGCGGCGACGCCCGCGTAGCGCTCCTCGGGGCTGCGGTGGTCGGGCAGGATCTCGATCCCGAGGGCCTGGATCCGGCCGTTCACCTCGGGGTTGTGGATGATCTCGCCCGACAGGAAGATCCGCCGGTCGGGGAACTTCTCGCGCGCCTCGTAGGCGTACTCGACCGCGCGGTCGACGCCGTAGCAGAAGCCGAACTCGCGGGCGAGCTTGACCCGCACCTCGCCCGCCCGCGCCGCGTAGCCGAGCTCGCGGAGGCGGTCGACCACCCGGGAGTGGTAGCTCGCCTCGAGCACGGGCCGCACGACGCTCTTGAGGTTGAAGCCCTTCTGGAAATAGACCGGCTCGCTCATCGGGATGGAACAGGATAACCGAATCGCCGCGCGCTATCCTTGCGGGGTCCGGGCCGCCGACGAGCGGCCGGCCCGGCCGCCATCCATGAAGAGAGCCCTCGTCGTCGAGGATGACCCCGACATCGTCGAGCTGATCGACCACTACCTGCGGGCCGAGGGCTTCGAGGTGGAGGCGACGGGCGACGGGCGGACGGCCCTCGAGCGGGTGCGGGCGGGGAGCTACCAGCTGGTGCTCCTCGACCTGCAGCTGCCGGGGAAGGACGGCCTCAGCGTGTGCGCCGAGCTGCGGCGCGACCCGCGGACCCGCGCCGTGCCCGTCATCATGCTGACCGCCCGCGGCGACGAGGCCGACCGCATCGTCGGCCTCGAGGTCGGAGCCGACGACTACGTGGTGAAACCCTTCAGCCCCAAGGAGGTCGTAGCCCGGGTCCGCGCGCTGCTGCGGCGCGTCGAGCGGCCCGGGGACGAGGAGGCGCCGGTGCGCGACGGGGCCCTCGAGATCGACCGGGCGCGGCACGTGGTGAGCTGGAGCGGCGAACCCGTCCACCTGACTGCGAAGGAGTTCGCCCTCCTCCTCGCCCTCGCCGAGGCCCGCGGGCGCGTGCTGTCGCGGCAGTGGCTGCTCGAGGAGATCTGGGGCTACAGCTACGCGGAGGGCACGCGGACGGTGGACGTCCACGTGCGCCGGCTGCGCGAGAAGCTGCCAGGGCTCGCCGAGCGGATCATCACGGTAAAGTCACTCGGCTATCGTATGGTTCCTGCCGAAGGATCATGAAGAGACTCTCCCTTCGCGGACGGATGGTGACGACGGCCGTCGTGGCCGCCGGGGTCGCGCTCCTCGTCCTGCTCGTACTGGCTGAGCCCAGGCTGACCGCCCG
>WBZP01005836.1_pt1 | contig 12378 bp, 9 predicted proteins | sample 5204301 | NCBI WGS metagenome assembly WBZP01 (sample SAMN12412401, study PRJNA552823) | activated sludge metagenome | isolation source: activated sludge from nitrification reactor of wastewater treatment plant... | place: USA: Pennsylvania | collected 2017
CCGGAATCTCGACCTCGTTCTCGCTCTCCGTCATGCGGCCATTCGGACGCGGCACGACGGCCTGAAATGGCTTGTCGGTCGGCAGGCACATGTCCCAGGCGTAGACGCCCACATAGTGCCGCACGTTGGGTGCGAGCTGGGTGATGATGCTGTACCATCGCCCCGGCCCCGGCACGGGATCGATGGCGAAGATGTTCACCGGGATGCGGCGTATGTCCTGCGAGCCATAGGCGTAGAGAAACCACGCGGCCATGATCGCCGACACGGCGCCGCGGCTGTGGCCGACGAGGTTGATGGTCCTCGCGCCGCTGCGGGCCGCGAGGTTCGCGGCGTGCAGCGCCAACGCGGGCAAGGGCCAGCCATCGAGTTGATCGACCTTCGAAAACTGGTTGCCGCCCGAGTACTTCGCGCAATAGTTCAGCAGCGATTCGTCCGCCTCCAGCGGGCCGTCGAACACGAGCGGCTCACTGTCGACGTTGTTTGCCCAATCGTTCTCACCCACGCCACGCACGCTCACGCTCGGCGACGTCGCGCGCAGGCCCCCCGAGATCTCCGTATGGATCCGGACCGGGATGTAGCCGGTGAGCGGATCGTAGATCCGCATGTCGCTGGCCTCGCGGGACACCTCGCCCTCATCGCGCGTACACGCGGTGCCGGACAAGCAGACCGTGAAGACCTCGGGCCGCTCCACGCCCGGGCGTGACGGCGGCACCTCCACCCGCACCTCGTCGATGCTTGCGTCGAAACGCAGAAGGTCGCCGGTCCACGTGACCAGGGCCACGCTCGCGCCGTCGACCGTGCTGCGGGCCGCGTCGATCGTGCCCTTCTCCTTCTCGGGCTTGTACGACTTCGCGCCGGTCAGCGCCTCGCTCGTCGACCCCAGCGTGGTGCCGAGCGCTCGGGCCATGGTGGTGACGACCTCGAGCGCCTCGGCGCGGTCGGGCGCAGGAGGATCGACCTCGACCTTGCCGCGATAGACGGCGAAGCGCTGCAGCAGCAAGGTCGAGTCCTGCGCGAGCTTGTCGGGCCAAACGTCGGTGACCCACTTCGCGGCCAGCTTGAGGTCCGAGGTCCACGCCGCCTTGATCGGCTCGAGCACCTTGGTCTGGAGCTGATCGAGCAGTGCATCGAGCGCGCGGCGGCGGTCATCGGCTGTCGGCATGACCTTCGACAGACGAGAGGGGCCGCGATCCGTGAGCCACGGCGCACGCAGAGGCTGCGGCCTCTGCGATCACGATGGGCTGAGGTATAGTGCCCTCGTGACCCCGCGCAGGTCCGCCAGGCCCGAGTGGTCGACGTGGCTCTCGTTGGCCGGCGGACTCGTGTTGCCCGGCTGCGAGGGCGAGGTCGCGGCCCTCTTCTCGCTCGCGTTCGGGACCGCGCTCGGGGCCTGGCTGGTCAGCCGCGACCGCCAGCATCGCGCGCTGCATGCCGCCGAGAACCTCCGCCACGCCATCCAGACCGGCCAGCAGCGCGAGATCGAGATGGGCCTGCGCAAGCAGCTGGCGCTCGCGGCCGCGGGCGAGGCCGTCAGCATCGAGCGACAGTGGCTGGCCCGTGCGCAGCTCGGTGGCTTGCTCGTCGCCGAGTGGCGGCTCGACGAGGCCCGCGAGGTCTACCGCGCCGACGCGACCGGCCTCTCGCCGCACCTCCAAGCGCTCGCCAACTTCGGCCGCCACGAGCTGGCGGTGCTCGGCGAGACGCCCGACGACGCCCGCCTCGCCGAGATCCAGCGCGACCGCGACGAGTGCCTGCGCCACGTCCCACCCCGCTTCTCCGAGCTCGTCGCCGATGCCTGGCGCGCGCTCGAGGGCCTGTGCCTGGTTCGCATGGGTCGCGCGCGCGAGGCCGCGTCCCTGCTCGCGCGCGGCCTCGACTCGCTCGCCTTCAACCCGGCGCGCGTCGTGTACCTCTATCACCTCGGCCAAGCCTACGAGCAGCTCGGCGAGCGCTCGCTCGCGGCCGAGACCTACGAGCAGGCGACCCAGGCATTCCCCGGCACGCGCCTCGCCAGCGAGGCCCGCTCGCGCCGCCTCGCGCTCGTCGCCGGCGAGCACGGCGAGGGGACGTTTCGGCGGATGCTGCCGGAGACGCCGATCGGCACCGCGCTCGTCCCCGTGGGTGGCACGGGCAACAAGAGCGACGACGACGATTGAGGGCCAAACGCGAGAGCGCCCGCGGATCCGCAGGCGCTCTCACGCATCCACTCGCGCGTGCGCGCGAGCGAGCTACTTCAGCTTGCCGCCGGCGAGCTCGGCGATCGCCGAGCCGACCTCGCTGCAGCGCGCCGCCTTGGCCTCGCCGACGAGGTCGTAGGTGAGCGGGGCGCCGGCCGACAGCACCTCGACGACGGCGGCCTCGATCGCCGCAGCGGCCTTGGTGAGGCGCGGGTCGTTCTTGCGACCGCCGAGCCAGTCGAGGCCTTCCTTGACCGACAGGATCATCGCGATCGGGTTGACCTTGTCCTTGCCGGCGTGCTTGGGCGCGCTGCCGTGGATCGGCTCGAACATCGCGTGCTCCTTGCCGGTGTTGGCCCCGACGGCCATGCCCATGCCGCCCTGCAGGACCGAGGCGAGGTCGGTGATGATGTCGCCGAACATGTTGGTCGTGACGACGACGTCGTAGTACTCGGGCTGGCCGATCAGCCACTGCGTGAACGCGTCGACGATCGCGGTCTCCTTCTCGATCTCGGGGTACTCCTCGCCGATCTCGAAGAAGATGTCGCGGAACAGCTGGCAGCCGTGCAGGACGTTGTCCTTGACGACCGCGGTCACGCGCAGCTTGCCGTCCTTGGGCGCGCCCTTGTTACGGCGCTTGCACAGCTCGAACGCGTGTCGGATGACCTGCTCGCTGGCGCGGCGGGTGATCACGCGCGTGTCGATCGCGACCTCGGTGCGGCCGCCCGGCGAGAGCTTGCCACCGGTGGGCGAGTAGAGGCCCTCGGTGTTCTCGCGGATGATGACCATGTCGACCTTGCCCGGCTCCCACACCTGCTTGTGGCCGCCGTGGACGCGGTGCTGCACGCCCGGGTAGAGCTTGATCGGCCGGACGTTGGCGTAGAGGTTGAGCCGGATGCGGTTGCCGATCACGGGCGAGAAGCCGGCCATCTTGCCGTCCTTCATCAGCACCGGGCCCGACCCCTTCGGGCTCGGCCAGCCGACCGCGCCGAGCAGGATCAGGTCCGACTCGGCGCACTTCTGCGGGGAGTCGGCCGGCCAGTCGAGATCGCCGTGCTCGAGGTAATACTGGCCGCCACAGGGGATGTCCTGGGTAGCCCACTCGATGCCGAGCGGCTTGCTGACCGCATCGAGCACCTTGAGACCCTCGCGCATGACTTCGGGTCCGGTTCCGTCTCCACCGAGCGTGACGAGCTTGTACGGCATGGGCCCCGACACTACCCCTTCGATCTGCATGTCTGGCGGGCGAGTACGCAGCGAGGGGTGAGGATCCCCACCGCCCTCGCGGGTTTGAGCACCGTGCACGCGCTCGCGCGCCCGCTGGTGGGTGCGAGGCCCGAGCGCGATGGCGGCTCTGCGCGTCGGCGATCATGAGACGCTCGACGCGTGCAGATCTCCGTCGTCAACCGCGACCCTCGCATCACGACCGCACAGCTGCTCGAGGTCGTGCGCGCCGTCAACGTGCAGATCGAGCGGGACTTCGCGCCCTACTGGCACATGAGCGCGCGCCTCCGCGTCGATGGCCTCGATCCCGAGCGCAGCATCAACGCGCTCTCGGGTCTGCGCGGCGACGCGATCTTGTACATCGACTACAAGCCGCGCGCGGAGCTGGCCGGCTACCACGAGAAGCACCAGAGCGGCACGCCCTTCGGCTTCGTGTTCACCGCGCTCGCCGACGATCTGCAAGAGCCCTGGTCGGTCGCGTTCTCGCACGAGGCGCTCGAGCTGCTCGCCGATCCGGAGTGCAACCTGCTCTGCAAGGGCCCGCACCCCGATGCGAAGCAGCACCGTCGCCACGTGTTTCATTGGTACGAGGTCTGCGACGCCGTGCAGTCCGAGCACTACGAGATCGATGGCGTGCCGGTCTCGAACTTCGTGCTGCCGACCTACTTCACCGGCGGCGAGGAGCTCGAGGGTCGCAACGACTTCCTCGACACGCGCCACGATGGCAAGCGGCTGCGCTCGTTCTCGTGCAACCCGGGCGGCTACGTCGGGTTCTACGATCCGAAGACGGGCCGCAACCGCACGTACATGAACTCGGAGGAGGCCGAGCGGCGCGCGGCGATCAAGGGCGCGATGCCCAAGCACTACCGACGCGCGAATCGCCGCGACCAGGATCACTCGGTCTCGACGGGCGCTGCGAAGAAGACCGGCGCGAAGAAGACGGCGAGCAAGAGCTCACCCAAGCGCAGGTAGTCACGCGGCCACGAAGGGCTGGCTGCGCTCGCGCTGGCGGGGGCGCTCGACGAAGCGGAAGTCGACGAACTCGCCGACGCGCTCGATCGCCTCGATCGCGTTGGGCAGCATCGGCGCGCCGCGCTGCCACAGGTAGTGGAGGTTGGCGTAGACCTCGACCTCGATGTCGATCTCGCTGGCCTCGACGCGCTCGATCACGCGGCCGGCGTCGAAGCCGAGCTCGCGCTCGCTGATCTGCACGAGCGTCGGCGGCAGGCCCTCGAGCGAGGCCGGCAGCGAGTGGGGCGAGAGCAGCACGAGCGCGCGTGGCAGGCCGAGCGCACGCGTGCCGAAGATGACGGAGATGGCGAGCTCGGCGGCGGAGGTGTCGGCGATCACGACGAGCTGCTCGGCGACGACCTGCTCTTCGAGCGCTTGGCGAAGGTCGACCAGCTCCTCGGGCTCGAGCGGGCGGGTCGGCAGGATCACGCGGGCTCGACATGCGATCGCGAGCAAACCTGCGAGGTTTCGACGTGGCCCGAATTCGCCTTCACCGGGCACGTAGAGAATCACTCGACGCTCGCGCTGCAGCGGCGCGAGCTGCTCGACCGCCACGCCGGCGAACTCGCCGTGTGCGATCATCAGGCCAGTCAGACCAGCAGCCATGAGCTCCTCCTCAGACACGGTTCGACAACGGTGATCATGGATCGAGTCTTCCGTGCCTTCACTGCTTCGAGTGATCCCTTGCAGAGCACATGGCTCACGTTGTTTCGAGCCCTATCCAAAGCGTTTTCGGGATCACCGAACGCAGTCGGTCGCCTGGCCGAAAGCCCAGCCCCTGTCCTCCGGACCATGGGACTGGCCCTCGAGGTCAGGGCTTCTTCAAGTGCTTCTCGTCGTTGGCATCGTCCATGATGTCTTGGACGAGTTGCTTGGGATCGATCGAGTCGGGCGAGATGCGGATCTGTGAGACGCTCGGCCAGGTGACCGTGCCGTTCTTCGCGTAGCCGACCTTGCCAAACGTGACGTGCAGCGTCGGGCCGAGCTGTTTCTCGAAGTCGAAGAGCCGGTAGTCCCAGTTGTGCTCGAGCAGGCCGTAGAGCCCGTAGATGCCGGCCGTGAGCGTGATGCCGAGCTTGGCCTTCATCGCCCCCTCGGCGTAGGCCTCGGCGTCGAACGAGAAGCCACCCTCGTCATAGCTGGCATCGACGTCGACGCCAGCCTCGCCGCCCACCCAGAGCGCCGGGGTGATCTCGATGCCACCTTTGGCACCCGCAGCGCCGAGCAGCAGCTCGGCGCCGATCTTGGCACCGAAGGTCCCGTAGAGCTCGCCGTAACCAGGCACGACCAACTTGCCGCGCAGCCGGGCCGTGATCTTGGGATCATCCTCGAAGGGGTAGAGCGAGCCATCGAAGCTGGCCGCCTTCAAGGTCAGCGGGCCGACGCCGTACTTGACGCCGAGCGAGCCGCTGATCTCGGCGAAGGCCGTCACGCCGGGCACCGGGGTCGGCACGCTGAACTTGGCACCGAGGCCCTTGATGAGGGAGATGCGGCCGCCCTCCCGGCTCGGCCACGCCTTGCCGAGCTCGAGGTCGCCGACCTTCACGTCGCCGCTCAGCTTGATGCGGCCTTGCTTGGTCAGCTCGATGCCCAAGGTCGGACGGATGTCCTTGGTGATCGAGTACGCGACGGTGCCCTTGCCCCAATAGTTGCCGCCCTCGTCGAAGTGCATGTCGAGCGTGCCCGTGGGCGCGCCCTTGCTGTCTTTCAGGTCGATGGTGAAGTGTGCGTCGCCGGACAACTTGCCGGCCTCGCCGTCCTTGCGGGTGTAGCGGATCGTGATGTCGTCGGCCGTGAACTGCTTCCACTTGAAGCTGGTCTTGCCGGACAGCGAGAGCGTGCCGTTGGCATAGCCGCCCGTGAGCTCGACCGAGGGCACCTGCGGGATCGGCTTGGTGATCTTGACGCCGCCCTTGTACGACAGCGCATCACCGCTCCAGCCAACGGTCAGGTCGAGCGCCGTGTCGCGGATCTTGGTGTGCAAGCCACCCTTGCCGTAGGGCTGCAGCTTGCCGTCGGCGTCACCGAGAAAGCCGAGCTCGACGTCGATCGTCGTGTCGGGCAGCGGGGTGCTCGTGGCCTTGATCGCGCCCGACCAGCCCTTGACCGAGTGGTACTCGAGCGAGCCCGACGCAGCGGAGATGCCGGGCACCTTGGCGCCGAGCGTGAGGTCGGCCCGCGCGACGAAGGCCCCGTCGACGAGCTTGGCGTCGAGCTTGCCGAGCACGATCGGCTTGCCGATCGGACCGATCTCGAACTCGAGCGTGCTGGTCGGGATCAGCGTCGGCGACAGCTTGAGGGCCAGCTCGCCCTTGGTGAAGCGGAACGCGGCGTGTGGCTTGGCGAGCTTGCTGGCGTCGAGCGGCGCGACGAGGGCGAGGTCGGTCGGCGTGTACTTGATCGCGAGCTTGTTGAGGATCGGGACCGTCGGCGTGATCGTGCCGGTGCCCTCGAGCCCGCTCGGCCCGAGCGAGAGCTTGGTCAGTGCGCCGGGGCTCAGGTAGGGGTAGTAGAACTTGACCTGCGGGTGCGCGGCGACGAGCGAGAGCGTGCGCCGCTCGTTCGGCAGCAGCAGCGGCGTCGTGCCGGTCGCGGGCGGCGTCGCGCCGGTCGTGGGCGGCGTCGCGCCGGTCGCCGGTGGCGTCACGGCGGTCGCCGGTGGCGTCGCGCCGGTCGTGGTCGCCGGCTCGAGCTTGGCGTCGAGGGTCAGCTTCGAGGCCGCCGGCGCCGTCACGACGACGGCCGCGTTGTCGAGCTGGGCCTCGACCTTGTCGATCGGGCTCTTGGGACCGAGGCTGCCGCGCTTGTAGGTCTGCAGGCGCATGCCCGAGATCGCAAACGCTGCCGAGCCTCGGATCGCGGTCTCGCCGGTGTCGAGCACCGACGCGACGGTCGTGAAGCCGCCGGCGATCAGGCCGACGGGGTTGCTGCCGACCTTGGTCTTCTCGTAGTTGGCGCCTTTGACGAGCCCGCGGCGTAGCAGGTCCTCGACGACGAAGCTCGGATCGCTCGTGCCGCTCGGGACCTGGATCTCGTCGAAGCGCAGCTGCAGCCGCATGACCGCCGGTCCACGCATGCTCGGGTCGCGGATCTTGCCGACCTCGGCGACGAGCTTCTCGTAGGTCTTGCGGCCCGACTCTTGGTTCTTGTTGCTGTCGAGCAGCTGCAGGTTGTCGGGCGCGCTCGTGCCACCGAGCTGCTTCTCGACGATGTGGTCGATGTCGCAGCCGGAGCTGGCCAGATCGACCTTCATGCCGTCGATCAGCTTCTTCACGCCGGGGTCCGCGAGCGCGTCGACGACCGGCTTCTCGCTCGAGCTCGTGAACGCGGTCGCGAGCTCGGCCGTGGTCTTGAACCCGAACTTGCGCAGCCAGATGGTCTTGTAGGTCTTGCTGTCGGAGTCTTCCTTGTAGGCGGCGATCGTCTCGGCCCTGCCGGCGCTCGCGGGCGTGATGAGCGGCGAGAACACGAGGCGCCCACCGTCGCCGGCGATGTCGTAGGCCTCCTGCACCCACGCGCCCTTGCCCTTCTCGGCCGGCAGCGAGAAGCCGCTGACCTCGACGATCAGCTGCGTGGTGCCGACGCCGGGCGGATCGTCGAGGATCGCCGTCATGTGGGCGGGTAGCTTGCTGCCGAGCCCGGTCCCACCCGTCGGCGGCGGCGTCGGTGGTGTCGGCGGCGTCGGTGGCGTGGTCGGTGGCGTCGTGGTCGTGCGCTGGATCGTCGGCGTCGTCACGCGCGAGAGCTCGGGCACCGGCTGGCCCTCGACGACCGCCTGCGCGGCTGCGTCGGCCTCGGCCTCGAGCCGCGCGCTGCTCGGCGGCGGGGCGAGCGAGCGCCGTGGTGGTGCGAGGCTGGCGGGGCTGCGCTGCACGGCGGGCGGTCGCGCGGCGCTCGACTGCTGCACGACATGGGCGAGCTCGTGCGCGAGCAGGCTCGCCCCACCGCGTCGCGCCTCGCCGGCACCGAACACGACATGCTGACCGAGCGCATAGGCCCGGGCCCCGAGCGCACGCGCGCTGGCATGCGCGTGCGCGTCGTCGTGCACGCGCACGCCCGCGAAGCTGCGCCCGAACGCGCCCTCCATGCTCGCGCGCTCGCTCGCGGGCAGCGGTGTGCCGACGTGCTCGTGCTCGAGCTCGGGCAGCAGCGCGTCGACGAGCGAGACGCCGTACTCGGGCGGCGCTCGCGAGGCTCCGCCTCTCGCACCCGCCGACTCGCTCGACTCGGCCTCCCGCTCGCCCGCCCGACCAGCCCGCATTGCCGCTCGTCATGGTCGCACGTTTGTCGATGATCGATCCGCCGCTCGGATGGCACGCCGTCGTGGGGGGATTGCCATGCTGCGCACGAACTTGCTCATCTGCGCCACCAGCTTGCTCGTCTCGCCCAACCGCCGACGCTCGATCAAATGCTGCTCTACGCCGACCCGATCCCAACCAACAGCGGCACGGCCGACCTCGCCGGCTGTGTCGAGCTGAACCCGCAGTAGGTAGGGTCGAGCAGGCTGCTAAGGCAGATCGCCGCTGAGGAACTCGACGATCGTCGCGACGGGGAAGCCCGAGCCGCCCTCGGTGTTGATGCCGAAGGGCTTCTCGACCATCGCCGGGCCGGCGATGTCGACATGCATCCAGCGCTTGCCCTCGGCGAACTGCTCGAGGAAGAGCCCGGCCGTGAGCGCGCCGCCGTAGCGCTCGCCGGTGTTGCGCATGTCGGCGATCTTGCTGTCGAGCATCGGCATCAACGCCTTGGGCAGCGGCAGCTGCCAGAGGTCCTCGCCCGCACGCGTGCCCGCGGCCACGAACGCGCGCGCGAGCGCGTCGTCGCGCGTCATCACGCCGGCGATGTGCGGGCCGAGGGCGACGATGCACGCGCCGGTCAGCGTCGCAAAGTCGATCACCAGGTCGGGCTCGAGCGAGGCCGCGAACACCAGCGCGTCGGCGAGCGTCAGGCGACCCTCGGCGTCGGTGTTGTTGATCTCGACCGTCTTGCCGTTGCTGGCCCGGAACACGTCACCGAGCTTGTAGGCGTGGCCGCTGACCATGTTCTCGGCCGCGGCCGAGATCACGTGGACCTCGTAGGGCAGGCCGAGCCGCACGATCGCATCGAAGGCGCCGATGACCGCCGCGGCGCCGGCCATGTCGAGCTTCATGCCCATCATCGCGTCGCTCGGCTTGAGCGAGTAGCCGCCCGAGTCGAAGGTCACGCCCTTGCCGATCAAGCACACGCGCCCCTTGCTGGCCGTCTTGGGCTTGTAGGTCAGGTGGATGAACTTGGGCGGCGTCGCGCTGCCGCGCCCGACCGCCAGATAGAGCCCCATGCCACGCCGCTCGCACTCCTCGGCGTCGAACACCTCGCACTGCACGTCGTGACCGGCACCGTGCAGCTCCGACGCGAGCTTGTTGGCGGTCTCGGCCAGGAAGGTCGGCGTGACGAGATCGGCCGGGCCGTTGCCGAGGTCGCGCGCGACCGCGATCGAGCGCGCGATCGTCTTGCCGCGCTCGGTCGCACCGGTCCACGCCAGCTCCGACAGCACCGTCGCCGTCTCGAGCCGCGTCGGCTTGCGCTTCTCGGCCCCGAGGTAGCGATCGTAGGTGTAGCCGGCCAACGCGAGACCCTCGGCGACGCGCTGCTCGTCGGCCGCGTCGCGCAACTTGCCGCGTAGATCGAGCACGAGCCGGCTCGCCCCACCGGCGTGCGCCGTGCGAGCGGCATCGAAGGCGAGCTTGCGGAGGTTGGCGGCGACGGTCAGGTCGTCGTGCCCGACCAAGACGACCTGGCGGAAGCCACCGTCGTAGGTCGAGAAGCGAAAGGCGTCGCCCGCCTTGCCCTTGAAGTTGGCTGCCGTGAGGGCTTGTCCTACATCAGCGCCAAAGCGGGTAGGCATCGCACCGAGGTCGCTGGCACTCACCGCCACGACCATCAGCTGATCCGGCGTTGGGGCCGGCGGCTCGGTGGCCCACTCGATCGACAGGTTCGGCAGTGAATACAGGGGGTTGGCCGACATGCGCGGGGCACCCTACACGAGCACGGAGGGGCTCGCCTAGACCCGTCGGTGGCATAGCGTGTTTTGCGCTAACAGCGTGGCAAGATGAGCATTAACGCGCTTATGCTGAACACTACATCAGTGATGGATAGATGTAGTTCATTGAGCTGAAAGATCGTTCACCTTGCTACAAGAGTCACTCAACTTCCTATAATTGAGCATCAAAGTTGTTAATTAGTGTTGACGTGCATGATCCTGTCTAGTAGTGTGCGCGATACCGTCACCCTGAAGGAGGGTCCACGCACATGATGAACGCCGACGACACCGACACCGCCCCGGCCAAGAAGGCCACCAAGAAGGCTGGCAAGAAGAAGGCCGCCAAGAAGAAGGCTGCGAAGAAGGCTGGTGGCAAGAAGGCCGCCAAGAAGGCCGGCAGCAAGAAGGCCGCCAAGAAGGCCGGTGGCAAGAAGGCCGCCAAGAAGGCCGGTGGCAAGAAGAAGGCCGCCAAGAAGGCCGGTGGCAAGAAGGCCGCCAAGAAGGCCGGTGGCAAGAAGAAGGCCGCCAAGAAGGGTGGCAAGAAGAAGGCCGCCAAGGCCGAAGCCGCGGCCGAGGGCTGATCCTGCCTAGGGCTGATCCTCGGATCATCCCGAGATGCCGCCAGTCCCTGGCGGCATTGGCTTTTTAAGGGTTGTGCGTGGCGGGTGAGCGGGCGACGAAGGGGCATGAAAGACAAGCTCATCGTCATCCTCTCGCTCACGACCATGTTCGCGCTCGGCTGCGCTGCTGCATCGGTGCTCGTGCCACGTGCCGAAGCAGCACCTGGACAAGAAGAGTGCGCGGCGTTCTATCTCGGGCAGCCGATCAGCTTGCAAAAACCCGAGAAGGTCGACGCCACGATCGCCAAGCAGGCGCGGGTCTTGCCGAGTGGCTGGCATGTCGTCGGGGGTGGCTCGTACCCGGGTGCGTCCTATGTCATCGCGATCGCCTGTCGAATAGGCGAGTGACGGAGGGCGACAGCCCAAAGCGAATTTCGACGCCCGCCTCGAGCACGAGCAGGATCTCGTCGTCGCCGACGGCCGCGAGTGCGTCGAGGCTGCCGCCGATCCACTCGTTGCCGACGCGCACCACGAAGCCGCCGCCGAACATGCTCTCGCGACGCGAGCGTGTCGGATCGCCGGCGAGCACGTCGGGCACGCGCAGGTTGGCGACGCCCATGTCGAGGCCCGCGGAGAAGAGACCCGAGCCGAGCGTGAAGCTGGCGAGTGCGAAGTGAGCGTCGGGTTCGAAGGTCGTGCTGCGATCGACGGGTGGGAAGAGCACGGGTCGATAGTGGGCGCCGACTTCGAAGAGCGCGCCGCGCCACAACGCGAGCGCAGCGACGGGCCACACGCGCGGCCACGCCTGCCCGGGTAGCCAGTGTGCGGTCACGCCGACGCTGACGACGTCGAAGAGCCCCGTGCGCAGCTCGACGCGATAGCGGTGCGGCGCGCCGCCAAAGGCTGCGAGCGCGAGCGTGCCGTGATCGAGGAAGCGCGGGCCGTTCGGCTTCGGTCGCGCGAACCACTGCTCGAGTCGCGTGATCGGTAGCGCATCGGCATTCGCGGACTCGCGCTCGCCGAGCGGAGCGCCGATCACGAGCGAGGCAGCGATCACGAGCGAGTGCATGGGAACCGTGAGCAAGCCCGCGATCGAGCGCGCTTCGCCTCCGGCATACTACCCGCATCGCGAGCCCGTGACCTTCGCGTTGCCTCGCCGTACCGCTCCTCCGAGAAGCCCGAATGCCCAGCAAGACCCTGTCTCGTGCCATCTATCTCGTCGCCGCCAAGCGCACGCCCTTCGGTGCGTTCGGAGGCTCGCTCGAGTCGCTCTCGGCCATCGACCTGCAGGTCGTCGCGGCCAAGGCTGCGCTCGAGGCCGCCAAGCTGTCGGGCGACGCGATCGACCACGTCGTGATCGGCAACGTCGCCCAGACCTCGGCCGACG
>WBZP01005837.1_pt1 | contig 12378 bp, 13 predicted proteins | sample 5204301 | NCBI WGS metagenome assembly WBZP01 (sample SAMN12412401, study PRJNA552823) | activated sludge metagenome | isolation source: activated sludge from nitrification reactor of wastewater treatment plant... | place: USA: Pennsylvania | collected 2017
CAGCAGGAATCGAACCTGCAATTAACGGCTGTGCTCTACCAACTGAGCTATCCCAACAGAATCGGGAATGGGAATTGAACCCATGACACCAGCGTTTGGTGATATATGTGCCATTGCAATAACAGCATACAGATAGCTACTGCGTCTGCACTGCCATGTTCTTTAAAACATGTACCTGGCTTATTACCAACAGACATATACCTTCTTTAATTGATGTGGTTACATCAATAAAATCTTAAAGAACTTTTATTCATTTGGACTCCTAAAACCCCTACTTCGGGGGGGAGGCCAGCTTAATTCATCATCGTTTCAGGCAGGCGAAAACCAATTACTTCTGCTTGCTTTACCACTTCTTTCTTTTCCCCCGGATTGGCAATTTCGGCAATCGTCATCGGCTCTTTTATTATGGCATTGTGTCCAAAATGCCTGCTGAGTCGTTGCGCCTTTTCTACTGACAGTTTTCCGAATTCATAACGGGCAATCAACCGGCCTTGTCTTAACAGGGCATTGTCCACCGATGTAAGAGCACTGTTAAACGTACAGATCAACTGCACATTCAGAAAATCGGCCAGCAAACCGTCTGAAATATTCAGCAGGTTACTAACTGATGAGCTGCTGTTATGCTTTCTGTCCATGATAATGTTTTCCGCATCCTCAATAATCAAGACTGAACCAGGATTGTCAATGAGCAAATCCATCAGTTCAGGGTTCATTATTTCGCCAGCCGTTGCCGGAGACACCAGTAATACCTTTTTCTTTAAACGCCCAATCAGGTATCGCAAATAGGTGGTTTTGCCAGTGCCGGGTAATCCATGGAGCAATACAATGCCCTTATCATTTTTTTTCGTCAGCCTTGCCTGAATTATCCTGTCCACCTCTTTAAAATCATCTTCATAAAATAAATCAAGATTTAGTTTTGACTTTTTTATTTCCATGCTTTTCAATTCGAGACCGTAAGTATCCTTTGATATCAGGTTTATTTCAAACTTCTTTTTCTTTTCCCTTCGCTTAAAACGGCTTGCCTCTTTTACAAGTGTGTTTGCCATTTCATAATCCTGATGTGTGTGCAGTATCTCGCAGTAATCTCCCCCCAGTTCTACAAGACAGTTTTCCTGCAACAGGATTATTGTTGTGCTATACTGGGTTGTTCTTTTCTTCCTGTTGTACATCGAATTTTGAAATATCCCTGTTATTGCGTCTTTGTATTCCGTTCGGATATGCTTCAGCACCTTTTCGGTGTTCACCTGGCTAACCCAGGTTATACAGGGTACCTGCTGATAGGTATACATATAGTACGCCTTTGCATCCAGGAAACTGTTCTCAAAAATGCTGTTGGCATCCATTATTTTTTGTTGCTTTTCCATATTATTCTTTTTAAACTGCATGATTGTTTTAGTCTTTCCAATCAACAGTATTTCAATACAAGTTTCATAATTGTTCTTTGTTAAGCAGAACCAGTGACAGAGAAGATTAGCAGCTTATTTCGGTTCAATCCATTCAACCTTCCTCAACACCAGTTCTGATATTTACTGCACCACTTTATTAGCACAACTGGAACTGGCAAATGCTTCCGGCTTGGCCCTGAAGGCAAAGCCCATCCCGGTTATATAACCCATGGCTTCTTTCAACGCATCGTTACTTTTAAAGCCGGGATTGGTGTTGATGTCGGCATGCACTTCCATGTCCACACCATAACGGCTGAAAATATTGCACAGGTTATAAGCCACTTCTATGCTTTTTCCAACTTCAGTAAGCATCCTTTCTTTAATACTCATCCGCTGCCGGGTTGTTTCATTGTGTATGTACATAAAACCTCCTTTCCCTTTACGGATGAATACAATTACTGTTGCAAATTCTGTTTCCCTGCCCTTAACCTGGCTGTCGGTGCCAATGCACACTTTCAACTCATGGCCAGCTTCCCTCTCCTGCATCAGTACACGGCTTACTTCTTCAGCAATAGGCACAGTAACCCTCTGTCCGTTTAATTTCCTCCATTGTTTTACCTGTTCCATTTTTTCCCATTTTGGTATTTTACTTAAGTGGTGCCCCGTGGAATTGAACCACGATATCCGGGATTTCACTCCGGTGCATATATCCATTCTGCCAAAGCACCAATTCTTTGTGATAAATACTGGCTGATACACTTTCCCTCATCACCGAATTATATTCATCAACAAAAATCTGCGGAGAGTAAAGGAGTCGAACCTTTGTACCGGCATTACCGGTAGCCCAAGCTTAGCAGGCTGACACATTACCTCTCTGTCAACTCTCCGTAGTGTGAGTGGCAAGGGTCGAACTTGCTAAGTCCGGAGACAACGGTTTTACAGACCGCCACGACTCTCCATCTTCGTCGCACTCACTATTTAAAACAACTGAGTCGTGCAGAAGATTCGAACTTCTTTCTTCCGGTTTGCAGCCGGACGCATACAGCCATGTCTGCCAGCACGACGAGCGGATGAAGAAGGATTCGAACCTTCAACCAACGGCTTAACAAACCGCTGCTCAACCATTGAGCTTTTCATCCTTTGTTGGCCCGCAGGGATTCGAACCCCGAACTCCCGGTGTAAAAGACCGGTACTCTTATCCAATTGAGTTACGAACCAATATGTGATGACTGCCGGACTTGAACCAGCAACTTCTATCGTATCAGGATAGCACTCTTCCATTGAGTTAAGTCATCATCAGTTGCGGCTGTGAGATTTTTCACATAAATATTTATTTTTTGCGTTTATGAATTTCGCTTCGCTACATTTCGAATCACATCTGAAGCTTATGAGACTTCCAGGTTAACCGTTACCTAAACCACATTTAGTAAGCCTGGTGAGATTTGAACTCACACTAAATAGTTTCTAAGACTATTGCCTCTCCCGTTGGGCTACAGGCTTTTTTTATTTCCCCGTCGGCCTGAACAGATTCGAACAGCTAACCTTGAACGTATTAGGTTTCCGCTCTTACCGTTGAGCTACAAGCCGGTTTGATGACTCAAAGAGATTCGAACTCTTATCTCCTCATTCGTAGTGAGGTGTTCTTATTCCGTTGAACTATGAATCAATATGTACGACCTTCAGAATTGAACTGAATACACTCATCTGCGATTTACCTTTCAGAAAGAAAGGGAGATGATTATGTTGCCATTACACCAGGTCGTATTTCGTTTACTGGTTGACTCCGGGGCTCGAACCCTGTTCTTCCGTTGCACAGACGGATGCTTTACCAAATAAGCTAAAGCCAACATTCAGATGCCAGACTCAGGTTCGAACTGAGAACATCACAGTCAAAGTGTGATATGTTAACCATTACACTATCCGGCAATTAAGCGGTTCGTATGAGAATCGAACTCATAGCCTCTGATAGACAATCAGAAATGTTAGCCATTACACTAACGAACCTTTTTGTGGACCACAAGTCCCGATAGCTATCGGGAGACCCCTTCACTACAGCATTGCAAATGCTATTCGCCTGGCTTGGAACATGACAGCCCAATTGTATAGCAGACAGGATTCGAACCTGTAACCTCTTCATTCCAGGTGAAGTATCCAACCAATTGGAATGCTGCTATATTTTACCCCAATCCCCTAAAGGGGAGTTATTATTTTCCTATTAAACTTTATTTCAATGACCTTTCAAAATCCCCCTTTAGGGGTTAGGGGTTTTAAAAGTGTCCCCGCTGCACCTGCGGGGAACACTTTATTCCTCCTTCTGCATCTGATCTTTTACCGTAATAAATATTCTGCAGGGTGTATTACCCGGCTGCTGTTGTTTATCTCTTCTGTTTCGTATTCATCTGTTTTATTATCCAGTAAGCTGAAAACAAAACGGATGACTATTATGGCAATTAAAAACTTCATCACATACCTTCCTTTCTTTTTATCGATTCAATGAGCATAAAAAAACCCGGTCGTTATCGGCGACCGGGTTTCCTTAATAAGCACTACTGTACTTATGTATGAACACAATCCGGTCGTTGTTGTTTATTATCACTCATATTACCAATGGGCACAATACTCTCTGTCACCTGGGCATACCAATAGCAGCTGAGTGATAATGCATCATTCATCGTTTTTCTAAATCGTTTATGTCGTAGCTGCTTCAGCATTTTTATATTTTAGTTATTTAGTGATTCAATCTGTTTTCCTTTTACACAAAACATTTTATACTCTTTGCCACAATAAAAAAGCCCCGGTTTTGCCGGGGCTGTATATCTTGCATTTCGTTTCTACAACTTAGTCTGCAGCATTACATGCCCCGCAATACGTATAGTCCTGGGACTAAATCCGTTCGCTGTTTCAATATGTAATTGTATGCGCAGCATGTTTATTAATTTGTTTTGCGTTGCAAAGGTGAAACTATTTTTTTGATAGTGCCAAATTTTTAAAGAAGAATTTTTAAAAAAAATCAGAACGATACAGATTCCAATTGTTCAATGCCCGGCATTTCGTCATACGTTCTGCCATTGAGTTCCCGTCCGGTTTTCTTTTTATTTGTGCCTCCCCATTGCTTAAAAAAGAAAGCAACATCCTTTTCTTCGCACTGCTGTTGAATATCCAGCACCCAATCAACTTCCATAGGTCTTGGTTTTCTGCCACTCTCACCACCTACAATAACCCAATCAATTTTTCTTAAGTTTAAATTACCCAATGAACCGATTAAGGGTTCACATGAAAGAAATTTTGTTTTCGCATTTGTCTTTCTTAAATCATCTATCCGGTACTTAGCTTTTGAATCTTCTACTGAAACCCCCATCCAGATATTATGTGTCCAGTTTAGCTCTTTATGATATTTTAAAAGAACATCTGACCGTTTCGTCAGCACCTGGTAAATATGCGGCGTATCGTTCATCACTGCGAAAACCCTCTTAATAAACTCAAGCGGAACATTCTTATGAAATAAATCACTCATTGAATTAACAAAAACAACTTTCTGACTTTTCCATGTATAGGGAACCATTAAGGAATCTTCATGCAATCGCAGTTTGAAACCATCTTTATACTTGTCGATACCCATTGCTTGTAGGCGACGGGACATCACTTCTGCATAGCAGTTTTTGCAACCTGCAGAAATCTTATCACACCCTGTTGTAGGGTTCCAGGTCATTTCGGTCCACTCTATTGATGATTGTGCCATTATAGCTTGTATTTAGGTTTTATTACTTCGTTCGCAATCTTCAGTGCTGTAGGGTTATTCGTAGCCATCATAAAATGATACATAATTGAATTGGTACTATTCTTCATTACAAATGGCTCAGAGACGAACTTAAATATAGTGTTTAACCTTTGCTTATAAAGTTCTCCAGCTTTGTTTACTGTGTTTTTTTCCTTCTCAGTTATTGTTTCAACGCCAAACAATGTATTTTGTTCTTTTGTTCTATAAAAATGAGATTTTATATCAGCCTGATTTAATCCGAGAAACATTTCCAGCTTTAACAACCATGCATCTGAAATATTTCCATCATTTTTAAGCAGCCTTCCAACACCTATACCAGTAGGCACCAGAATCCAAAGGTCAATACCCAAGTCTTTCAAAGATTCAATAGATCTCCAGTTTACAGACATGCCATACGGATTAATAAAAACAAGTGCTCTAAAGCTTTTGTTTCGTTTCAAGAATTCAGCCATATGAACTAGCTTCTCATTACAATCTGCCAGAACTACATGTGCATTTCTTCCAAAATAATTCTCCTGAATCCTTTTTTCAAGTTCTTCTTTGTTTTGGGGGTTCAGCTCAACAAAATAATACAAATCAAATGGAGATGGCTCAATGATGTCCAAAATTCGTAAAGCAGTTCCCTTTTTTACATATTCGGCTTCTTCTCCCTCTATTATTCCCGAGCCCGCAAACCCGTCAAAATACATTGTTTTTGCCCAATGCTGCTTCCCCATTATTGTTAGATAAGCTTTTGCATAACTCACAACTATTTCCATTTTAGCTTCCGTCCAGTTCCCTCCAAATTGATTCATAAGTATAAGTTTAGATTTTAAAGATATATTTTTTCTCAAAACAATCTCCCCTGCCCACCCGGTACCTGAAGCTTACTCCTGTCCAGACTCCATTCTTCTGCATTCATCCCATAGAGTTTTCCATACTTTTTATATTGCTGTGCCACCATTTTAGCGATATGGCCTTCACCACGCATCCGCACACCCCAGCGGCTGTCGTTTACTTTTCCGCCATGGCTTTGCTCCACCAGGTGCCACACTTTGTCGGCACGGTCAGGAAAATTTTTATACAACCAGTCGTGAAATAAAAATTGAATTGCACCATTCAGCCTGATAAAAGTATAAGCCGTAAACGTGGCGCCATTATCCGCCGCGGCCTTCATGATGCGCTGCATTTCATGTTCATTCAGCCCCGGAATCATGGGTCCCATCATAATACCCATGCGTACACCGGCACTGCTGAGTTCGTTTATTACTTTCAGTTTTTGTTTAGCAGTGGTGGTTCGGGGTTCCATTACCCTTCTCAGCTCTTCATTAAAGGAAGTAATGGATACCATGGCTGAAACAATCTGCTTCTTTGCCATCTCCTGCAGCACATCCTTGTCTTTCAGTATCCATGAGTTTTTAGTAAGTATGCCCACCGGCTGGTTAAACTCGTTGCACACTTCAAGCAAGGCCCTTGTAAGCCGGTATTTCTGCTCTGCCGGCTGGTAACAATCTGTATTGCCACTCAGCATGATGGGTGTGGCATCCCAGTTCTTCTTCATTAAAAACTTTCGCAGCAGTTGCGGAGCATTCTTTTTTACAATGATCTTTCGTTCAAAATCAAGACCGGCACTGTAGCCCCAATATTCATGCACATTGCGGGCATAGCAGTAAATGCAGCCATGTTCGCACCCCGCATAAGGATTCATACTGTAACTCATCCCTGTATCAGGGCTGTCAATCTTGTTCACAATAGATTTCGCTTCCTGCTCCAGGTAAACAGTGGGTACGTTTCTTTCTTCCCAATCGTCTATTGCCTCAATATGCTCTTTTGTCGTTTCGTGTTTGTGAAACCGGTTCTTCGTATTGAACTGTGCACCGCGGCCGGTAAGATATTGCTCTTCCTGCTTTTTGACTTTCACTTTGAAATGGTCCTGCTTACCTTTTTCAGACATAAAACATTGCTGGTTTTGTTTGCCAATAAAAAAGAGAGTAAAGAGCAATCCCGCAATATCAAACTCACAATATCTTACTCTTTACTCTCTGTCTTCACACTATCCTTCTCACATTAATAGTTATTCCCCCGGTTATTTACCCGAATAAATCGCCTTGCCGGGTAGTAACCGGCAGGTTCTGAAAAGAGAATTTACAGACAACATGGTATCTTAATTCACCTTCTGATCTTCGAAGCAGTGTCATTCCATCAGCAATGAAGCGTCCGGTGAAATGCTTGCCACTGTACTCAAGCCATCCTTTTTCATATTGCCAGGGTTTCAGCATACGTGCAATTGTCAGATGAGGCTCTGTTATAAAATGAGGCTTGTTATCATCATTTAGTTTCATCAGGCGTTGTGTTTCTGTGCGAACCGTTTTAACCAGCTGTTTCACAGACAGCTTACTTGCCACATTAATATAGATGGTGTGTGACGGGAAACTGCCAAAGTCTTTCAACTCCACTTTAAAGGGAGGAAACCCCATAGCAACAGCCTGCAGCCGGTGCAGTATCCTGTCTTCCATCATTGCATGCTGCAAAAAATTCACCAGCGTAATATGAGGCTTGCCCCACCGGGCATGATCAGATTTGTACGTGTCAGCAAAACTTTCCTTTACTTTCATTATCCTGTCCCACAACTCTTCATGCGGACTTAATACCAGCAGATACTCATACACTTTATATCCGGGAATAGTGTTTACGATACTTTCCATAACCTGTTCATTTTAAGGCCGAAAAAATATTTACTCATTTTATTAGTATAAATTTACTAAATTGTTTAGCTTTACAATACTTTACCCCGTTAAATTTTTGAAATATTTTTTGTCACCGCTTTCCCTGCCGCCATACAGGGGATTAAAACCGCATATATGAACGGAGAAGACATGGTTTATGGAGCAGCCTACAGGGGATCAAAACAGTTTACACAAAAGGAAGTAAGAACGGCCAATGCCACCGGCTTTGGTGCGGCAGCAGATGATTATGCAGAAAAAGGCATTGACCTTAACGAACAGCTTATCAGGAACAAGCCAGCCACTTTCTTCTTCAGGATGAAAGGAGATGCTATGAAAGAGGCCGGCATCTTTGACGGGGATATTTTAATTGTTGACCGGTCTCTGCACCTGGCCAACGGAAAAATTATCGTGGCCATACTTAATGGAGAACTGCTGGTACGGCGGTTTCATAAAAACTTTACGGCATCATTCCTTATTGCGGAAAATGAGCGGTATAAGAACATCAACTTGTCGGAGTTCAGCGATTTTTCTGTTTGGGGAGTGGTGACCTATACAATTCACCCGGTATAAAAACCATGAAAGCAATTGTTGATTGTAACAGCTTTTATTGCTCCTGCGAAAGATTGTTTAAACCAGGGCTACAGAGCAAACCTGTTGTGGTACTCAGTAACAACGATGGCTGCATTGTGTCCCGCACAGATGAAGCCAAAAAGCTGGGTGTTGGAATGGCCGCTCCGTACTACCAGAATAAAGAAATTATTGAAAGAAATAAGGTGGCTGTTTTCTCCAGCAACTATAACTTGTACGGCGACCTGAGTATGCGGGTAATGGATACTCTGCGGGAACTGGTTGGAAAGCGCCGGGTGGAAGTATATTCGGTTGATGAAGCCTTTCTTGATCTTGCCATGATATCTGATGAACAGCTCGCCGCTGCTGCTGTACAAATAAAGGAGACTGTGGAACAATGGACAGGTATAGAAGTCTCCATCGGTGTGGCACCCACCAAAGTGCTGAGCAAGGTGGCGAACAGACTCGCTAAAAAAAACAAAAGCCTTACGAGCTGTGCAATGGTACTTGACACTGAGGACAAGATAAGGGAAGCGTTGCTGAAAACAGATGTATCAGACATTTGGGGAGTGGGCTATCGCTATTCCGTAAAGTTGAAAGAACGGTACAGCATTTACAATGCGTGGCAGCTAAGCAGAATGAATACCGTATGGGCACATAAAAACTTAGGTGGAGTTGTGGGTGTACGGCTTATAAAAGAACTAAATGGCGAGCCCTGCAAGGAAATGAAAAATCCGCTTGAAACAAAGAAGATGATTGCCACCACAAGAATGTTTGGCATACCAATACACGACCTGCCCCCGCTGAAAGAAGCTATTGCCACCTACACAGCAAGAGCGGCTGAAAAACTACGCCGTCAAAATTGTGCGGCCGGTTTTATCAATGTATTTGTAGTAACAAATGAAAAAAAAGACGGACAATATGAATACAATCCTCAAACTTCAGGAACACATATAAGCCTGCCTGCTCCAAGCTCCTGCACCAACGAACTGATTAAGTACGCCGTGCCGCTTATGGAGAAACTTTATAAGAAGGGACCCAAATACCTAAAAGCAGGTGTAATGCTGGGCGGTATTGTACCTGACACCTCCATACAAGGAAACCTGTTTACCGAAGCAAAAAATAACAACCGTAAATTGATGGATGCGATAGATAACATTAACTTCAGTCAACGGGATGATGTATTGAAGTTTGCCACCAGCGGCACCAGCCGCAACTGGAAGATGCGCCAGGAAATGCACAGCCCCCGATATACAACAAGATGGAATGAACTGTTTGAAATAAGCTAAGGTTATCTAATTGGCCTCTTCGCCCATTGCCAGTTTATAAGCTTTAATGTACAGAGCCCCAAGATTCTTATAGGGAGGAATATAGTCCGCAAACTCCGGAACATTTACAATCTTATCCAGCGTTTCCCAAAACTCCATCCAGTAGATATCTTTTCCGTTTCTTAACCTGTCGGCAAGCACATCAATAAACGGGCGGTTAACCGCCGTGGCACCGATTTGCTTAGAAGCAATAATATGAGCTTCGGGTGCTGTCTCCAGTACTCTGTGTATCAGATGATAGCCACCACAAGAACCTAAGAACACAATTTTAGAAGATGGAAACATCTGGTTAATCGTGGCATCAGCGTAATAACTATGTCCCCTGTGTATTGTAACAGCCGGATAGAACTTATTCTTTTCGATATACTCACACAAAGCCTCCTGTGCTTTTTCATCTTCTCCAGTTTCCTCCGGTAATGCCTTGTTGGCAAAGATGGTAACAGGTTTTCCTTTAACCGAATTCACTGTAATCCATTGCGGATTAGCCGCATCTACCTTCCAGTTGGCATTGCTGAACTGTTTTACAAAACCATTGAACACTCCTTGTCCGTCTTTATCACCATAAAAGAACACCTGCACATATACCCGGCCACTGTCATCCTGCATTGATTTGTAAGGGACTTCATACACTGGCGGGATGCCCAACTCTTTGGTAAGGTCAATCTTTTTTGTGCTGTCAGCAGAAAGAAACAAATATTTAAGAATGCGGTACACAGCCATTCCCTTCTTATTATTCTGTTTCTCGTTTCTTATGTAATTCTCGTCCACATTCATCAGCATTTCATCAGCCAGGGGCTTTAGTGTTTCGGCTATGCTGGCATAAGAATCGGCCACATCCACTGCATCTTCCGGCCCGTTTGATTTTTCAAGGTTTTTGACAAATGCCCGCATCAGTGTTTCGGCCCTGTTCTCATCCCCGGGCTGTTCTGCTTTTGGAAATGAAGAAAGAAAATTGTCCAGCGTATTGTACCCGGCGCACATCTTGATAAACTTGCGATACTTATCGAAATGCACCGTCATCAGCAGGGAATCGCCTTTATTATTTACCTTCTTCATAATAAGCGGATAGACACCCCTGACAAAACTGGACGTATAAATGGACCCATCTGAAGAAACAGCTAAATAATATAACTCTTCAGGAGTAAGAGGCTGTATGGATGCGAACCGGACAGGAGCTTCTTCATTATGCAAACCATTAATTACGTTCACAAAACTCTCCTTGGCTTTCTGGATTAAGCGTTGTGTCAGCGATTCAAACTCAAAAGCAGTATCCTTATCCTGTGCCCTTTTTACGTATTCAATCTGCGTCTTTACCAATAAGCGGTAATACAGTAAAGAATCGTCTTTGGCCGCATCAATTTCTTCCAGGCTCATCTTACCATTAACGATGTTATCCAGAAATGGAAAATACTGCATGCCGCTTTTACTGCGGGCCATCTTCACCACCGTTCTTATAAAATCATCATCATTTATATTTCGTATCACAAAACCTAACTGGTTATTATTCGACTGGGCATAGTTATATAACTGTTTAGGATAGCTTTTTGCCACCAGCCTTACCATACTGTCGGCAAACGGCATCCCAGGATTTTGAAAAAGTGTGGGAAGCGTCTTTGATGGATGCAGTACACAATATTTTAATACTACGGCCTGTTTAGCCGCTTTCAAACCAGGATTCTTTTCAAAGGTTGTATTATCAGCGTTTACAATTGAGTAGGCGGTTTCATAAGGATAAGCATCCGCAACCTGACTGATTGATTTCCCTTCCCTGTCAAGCAAATAACATTTCTCAAAACCATTTATAATATCGGGAAGGTGCAACGGGCTAACCTTTCTTGTTGCAACATTGGAAATAAAAAACTCAAGCAGATTTTTTAAACCCCGCAGGTACTTCTTCTTTCCCTGATCATTTAACAGTGTATCATTCTCTATCCTGCATTGTAGAATATCAATTTTCAGCGTTGCAGACTGCTGAAGCAGATAGTTTATTTCTTTATCTGCTGATGGTGCAAAAACAGAATCCGCCTTACCATCCAGGCCGAAAAGGTTCGCTTGCTGCTGATTGACCCAATCATGAAACAGCTCACGGTTTTTGGGTGGCTTGCATACATTATCAGCAGGCAATTGGTTAAAAACTGTTTGCCCCGACACACTCAGTGCCAGTAGTCCATATAAAACCGTCAATATCAGTTGTCTTATCATCATTTTCATATAAACAGGTATTGCAAATGTAACAAGCCTCTGCGACATGTCATTTTACTTACTATTGATACAGACGGTTTTATGTATTAATTAGCTGTTTCAAAAGCAGATTTTTTATTCCGCATAAAAATTGCAGTGAATATTAAGTTATCATTAAGTCTCTATAAACAACAGCCTATATATTTCATTTACATTCATTTAACATTTAGGTTTGCGAAAATTTTTTCCTGCATGGAAACAGTTCCCCGAAAAGTGCTGATTGCTGACGATGAGCCGGATATTCTGGAGATTCTCAAATACAACCTCATAAATGAAGGTTACGAAGTTATTACTGCCAAAGACGGCGACGAAGCCCTTGATAAAGCCCGCCGCACCCAACCCGACCTGGTGGTACTTGATGTAATGATGCCCAA
>WBZP01005838.1_pt1 | contig 12377 bp, 2 predicted proteins | sample 5204301 | NCBI WGS metagenome assembly WBZP01 (sample SAMN12412401, study PRJNA552823) | activated sludge metagenome | isolation source: activated sludge from nitrification reactor of wastewater treatment plant... | place: USA: Pennsylvania | collected 2017
CGTAGTAATCTTCCTTGTAGGTCACCACAATGCGCTGCGTGCAGCGGTTGGTGAAGCCGTGACAGTCGTAGGCCGTGAACGTCCGGTCAATGGTGCCTACCTGACACGCCGTGTCAAAAAGGCTGTAATTGGCCGTGTGCGTCAAACCCTGCTCACCCTGATACGTTTTCGTGCAGTCCAAGCAGCAGTTGTCGTCCGCTTTTGCCGTGCCGTAAGCCCACAGCGTGGGATCGAAGTTCTCGCAGTTCACCGTCACATTCTTCGGCGATACGCACGTCGGACGCACTTTGTCCTGAACTTCAATCTGGATCATGCACTCATTGAACACAGGCTCACCGTCCGGCTTGGTGTAAATGGTGCCGTCGGGGTTCGATTGGTAAGCCCGCAAGATCACCGTCTGAATGGTTCCTACTTCATCGCAGTATATCTTCAGGGAGTCGGCACCACCGCCATATCCGTCGTCTATCAGACTGCCCTGTGGAGTAGTGGCCCGCTCAAATTCTGTGGGGAAAGAGAAAAGCGCATCATCAGTCACGCAGGGAGGCTCTCCGTCGGTGGGGTTGAGGCTGTTAATGAAGTCGCTGTATGGTTCCATGCGGCGTACTTTGAAAATCAACGGCCCACGGCAGTTGTCGTAAGAACCGTCGTCAAAGGTTTTGGCAGAAATCCATGCCACCCCGGCGCGTTTGCAGCTGTCCGGCAGGTAGCAGTCTTCCAAATCATCCCCGTCTATCGCACCCACTGTAAACTGATCGCAGGCCATAATCGGTTCGGTCAGGTCTTCCACCGTCAGCCGGAAGTTACAGGAGGTAATATTTCCACAATCGTCTGTTACATTATACTGCACGTCGTGTTCGCCAATGGGCAAACAGGGAGTATTCCCTACATAGCCCATTGTGTCAGGTATCCACCAGTTGTTGCCTGCAAAATCACCGATATTGCCTGCTACTGTATAAGAGTTTGTGACGTTGCCGGTAGCAGGGTCAATGACAGAGATAGAAGCGCGAATGTTGCGTACCCGCGAGCAGTTGTCGGTAATAAGTACATCGGGCAAATCTACGGTGGCACAGCATTTTTGTGCATCGGTCGAAACCGAAACATTGGCAGGGCAGGTAACCTGTGGTCCCTGACTGTCCACGCGCTTAATGACTTGTATAAAGTAGGTGGGATTGCTGTAGGGTACCGGGGAAGTATAAGTGCCGGAAGGTACACACCAGTCCAATACGACCCAGCGACGCAGTACTTTGGTTGTTCCGTCGCAAACTTTTATATCCTGATCGGTGTAAGTGATATTAAATTCGCAATTTTCAGTAGAAGGATAGACCGGAATGTTCAACCCGTTGAACACAATATAGGGTACTCCTGCGTCGGTTGCTGCCGAAGTACAGCTGATCTCTGCTTCGCCGGGGAACTTCACATCCCATATACGGCGGCGCTCATAATAAATAATTTGGTCGCAGGTCGTGACGTTGCCACTGGCATCGGTGGCGGTCCATTTGCGCACAAACCACGCCGATACGGCGCGTCCGTTGACGGTAAAATTGCAGTCGGTATCCACCAATGCTCCGTCTATGAATGTCAGAGAACGCAGATTGCAGTTGTCGGTGGCCACCGGCTGGCCGGCGGCAATGCCCAGACCGCGAATGTTGTCCACACCCGCCGGAAGCAGGTCGGCATCGTCCGTGAGGTAGCGCGGATCAAGGCCGCTGTCGCCGGTGCGGTCATCGGCGGGATCAGAGTCCTGAGCCGCGCAGGGTACCCATACATTTTCGCAGGTCAAAATTGGCGGCAATTTATCTTCTATTTTGAGCGTACCCCAGCAGGTGTTACCGCTGATGCGGTGGCGCACTGTTGCTTTCAGGGTCTGCCCGACAACCGCTCCGTTGACCGTGTTGCCATAATTGACCGTGCCATTGGAATTTGTAATAATCACTTCATAATCATCGTAGCACGGCATATCACCCTCTAATACATCATCCGGGAAAACGGTGACCGAGCAGTCCTCGTCTAAAGAAATCTGTATGTTGTCGTTGCACTTTACGGTAGAAGGCGTAGCCACCACCTGTACCTGACGGCTCACGCTGATGGTACAACCGGGATCATTGAGGCCGGCGGCTTTCGGAATACCGCCATTGACCGTATAAGTAATGGTGTAATTGCCCACGCCGAGCGTACCCGGATTGAAGACCGTGGCCGCATTGCCATTGATGGTGAAGCCCTGACTGACGATGTTGGCATCGCCGGGAGTGCCTGTCAGTGTTACCGGAGCGGAGAAACGGCAGAACGGCCCGTCCAAATTGGAAGTGATCACCGGGTTGGGGTATTCACAACGATTGCCAATGGTGAGCTCCTGACCGCGCTGGTTGCGCACCGTAATGGTATAGCCCAAAGCATCAATATGGATGCCTTCCAAATAGTAATCGCCGCTGCCCGCCGGGCTTTCTGTAAAGGTGGCTCCGAGCAAATTGTTGACCGGAGCAGCAGGCGGATTCAGACTGGCCACATTGAACAAGCCATTTACAGCGGTCACTGTCCATACCAAACCAGTTAAAGATTCTATTTTGATGCGTTCCCTGAACTGGCCATTCTCTAAGGTGGTAGCATTGTTTTTGCAGACACACGGATCAGAAATCAATATTACCGGGACACAGCGCGGTTGCGGGTTGATGGTCACCTGCGCATTGCAGGAGCCGGTATTGCCACATTGGTCGCGCACAGAGACCACAAGGGTTTGCGTTGTTCCGGCTTCCGCACAGGTATAGGTGGCGCTGTTGGGCAACACTGTTAAAGCGGTAGAAGGCGAACAGGCATCTGTAGCTGTGAAGCTGATATTGGCCTGGGTGACCGTAAGGGTCCCGGTCAGGGGCAAATTCACAGTGAGCGGCTGGCAGGTAACTACCGGCCCGGTCACGTCTTGCACCGTGATTGTCTGGGTATGGGTCACCGTGTTACCACAGGCATCTGTTGCTCTCCAGGTGCGCGTGATGGTCTGGTTATAGGGGCATGTGGTGCTGGTGGAAGAAGCCGTTGTAAAGGTGACCGGCAGACCCACTGGGGGCTGTCCTGTCGGGAACGTTTGTCCCTGATTGATCTGGCCCGGGGTAGCAGGATTGGCAACAGAAGCGCCATTCCAGATGAAGTTTGCATAAGCCGTTCCATTGCCGGACAAACGCAAAGACAACCCAAGCGGTTCTGTTCCGTTTTCAGAAACACCAATATCTACAGAAGTCAGGCCATTGGCAGCGCCTCCTACGGCTGTAAAGGCACCTTCGTAGCTCAAAAACTGAATGACTGTGCCGCCATTGACCAATGCAATGCCGTCAGGTGCGCCGTTTTGAACCGTATTATCCGGGTAGGCAAAGGAAAGCGTGCCAAATCCGTTGCTTTGATTGGGAATGACCCCGCTCAGGTTCACGCTATTGTAGGTGCCGCCTCCTGCACCATTATATAGTACCAGCGTCCAGCCGGCCAGATTGATGCCGGCACGGCCTGCAACTTCTATAAATTCGCCCACATCCAATCCTGTGTTGTCATAGTGAATTTCGTTGATCCACACATTTCCGGTAATGATACCCGCCGGGTCGCAGGCATCAGTGGCAACCACTGCAGGAACCGGGGGAATGGCATCCACACAGGCATTCAAAGTAATATTGGCCGGAGTGGGAGTCAGTACCGGAGGCACATTGTCTATGATGGTAATCGTCTGGCGATGCGTGGCCGTGTTGCCACAGGCATCGGTAGCCGTCCAGAGGCGATCCACCACGCGCGAGCCTGCGCAACTGCCCGGCGTGCTGCTCTCTGTGTAGGTAGGAACGATTACCGTAGGCGGTACCGTGATGCTCTGACCGGCATTCAGATCGCCTGGCGACTGTGTCAGCGGCCCTGTCCAGGTGAACGCACTCGCATTATTGCCACTGCCTGTCAATTGCAGCGACAGGCCAATGGGGTCTGCACCTGCTTCCTGTACCCCGATGTTGGTGGACATCATGCCATTGGCAGGGCCGTTGGTCGCAGTCAGTACGCCCTCATAGCTGATGAATTGCAAAACCGTGGAAGGAAGGCGAACCAGTGCAATGGCATCTGCTTCCGGAACGGCAGTGCTGCCGCCATTTTGAATCCCGTTGACCGGATAACTGAACGAGACAGCACCAAAGCCACTCCCACCTTCGTTGTCAATCAGGCCACTGAGGGTCATGGTACCATAGACCACGCCGCCGTTGCCATTGTACAACACCAATTGATATTGGCTGAGATCAATACCTGCTGTACCGGCTATTTCAATAAATTCGCCCACGTCTCCACCCGTATTGTCATAGTGAAATTCATTGATGAAAATAATAGGCAGCGGTGCTCCTCCTCCACAATTGTCGCTGGCCGTCAGTGTGGCAGGCAGTGACAGCGGATCGGTACAACTGATGGTAACATTGGTGGGTAAAGGGGTCTGGTTGAAAGTAGGCGGCGTTTGGTCATTTACCGTGATGACCTGCACACAGGTGGTCGAGTTGCCGCACACGTCGCTGGCGCTGTATGTGCGCATCACCGTGTAGCGATTGGTACAGGTCTGGTTGCTGATGCCATCTCCCACATACCCTACGGTCACCACACCGCCGCAATTATCGGTACCGGTTGTGACCAATGCCGTGTTGGAGACAGGAACGTTGCTGGCACAGGAGACAGTAGTAGGTGCCGGACAAATCACGCCCGTGGGCGGTGCCTGATCGTTCACCACGATGGTCTGCACACAGGTGGTGGAGTTGCCGGCAGCGTCAGTCGCCCTATAGGTGCGCTGAATGGTATAGCGATTCGTACAGGTCTGGTTGCTGACAGCGTCCCCTACATGCGTCACAACAGGAGCAGGAGGCTGGCAGTCGTCCGTGGCCGTCCCGGTAAAGGGCAAAGCAGGCGGCAGCGCACTGGCGCAGCTGACTGTGGAAGGTGCCGGACAGGTCAGCACGGGCGGAGTATTGTCGGCAATCAGTGTGAGTACAATATTATTATTGGTGTAAGTACAAAACGGACTGCTTGTATCTCTGGCCATCAGGGTATAAGTACCCGGCACCAGATTGGAAAAAGTCCCGGCTCTGTTGGTCACGCTATACCCATTCGGGCCGGTGAGATTATAACTGTACGGCGGAGTGCCCCCGACCGCCGTGGCCTGAATCATACCGGGAAAGATACAATACGGATTGGTGGCGGCAACGCTGACATTAAAATTATCACACGGATTCACACAATTATTAACGGCAGGGCCTGTTGCTGCTAATGAACAGGAAGGGTTGCCTCTTATCTCCAAAACAACCTCTGTCGGGGTGCCATCTGCCCGGAATCTGACTCCGGTATATGTGAAAGGACTTATTAAACCTGTTGTCGAAACTCCATAGCTGCCGCCTATCTGGTCACCCCCTGCTCTGAATCGCAGGCTGTCTGCCGCCGGGACATTTGCAAACGTAACGGTAACGTCTGCCGTAAAATAATCGTCACTGCCGTCCAGGGGCGTGCCGTTGTTATTGCATGCCCCCACATTGCCAAAAGTTACCGCAGAAATCTGGCAGGCGGGAAGTGTCGCAGTAACTGTCAGGTTATCTATCGAGATTTTAGGCCGACTGCCTGTCGTCCCTCCTGTTCCATTGTGGTAGTAGAAGCGCAGGCGGGCGGTGGGGCTGTTATTAAACGCTGTGGGCAGGGGAATATTGGTAAGGCTCATACTGCCTGCCACATTATTGGTCGCTGTGTAAGCCGCAGTGGGGATTTCTGTAAAAGTCGTGCCATCCGTACTCCAATACACCCGGAGTGTACCTGCCCGATCGCCTGTACTGTTGAATACCGTTGCTGCATCGTAGCTGAGTATTCCGGCATTGACCCCCGTGAAATCCATGAAAAAATCAATGGCCGATGAGGACGTGTTATTGGTGGCTCCCGTGGACAGCAGGACAATGGTTTGCGTAGCAGGTGTTTGCGAGCTTCCGCGCTGCACCCCGCCGCTTGTGCCTGTGACAAAGGTTGCCGTGGAGGTGGTGATATTGGTGCCATTGGGAATGGTACCGCTGCCGCCTGTTGCATTGCTGCGCCAGCGTTCCGCCCCCACGCCGGCTGCGAAGCCATTGGTCCAGTTGGTGATGTCGGCAAAGTTTTCGGTATAGGTCCGCCCCGGCTGCGAAGCCATCGGTACCGGTGTCTGTCCATGGACCAGCCAGGCACACAGGACAAGGGTAGAAGTAACAAAAAGCCGGACGCGATCGTAGTAGAAAGCGGGGTCAATAAATGACGAAAGGGCAGACAGATGCCGTCTGAAGTAGAAACTTTTCATGAATATTAAACATTAAAGGGGGATTAGGACGAAAATATCGGGCAAAGGTAAAAACTTCTGATCGGTATTTTTACAAAAAAAGTGTTTTTTTTAGTTTAAGTTTTTTCTAAAACGGATGGGGGTAAAACCTTAGAAATTCTTTTAAATGTTAAATTTTTGAAATTATTAAAAAATAATTTGGAGTTTTCAAAACGGTAGCCGAACTTTGCAATATCTTTTTCACAATTAAAATATTTATAGAGCCATGACAGTATTTTCGCCTTTCGCCTTCTAAGCTTAGCCATTATTGATATCAAAGGGGGGGCTATATACGATGCCAAAATTGCAGTGAATGTGACATTTAATAATCCAAGTATTCCGGTTACACCTCCCTCTGTTTCCTCCGAAGTATGCTGTTTTTATAACAATCGAGAGGGTATTCATATAGGGAATGGGAGCAATGGTATTTCCAGAAGTGTTTTGACAAACGGCATCAGTGGGAATCTCTTTGAAGGAGGAGAGCTACTGGGTGTTTGGCCAGTAGAGACTTCCCAATTTGGCATTGTCATAGAAAATGTAACATCGTTTATATCGCATTGAAAAGGCAGGAGGATAATCTGTCGCAGACGGGAGCCGCCTACCAGTGGTTGCAGGGCAAGGCATTGTCTCCATTAGCGGATATTCAGGAATTGTATGAAGCAACACTGGCACTTATTTGCCTCTGTTGATCCATTTTACCGCCCTGGCGCAACGACCAGACCAGAACTGGCCATTGGGTATCAACGAATTTCCCGGAAGTCAGGAATACGGCAATGCCGTTGTCCGGTTCCTCCCCGATACGCTGATGATCTCACCGGTTTCCTGGAAAATGAACTTCGAGGGTACTGTAGGGGCAATCAGTGACAGCATCGGCAATCTGTTGCTGATGACAAATGGCTGTTATGTGGCCAATGGCAAAGGGGATACGCTCGTCAATGGAGCCGGACTTAATCCCGGTACTATACACGACTGGGTATGCCCTGAAAACGGATACCCGGCTCCGCGTGGTGCCATGATTTTGCCTGCACCCGGCGGAAAATCGCACTACTATATCTTTCATATGGGTTTGCGCTACGAGGCAGGCAGGCAAATGACAATGGGACCTCTTTATTATTCTTTAGCAGATATGTCTAAGGGAAAGGGTGAGATGCTTATCAAAAACAAAGTATTGGAGGTAGGTGACATAGAGCCATTTAGTGTGGTCCGACACGGTAACGGGCGCGATTGGTGGATTATTGCACCTGAGAAACAAACAAATCGTTACTTTCGCTTTCTTCTTTCTCCAACAGGTATTGAGACCCTCTCGCCTTTAAACATTGGCCCTGCGGGAGATTGCCTGCGTTTCGGCTCTACTGTTTTCTCGCCGGATGGTCGTCGCTTTGCCCGCCATGAGAACTGTCGTACAACTGCGTTTAACTTTGACCGCTGTACAGGGTTGCTATCTGATCCGATTGTATTTTCTTTGCCTAAAAATACATTTGGTGGCGGCGGTGCGATCTTTTCTGAAGATGGGAACACCCTGATCGTCAATACCCAATTGGCGATATTTAGCGCCGAGTTGAACATGAGCAATCCTGTATTGGATACGCTTATTCCGCTTGCACAAATTGCAGGAGTTGGCATACACTATATGCAGCGCGCCTCCAATGGGAATGTTTATTTCAGTTTGATGCACCGGGGTAAAACCTTTCCCTCTCTGCAACTCAGGTCAGGCAGTTTTACCTACACGCAAAAAGGGTTGACCCTCCCTGTTTTCGCCGTGAAATCCATTCCGCATTTTCCAAATTTTCAACTCTATGACTGGTCAGATGCCCCCTGCGATACGCTGGGAATCACCTCAGTGGCTTCAATAGCAGATAAACCACAGGTCACCCTGCACCCCAACCCCGTGCTTCACACCTGCTTCATCAGTCTGGAAAATGTGGCAGGTTTTCAGACCGGTTTCCTTACAATCTACAATTCGAGCGGGCAGATGATAAAAAATCAGACAGTCAGCGACAAAAAGATAACCATAGACACGGAGAACTGGCTTCCGGGCATCTATTTTTGGCGCATTTATGAGCAGTCAGGGAATTTCTATGGAGGTAAATTCATGAAATTGTGAGTGGGTGTGTTATAACTGGTAACTACCCAGCTACCCGGGCAAATGACCTTCGAGAGGTCAAACGTTGGTAGAAATGATTGATTAACAAGATATTAGCACCTCCGAGAGGTCAAACGTCAGGAATAAAACCGGGATGCCAAACGCGGGCAGGTGCGACCTCTCCGAGGACGAATGAGGGAAAATATCATTCATTTCTACCAACATGGCACATCTCCGAGGTCAAAAATGAGCAAAAAAGCCAATATTTTAATAATTTTTTTCAAAAAAAGCGGCTGGATAGTTACAAAAAAATTACTTTTAATGCACTGTTTTCCAAAAACCTGTATATTTGTGCGCACAAAAGAACCCCGATGTCAGGTGCCTTTGGGCATGAGATATTAAAAACTAAGCATTACCCACCCTTCACCTGAATGCGTACTAACGCATTTTACAAACAATTTATGCTTTTTACCATGCGAAACTCTCTCTCTCTCTCTCTCTCTCTCTCTCTGCGTTCCTGCTGTTCGCTTTACCTTTAAAGGCACAACAGGCAGATGACTGGCCTGATCCCTGGTTGCCACAAATGCCTTACAATCCCTGTGACATGACCCTTCCTCCGGAAGATTTTGAATACGAGCCGGAAGGTATTACTCTGAGTCTTTGCCAACAGTACGGCGATCAGGAATACACCCCTGTACCCAATGGAACCGGGACTTCTTATCCCGGCACACAGGTGATTGAAAATGAATACTACTATGTGGAAGGAGTCTGGAGCATCTCCGCTGACCAGGAGCTGACCTTCCGCAATTGTTATTTTAAGATGGCACCGGGGGCGCAACTTATTGTCAATTGCAACGCTGCCCGAAACGTGACCTTTTCGGGGTGCTTTTTTTTCGCCTGTGACCGCCTGTGGCGCGGGATAATTGTGAATGGGCTGCCCCTTATCTCTTTAGCGACGAGTAACTTCAATTTTCAGGGATGTTCTATCGAAGATGCCGCAAGAGCGATTACTCCGGGTCCGGTCACTCCTTTCTACTTTGACGTGGAAAACTCAAATTTCATCAATAATTACATAGGTATTTATATGGGGGCTGCCTCTTCCTACCCCTTAGTATTGTGCAAAAATACCAAATTTGGTACCACCGGTAATCTGCGCCCTAACTACACGGGCAACAAGCAGTTGCGTACGTGGCCGTTGTCAGAAGCCGGAGTCTTTATGCAGAAGGGTTATTTATCGTGTACGTCAGGGAGTCAGTTTTACCGAATGGTACATGGCCTTATAATGGAAGGCGGCTACGCCAACATCGCTGCTACCGGTTTTATTACTTTGTGGCAGGGAGGCATTGCGGCAAAGGATGCCTATGTGGGAGTGCGAAGCGGAACCATTTTTAAAGGGGAGGAAAAAATACCTGGTACCAATCAGTACGATATTCCTTTTATGCAATACGGTATTTACAGCCATGGAAGTGATCTGGATGTTTCGGACAGCCATTTTGAAGACGTTATTGAACGCGGTATTTTTTCTGAAGGCAATTCGAATGCCCAAAAGGTTGATATTCGGGACAGTTATTTTGAGCAGAAATCTGTCTTTCCTTTCCGTCACCCTGTTGCAGGGATAGAGGTGGAACGCTCTGCCGCTAACGGAGGAGACCCACACAATACGCTGTATCGTAACCACTGTAATTGTACCTTATCTGATGGACTGGGTAATCCGCCTTACACCTGCTTTTTGGTAAAAGGGGCCTATAATGCAATAGATAGGATGACCATTAGTGAAAATTGGGACATTGATCTAATGTTTGGTCAGAATGCCACAACCTGCCGCGGTATCGCTGTAGAAACTAAAAATAGCAGCAACTATTCATTACTATTTAACGGCATTTTTTTACACGATGCTTCATACCATAATACCTTTTATGGGATTGACTTTGAACCTGTATATACCTCTAATAACCATATAGACGGAAATACTTGTGTAGGTCGAAGCATATCCGGCGAAATAGTCCCATATAATGTTAAATGTGGTATCCATGTTTCAGCTCGTTTTGGCGATGTAAGTCTTTGCCAAAATGCTGTGCATAGAACTGGTAATGGTATTCATATACAAGGCGATTGCGACTATCCAACGTTTTCTCTAAATGAAATGTACGACCATGATTTTGGTTTGTTCATTAATACTAGTCCGCAGGTAGGCTGGCAGGATGGCAGGGGCAATATGTGGTTGGGAAGTTATAATTGGTTTGCGGCCAAGAAAGAAAATGGAACGATCTTTAACCTTAATGACCCAAATATGCTCGCTTCCCGCTTCTGGATACCCGAAAGCAATTCCCTGCCCTATATGCCACCCGGCTATTTACTTAGCCCAAATCCTGATCTTCAGGTTAATCCTAATTTAAAGTGGTTTAGATATGATGATCAAATTTCCACTGATTACTGTTCTCCAATAGCGTCAGGTGCTGCCTCCCTGTCTCCTTTCCAACAAAGCATAGCAGAAGGGCAAACGGGCTTAACCGGAGCAGCGCTTTGGGATATGGAGCGCAACCTCTATGCTTACCTGACGGAACATCCGGACCAGGCCCCGCAAGGCTCGGCAGCAGCGACCTTTATGACGCAACGCGCAGGTACTTCGGTGGCGACATTTGCCCAATTTGACGTGGCATTCCGGGCAGCCACCCTGCCTGTAGCCTTTGAGCAAAATACCCGGGACCAGCACCTCAACGCCCTGCAACAGGATATGGAGGATATACGGACATGGATACAGAGCGGAGATACGACCATTGCCCAATTGTTGGCCCTTCAACAAAGTGCAGAGGCACATCGCACTGCCATAGCCGCTTCCAATGCAGAGCGGCAACAAGCCTTAGAAACATCCCTGAATGCGGCAGCAGCCTATAACACTGGCCTGACCGCCACAGAGCCGTGGGAACAGGCCCGCAAAACATTGAACGCCCTATATGTCAACACCACCCTTGGCCAGCCTCTCACGGAAGTGTCATACCAAAGCGTTCTTGCTATCGCCAATCAGTTGGAAGGTGGCTCCACCCGACAGGAGGCCATTCGCCTGCTGGCCCCCTGCGGTCAGGCAGGATTTCCGGATGAGTCGCATCAACACGAGGAGGAGACAGAAGAAAGGAGTCCTGCCTATACCTCTCTCAATGCCCCTTATCAGATCACCCCTAACCCGGGCAATGGCCTGTTTTTAATCCAGTTGCCTGCTTCCCAGGGTGGTACGTTGCGCGTAGTGGATTTTTCCGGTCGTACCCTGCAACAAAGCCGCTGGACAGCCGGGCAGCGCAGTCTTTCTGTTGATCTTTCCGGGGAGGCTCCGGGTCTTTATGCTTTTGTACTCTGCGACCCGCACGGGCAGCGTCTGCATACTATGAAAGTGATTCTGCAACACTAACCCTCCATCTTTCATTTCCCCCCTGTTTTTTCTCCAATCGAAACAGGGGGGCATAACTTTCTATACCATGAGGCTATTTTTCCTTATTACATGCCTGTTACTGTCTGCTGATTTTTGCTTATTTGGCCAAAAGCATGATTATATATGGTTGCCAGGTAGAGGCAAAGTAAAACCTTGGCCTTTTGGAAATGCGATTTATCAGGGGGGAGGCATAAAAATGGACTTTAATATAATACCACCTTCAACTACTTTGCGGGACTTCGCCCTCATCATGTACCCCCAAGCCATTATCTCTGATAAAAACGGGTCCTTAGTAGCCTATACCAATGGCTGTCATATTGTGAATAAAAACCACGAGATTATGGACAATGGCGACACCATCAATCCGGGATTATATCAGGGGCGAACCCAGTGTCTTTTATTTTACCCCACGTATCAAGGTACTATTTTCCTCCCCGACCCCGGCAATGAAGATCGCTACTACCTCTTTCACATGGCCTGGGATTACGGGGGCAATACCTGGCAATCGGGGCAGCGCTACTATTACAGCCTGATAGATGCCAAAG
>WBZP01005839.1_pt1 | contig 12377 bp, 12 predicted proteins | sample 5204301 | NCBI WGS metagenome assembly WBZP01 (sample SAMN12412401, study PRJNA552823) | activated sludge metagenome | isolation source: activated sludge from nitrification reactor of wastewater treatment plant... | place: USA: Pennsylvania | collected 2017
ACCTCGATGTCGGCTCATCACATCCTGGGGCTGTAGCAGGTCCCAAGGGTTCGGCTGTTCGCCGATTAAAGTGGTACGCGAGCTGGGTTCAAAACGTCGTGAGACAGTTTGGTCCCTATCTTCCGTAGCCGTTGGAGATTTGAGGGTGAGCTGTCCTTAGTACGAGAGGACCGGGATGGACGCACCTCTGGTGTTCCGGTTGTCACGCCAGTGGCACTGCCGGGTAGCTATGTGCGGACGGGATAACCGCTGAAAGCATCTAAGCGGGAAGCCCCCCCCAAGACCAGATCTCCCTGGGAACTCGATTCCCCTGAAGGGCCCAAGTAGACGACTTGGTTGATAGGCTGGGTGTGTAAGGCCAGTAATGGTCTCAGCTAACCAGTACTAATTGCCCGTGAGGCTTGACCATATAACCTCAAGCGGTCTGCATGAGCTTGAGTTGGATGCAACCGATGGAGTGATTCATCGCGGGCGCGAAATCTGCCAGGCAGCGCAATGATCGTGCGCGCATGGGCGTCAAAACTGAAACTTCCGGGTTGTGCAAAGTTTCCCTGGCGGCATTAGCGAGCGGGAACCACCCGATCCCATTCCGAACTCGGAAGTGAAAACGCTCCGCGCCGATGGTAGTTTCGCCTGTTGCGACGCTAGAGTAGGTCACTGCCAGGGTCCTATCGAAGAAAGCCCCCGTTGCGAACGCAGCGGGGGCTTTTCTGTCTCTGGTGAGCACGACCGTGATATAAATTAAAAACGGCACATTAATAGCTGAGGAGACTCCGATGACCGCCATTTCCCTCCGCCAGCTGGGCCTGCCGCCGATCTCGCAGCTTGGTCATGTCGTGCGCGACCTGCCGGCCGCCATGGCCCTCTACGAGCCGCTCTACGGCCCCTTCACGACCATGGATGGCACCGTGCACGCGGCCACCTATCGCGGCCGCAGCGCTGACGTAAAACTTGCCATGGCTTTTGGCCACAGCGGCGATCTCGAGATCGAGCTCATCGAGTGGCAGGGGGGCGACAGCCCGCATCGGGAGTTCATCGAGCGCGGCCGCGAAGGCATCCATCACGTGCAGTTTCGCGTCGAAGATGCCGACGGCTGGATCGCAAAGGTCAAACCGCTCGGGTACGAGGTGATCTGGTACAAGCGTTACAGTGCGGATACCACCTTCGCCTACCTCGAGCGCCGCAACGATCCGACCCTGATCGAATTCCTGCAGATGCCGCCCGGCGGTCCGGGATCTGCTGCGTGAACGCGCAGAGTATCGCCGATCGCATGGCCATCTCCGATGTGATTCACCGGTACTGCCGGGCGATGGATCGCATCGATGTCGAATTGGGCTGCTCGGTGTGGCACGCGGACGGCGAGGCAGATTACGGGGTCATCTATCGCGGCAGCGGGCGCGGGTTCGTCGAATGGATGTGCGGCGTGCACCGCTCCATGCTCGCGTTGTCACATCGGGTCACGAACCTGCTCATCGAGTCCGATGGCGACGGGGCGCGCAGCGAGAGCTGTGTCGTCGCGACACTGCGCCGCAAGGACGGCGACCGTCTGCTGCAGACAACCGCCTGGGGTCGCTACCTCGATCGCTGGTCCCGGCGCGAGGGGCGCTGGGCAATCGACCATCGAACCTATGTGCACGATTTCGACGAAGTGCGCGAGATCACGGCGACCGCGCTGCCGGGATGGGGCAGGTCCGATCGCAGCGATCCGTCCTATCAGAAGCTGGAACCCTGACGCCGGTATTGCCACGAGATGAGCACTTCGGCCCCCATCGCTCCCGAACTGCAGACGCAGCAGTGGTTCAACACCCGCGAACCCGTCGCGCTCGGCGCACTGCGCGGCAAAGTCGTGGTCATCGAGGCTTTTCAGATGCTCTGTCCGGGCTGCGTGAGCCATGGTCTGCCGCAGGCCACCCGCATCCATGACACGTTCGATGCCGCCGATGTCGTGGTACTCGGGTTGCACACGGTATTCGAGCATCACGCGGCGATGACGCCCACTTCGCTCGCGGCCTTCCTCCACGAGTATCGCATCCGCTTTCCCGTCGGCGTCGATGCCCCGGGCAGCGACGACGGCGGGTTGCCGAAGACCATGGCGGCGTACCGGATGCAAGGCACGCCGACGCTGATCCTCGTTGACCGGCAAGGTCACCTGCGCGCGCAGCACTTCGGCAGTGTTCCGGACTTGCAGGTCGGCGCGGAAATCATGAAGCTGATGAGCGAGCCGCTACGCGATCCGTGATCGGGGTGTCTACAACAGGCGGCGCCGGTGCAATGCATCCCACGATGCGAGTGCCGGCTTTGGATTGAAGTCGCTGTCGGTGAGCCCGATCGACGTGAAGAGCGGCAGGTTCGGTGGCAACGGCTGCGGAAACGTCGCGACATCGGGATCGGCGAACAGCAGATGCAGCAGCGCGCGTGCGCTCACGGAGTCGAGCAGCTGCGCCTGCCGCGTCACGTAACGGGCCTGCATGTCGGGCGAGGATGTGAAGCCTCCGACGCTCGTACTGGCCCAGCCGCCTTCGGTCACCATGCACGGTAGCCCCGTGCCCTGCAGCACCCGGTTGTAGTAGTTGTCCGGGATGTCCTCGGGTCGTGCGTAAGCGAAGTAAGGATATGAGGACAGCCCGAGCATATCGATGAACGGGAAGTCGGTACGATCGACGTCGATGCCGACGTACGTCTGGTTGCCGCCGAGCACGCCCCACGCTGTCTCCACCTGCACGCTGACCAGGAGCGGCATGGCGGCGCCCGCGGCCCGGACCAGGTTCGTCTCGGCCGCGAGGCCCACGAATTCTGGTGTCAGGCGTCGCACCACCGCGACCATGTAGTCGCGATAGGCCCGCTGCACCGCGGTCTCAGAAAGACTGCGGCCGAGGGCGCGCAGCTGCGGCGCCTCATCGGGTCGTGACAGGCCGTCATTGAGGTCGCCGATATAGACGAGCTGCAGGCCCTTGCCGCGCATGTAGTTGACGAGCTGCACCTTGTCGCGATCGAGGATTGCATCCGGGGTCATTCCGGCCAGCAAGTCTCTCCATGGCATCTCCTCGTGAATGACGGCGAGCTCTGCGCGTTGCGACCACAGGTCGATGCCCGTGATCACGGCCTGCGTCGTGGGACGTGGCGGATTGGGCGAGAAGCCAAGTCTCCACGTGCGGGTCGGGGCGGGCTGTGCCGGGTTCGATCGCGTGCCGCCACCACCCCCGCAAGCCGCAAGACCGGCAACGATGGAACCGGCAGCCATCGTCTTCAGGAATTGCCGGCGAGCGGTGTCCGGCGGGGTCAGTGCGTGCACACCTTCATTCTTGCACACAGACTTCAAGTCCCATCCGGATGGATCGGATCTTCGCACGAGCGATTTCGTCGAAGTGCGCGGCAACGAGCGGCAGAGCGGCGGTCTCGATGCGTTCATCCTCGAACGGGATGATCCGGAAGGCGAGGTCACGTTGCAGGGGATCGCGCGCAATGTCGCGGATCCGGATCTCGTGATCCTCGGGGTGACGGTCACGACTGACGCCGGCACGCAGTTCGAGGACGCGAGAGACCTGCCGATCACCCGCGCGGAGTTCTTCGCGCAGGCTCCCGACCGGCTCGTCAAGGCGCAGGGCACGCTGTCCGGCACGACGCTCGTCGCCGAGGAACTGGAACTGGAGGACTGACGCGGCTTGCGCAGACCGTGCGTTCCACCGTAGGGTTCAGGAGGCAACCCGGGAGATCGCGATGAGCAAGAGTCTGGATCGCAAGAAGGATACGAAGAAAAAGCCGTTGAAGTCGCTCGCCGAGAAGCGTGCAGAGAAGCAGGCGAAGAAAGCCGAGAGGAAGCGCTGAGCGTGAGCCTGCGGTCCGGCCCGAATTGACGGCGACTTCCTCGCGTGCCTTGCGGGCAGGGCGTCAGCCGTGGCGCGGCATGTCGCAATCTGCATCGAGCGCGCGCTGGAAACTGCGGCTGATCGGTATAGACAGGTCATTGCCGACTTGCAGCACGTGATTGTTGGCCCTGACGGATCGCCGGGTGATCGCCGAGCGGCGCACCCAGTAGGAACGATGGACCTGCAGGCCGTCGACGCCGCGCAGGTCCTGTACGGCGTCCCGGAAGCGGTAGTGGACGAGCGTGTCGCCCTTCTCCGTATACACGCGGACATAATGGTCCTCGGCCTTGAGTGCAATGATCACCGCGTCGAGATGGGGCGGTAGCCGCGCGCGCAGCGTGGCCTCGGCGCTCGCGCCTGGCGGCATGGCAGGTGCGGGCGCTGCGTACCGGGCAGTGCCGTCGAGGGCCCCGCCGTTGCGCACACTCAGCCATTTCCCGAACGCACAGTAGACGACGACCCAGTACAGGACTCCGGGGAGCGTGTTGGCGAAGAGCCGCGGCAGGTAGTCGAGTGTCGGCCAGGGCAACGGCGGCGCGTGCACCATGAATTCACTGGGCAGCAGGCCAAGTCCAAAATGGCGGTAGCGCGCGATCGGCCAGTAGAAAAGGAGAATGCCGAGCAGGGCGCCCGCCGCCGCGGTCAGCCAGGCTGGCCACCGTCCGCGATGCGTCAGCGAGTCGACCAGCCGCGTACCGACAATCGCCGCGATCCAGACGATACCCACGAGCCCCGTCCAGAAGAGGGTGGAGCCGGCGCGGGACATGTGTGTCCCGACCAGCATGCGGTTCCAGCCGAGCAGGAGACTGACGAGGAGTGGCGCCGCCACGTAGAAGACCGCCGCCGCCGCCGGGGTCATGCCCTCGAATTCAGGTCTCAGCCATCGTCGCCATTGCATCTCGGCCCGAATCATACCCAGTAACTCGCGAACGCCAACGGCATCCACGAAAAAGTCGCGTCGCCCGCGAAAACGCGCTTGCCGGCGCGCAGGGGCGCGCGGATGTTGCGCGCATTTGCGCAGACTTCACGGGGAGCTTCCATGACCGGGATCAAGACTGTCGTGTCGATGTTCGTGGCGGCGGCGATTGCGGCGGCCTTGCCTGCCGGCGCCCAGGAGGCGCAAGGCGTCCACGCGCTCGAGGAAATCGTCGTCACGGCGCGCAAGTCCGCCGAGAATCTGCAGACGGTGCCGGTTGCCATCACCGCCTTCACCGCTGAAGACATCGAAGCCGCCGGCATTCGCGATCTGCGCGACGTCGCCGCGCTGACCCCCGGCCTCGTGTTCGACACGATGATCGGCGAGTACCTTGCGATCCCGACGATCCGCGGTCTGACGCAGAACGACGTGTTCGGTGACGTGAACAACGTCGAGATCTTTCTCGACGGTGTCAATGTCTCCGGCCGCTCGGGCCTCAACTTCAACCTGCTCGACGTCGAGCGGATCGAAGTCGTGAAAGGCCCGCAAAGCGCGTTGTACGGGCGCAACAGTTTTGCCGGTGCGATCAACTTCGTGACCCGGCGAGCGCCGGACGAATTCAGTGGCCGGGTGTCGGCCACCGGCGGCTCCGAGGGCACGCTGCGCGGCGCGGTGCATCTCGGTGGCCCGATCCTGGAGAACCTGCGGGGCCGTCTGTCCGTCGGCTACGACGAGTTCGATGGCAGCTATCGCAATAACAGCTCCCCCGGCCACGAGCTGGGTGGCCATGAGTACCGCACCTGGTCGGGCGGCCTCGAATGGGATCCGACCGATGCCTTCTCGGTGCGCGCCAATGCCTACTACTCCGACGACGAAATCGGCCCGCCGGCAGTGGGCTTCGTGCGAGGGAACTGCGAGCTGAATGGGGCGGGCCAGGCGCTGGCGTTCTGCGGCGAGCTGCCGGAGGCGAATCTGTCCGCACTTGGCGCCGACCCGCGCGGCGTGGGTGAGTTCCGCGAAGTATTTCGCGCGAGCCTGCAGGCGGACTGGAGCACCGGCATCGGGCAGATTACCTCGCTCACCGGCTACAACACGCTGCGCCACGAGGCGCTGTCGGACGCCACGCGCCTCGTCGGCCCGGCCTCGTGGTTCTATCTTGGACGCTTGCCCTCGGGCCCGGTCGTGCCGCAGGTCTTCCAGTCGAAGCTCTTCCGCGGTGATCGGGATTACGTGGATGAGTTCAGCCAGGAGCTGCGCATCTCGGGTGGTGAGGACACGCGCCTGCGCTGGACGGCGGGCCTCTACTATTACGAACAGGAGTATGACGGCGGTCTCGATGCTGGCGCGTTGAGTGCGTTGCCCGCGAACTTCGTCAGCTTCATTCCGCCTTTCTATACGGCGATCGCGACGCCCTGGTTCGTGACGAACGGCGTGCCCGCGTTCTCGCGGTTCTCGCGCGAAACGGAATCCCGCGCGGTGTTCGGTGCACTCGAGTTCGACTTCACCGATCGCCTGCGCGGCCGTGTCGAGGCCCGCTACGCCGAAGAAGAAAAAACGCAGAGCACGCCGGTGCGCGACGGCCGCGTGATCGTGAATCCGCGCGCATTCAACGATACCTGGTCGTTCTTCACGCCGCGCTTCACGGTCGACTTCCGCGCGGCGGATGCACTCATGATCTACGCGTCGGCTGCCAAGGGTATCAAGGCCGGCGGCTTCAACGAGAACGCGAGCGTCGCCGCGGAGGAGTCGTTCGATCCCGAAGAGAACTGGACCTGGGAGCTCGGCACGAAGGGCTCGCTGGCGGATGGCCGGGTGAACTTCGACGTGGCGCTTTTCTACGTCGACTGGACCGACATGCAACTGCCCGCGCTGTCGCCGGGCGCATCCATCCCGCAAACCGTCACACTCAACGTCGGCAGCGCGAAGTCGCAGGGCATCGAGCTTGCCTTGCGCGCGGCACTGGGGATGGGCTTCACCGCGAACGCGGGCTTCTCGTACACCGATGCCGAGTTCAAGGACGCGGTCAATCGCAGTCTGATCACGCTGCCGTCGTTCGCGCCCTCGGGCGGTGATATCTCGGGCTTTGACCTGCCGCGCACCTCACCGACGCAGTGGAACCTCGGCCTCGACTATCGGCACGCGGCGTTCACGGACTTCGACTTCTTCGGCCGCCTCGACTTCTCGTACAAGGCGAGCCAGAAGCCGATGTCGGAAGGCCTCACGAAGACCGGCTCCACGGAGCGGCTCAATGCGCGCCTCGGTCTCGAGTCCGGACAGTGGCGGTTCGAGCTGTGGGGCGAGAACCTGACCGATGACGCCACGCCGACCGGAGCCTTCCGCGATGCGTGGCTCAACAACTACGTGGACAACCAGGTCGCGATCTTCCTCAACCGCACCACGGTCTCATACCCTCGCCTGCGCACCTGGGGTCTGACGGCGAGCTACCGTTTCTGACATGAGACCTGTCATCCCTCTCGGCGGTCTTGCGCTGCTGTGCATCGCGATGACGTCGGTATCGGCGGCGGCTGCGCCGGCGACCCGCGTCATCGCGACCGCCGAAGGCGGGGTCACCGGCCAGATGCTGGGCGGTGTCGCGGTGTTTCGCGGCGTGCCCTATGCCGCGGCGCCCGAGGGACAGTGGCGCTGGCAGCCGCCGCGCCCCGCCGCGCATCGCGATGCGGTGCTGGACGCGAGCGCATTCGGCACCATCTGCCCGCAATCGCGGCGAACTCCGTATCCCCTTGCGGGGGTGCCGATGGGCGAGGACTGCCTCAAGCTCAACCTCTACGTGCCTGCGGGCGCGTTTGACGGTGGCGCGCGTGTGCCCGTCATGGTGTGGATCCACGGTGGCAGTTACCGCTGGGGCGCCGGCTCGTGGCCTGGCGCCGAGCCCTTCGCGCTCGCGCACAAGGGCGTCGCGGTCGTCACGATCAATTATCGCCTCGACCGACTCGGACTCTTCGCGCATCCGGCGCTTTCGGCCTCGATGCCAGACAAGCCACTCGCCAACTATGCGTTGATGGACCAGGTCGCGGCCTTGCGCTGGGTGCGCGACAACATCGCTGCCTTCGGCGGCGATCCCTCGCGCGTCACGATCTTCGGCCAGTCGGCGGGCGGCGTGTCGGTCACGACGCTGATGGCCACACCGTCTGCGCGCGGCCTATTCCAGGGCGCCATCGCGCAGAGTGGCGCGGCGCGCATCGAGGGCGATCGCAAGCTGCGAGGTGACGGCGGGCCATTCCTGTCGCTCGAGGCCGACGGCCTGCAGATGGCCTCGAGTTTCGGCATCGCCAACGACAGCGAAGCGCCGGCGAAGCTGCGCGCACTGCCGACCGACCGCATCATCGCGTACTCGGAAAAGGAGATTCCGAACTCGATGAACCCCGTGGTCGACGGGGAAGTGCTGCCGGACGACATCGCACGCACTTTTCGTGCAGGACGACAGCAGCCCGTACCGTTCCTGTCGGGCACCACGAACTGGGAGGCATCGCTCCTCGGGCCGTACGAATTCAAGCTCAAGGACATGTTGCGCGGCGAGGATCCCGCGGCGGTCCGGCAGGCCTATGCGGGGCTCGACGAAGCGACCCTGGTCAGAACCTGGTTCATGGACATGCTGTTCCGCGGCCCCGCGCGCTTTCTGGCGGGCGAGATGTCGAGCGTCGGCAAGCCGGCGTGGTTCTATGAATTCAGCTATGTTGCCGAGGGCCGGCGCGGATCGGTGCCCGGTGCGGCCCACTCGGACGACGTCGCCTTTGCATTCGGCGATCCCGGCATGAATCGGCGCTCGCGCGCTGACGCGCTGCCCACGGCTGCTGACCGGCGCATGGCGGAAGTCGTATCCGGCTACTGGGTGAACTTTGCAAAGCACGGCGACCCCAACGGCCCCGGATTGCCGCACTGGCCGCGATACGAACGCAGCACGGACCTGATGCTCGATCTCGGGACGCGAGTGGCCGTGCGCAAGCCGGCACGCGCGGAGCAGCTGCGCTTCCTCGACAGGCTCTACGAGACGGCGCTCGGTACCCGCTGAGCGCGACCCGCGCGTCGCGTCCAGAGCGCAAACGGTACGCCTGCCGCCGCAAGCGCCAGCGCCCAGAGGAAGGGCACGTGGCCGACACCATAGAAGGTGAGCACCACATAGGCCGTGCCCAGAAGGCCCATCACCTGCAGATCACTCCCCGCCGGGCGCTCGCCGCGGCGCCACATCACGACGAGCGCGAGTGAGGAGCACAGGTACAACGGCAGGTTCGCAGCCGTCACGATCGTGCTCAGGAACACAAACCCGTCGACGAGCGACTTGCTGTAGTTCATCAGGATCATCGCGCTCGCGAGCAGGCCGGTGATGATGAGGGCCCGGGCAGGCGCGCCGCGCCCGTTCAGTTTGGCAAATCCCGCGGGAAAGTCTCCCTGGGTTGCCATCGTCGCGGTGAGGTTGCCAACGATCAGCGTCCAGCCGTTCAGCGCGCCAAGGCCGCTCACCACCACGAAGAGCGCGAGCCAGCGCCCGATGCCTTCGCCGAGATGGCTGCCCAGCAGGTCGACGAACGGCGCGCTCGACTGCGCGAGCTCCGCCTGCGGAATCAGGAGCAGTGGCACCGTCGAAACGAGGATATAGATCACGGCCGTGAGCAACGTGCCGATGAGTGTCGCACGCGGAATGTTGCGACCCGGATCGCGCACCCGGCCGGCCGGCACGCTCGCGGATTCGAGCCCGAGCATCGCGAAGAGCGCGATCGTGGAAGCGGCCATGGTCTGCGGGAAGGAAAGCGTCGTCGCGGGCACCGTGCGCGTGTACGCGCCCGTGTCCGCGAACAGCACCCAGGCGCCGAGCAGCACGACGGCGACCATCGGCAGGAGCTTGAGCGCGGTGCAGGCGACCTGTACCCGACCGCCCGCGCGTGTGCCGAGCAGGTTCACGACGACGAAGAGCCACAGCAGCGCGAGTGCCAGCAGAGCCGGAGGGAAGCGCGCGAGCGGCGGCACCGCGGCGTCGAGATAGCCGACCACGCTGACGGCGAGCGTCGCGTTCGTGATCCAGTTCGAGACCCAGTAACTCCACATCGAAAGGAACGCGGGCCAGTGGCCGAGCGTCGAATGGATGTAGGCATAGGGACCATCTGCGGCGGGGTAGAGCTGCGCGAGGCGCGCGAAGACGCGGGCGAGGAACATGCAGCCGATCACCGTGATGCCCCAGCCGGCGAGTGCGTTCAGTCCGTAGGGAGCGAGTGCGGCAGGCATCATGAAGATGCCGATGCCAATCGTGTTGCCGACGACGAGCGCCGTGCACATCCAGAAACCGAGCTCGCGCCCCGGGCGTTCGGTCGTCAAGCGCCAGGTCCCCGCAGCGCTTCGTCGAGACTCGTGCGCAGGAGCGCGACGAGCGCGCGGGCCCTGGGACCGGGAAGCTCCATGCTGATAGTGTTCCGCACTGTGCGCGACGTGGCTAGCGCGGTCGGGGCATCCGTACCGTGTCGCCGGTCGGCCGGCGGATCTCGGCCTCATGCGCGAGGTCTGGCAGGGTGCGCGGCATCGCGAGGATCGCGCGGCGCAATTCGGCGACCTGGTGCTTGAGGTAGGGCAGCAGCGCGCGCAGCGATTCCGCGTCGTCACGCTCGCCGAGCGAGACGTCGCAAAAGGCGTGGAAGTATTCGCGGAAGAGATCCTGGTAGCGTGCCATCGGCTCCTGGAACGCGCCGTCGAGCATCACGACCGTGCCGATGTGGTGCGAGCACAGGTGGCTGCAGGCCGAGCGGACGAAGTTGCCGTGCTCGGCGAGCATCGCGTCGGTGTAGGCGCGCGAGCCATGGAACTGGGCGAGCGCGCGCCGGCGCGCACCGCCACGCAATCGCCGGTTCGTCATGTATTCGAACAGTGACATGCGCTCGATGAGCGCGAACGAGGTCGATTTCAGGACACGTATCTGGCCTGTTTCGCGGGCCGAGGACGCAACCTTGCGCATCAGGCCGTCGTGTTCGCGTTCCCAGGCCTGCCAGGCGCCCGCATCCTCAATCAGGCGGCGCGCGACAAGTTGCTGCTGCGCGGTTCCGAAACGCGCAGCAGCCTCGATACAGTCTCCGGACGCACGCATCAGGCGCGCGTGATCGATCGCCGGGGCCCCCATGACTTCTTCCCTGTTCCTGGCGGCAGGACCGGGGACTATGCGCGTTTCAGGATTGCAGCGCCAGCAGCCGTTTTGCTGCTATGCGGCCCCCCTCACCAGGCGATCCCGTAGTCCTCGCCGTGGTTGCTCGAGCCGCCCCAGATCGTGCCGTGTTCCCGGTCGAGCCACACGGCATTGATCGGACCTGACGTGCGTTCGGCGAACTGCAGTGTATAGCCCAGGCGCCTCAGCTCGTCGCGCACCCAGGGGGGCGTCGCGTCGGCCAGCAGGATGCGCCCGGGCTGGGATTCGTGGCCGCCGAAGGACGCGCGCATCTGGTAGCTGTTGATGTTCGCGGCCTCGGTGGCTTCCTGCACGGTCATGCCGAACTCGACCATGTCGAGAAAGAACTGCAGCAGATTCTGGTCCTGCGTATCGCCGCCCTGCACCGCGAAAGCCATCAGTGGCTTGCCGTCCTTCATCGCGAGGCTCGGTGTGAGCGTGGCACGCGGGCGCTTGCCCGGCTCGACCACGTTGAACGGATTCTCGTCAGGGTCGAGCACGAAGCTCTGCATGCGTTGCGACAGTCCGATACCCGTATGGCCCGCGATCACGGCCGGGACCCAGCCACCGCTCGGTGTGACCGACACGACCCAGCCTGCCTTGTCCGCAGCGACCACGGAGGTGGTGCCGCTCGTGAACTCGCGCTGCAGTGCTTCGAGGCGCGACGCCGTGGGCGGTGCCGACACATGCGCCGATGGCACTGTGTGCCATTTCGCGAGACTTGCAGCGTAGGGATTCACGCCGCCCTGGAACGGATAGGGGTCGCCGGGGCGGATGTCGGGGTCGTTGCGGCCCTCGCGAATGAGCTTCGCGCGCGCGCGCATACTCCTTCGACAGGAGGCCCTGTACGGGTTCCGCCGGGGGAAAGTACGGATCGCCGTAGTAGAAGTCGCGGTCGGCGAACGCGAGGCTCATCGCCTGATACACGGTATGGATGTAGCGGGCGCTGTTGAAACCCATGCCCTGCAGGTCGAAGTTCTCGAGGATGTTGAGTGCCTGCAGCATCGCCGGGCCCTGCACCCAGGTCGTGAGTTTGTAGACTTCCAGTCCCTTGTAGTTCACATGCACCGGCTCTTCGAGCTTGACTTGCCATTTCGCGAGATCGTCGCGCGTGAAGAGTCCCCCGAGGGCGCGCGTTGCCTCGACGAGATCCGCCGCGACATCGCCGCGATAGAAGCGGTCATAGGCAGCGAGGATGGCGCTCTTGCGGTCCTTGCCGGCCGCGAGCGCCGCGCGTTCGGCAGCCACGAGCTTGCGCAAGGTCGCCGCGAGGTCTGGCTGGCGGAATATCTCGCCCGCCTGTGGCGCCTCGCGCGCGGCGCCCTGGTGCGGCAGCATCACGCGCTTCGAGTCGGGCCATTGCTTCAGCTGCGCTTTCGTCGCTTCGATGCGATTGGCCGTCTCGGCCTCGATCGGATAGCCATCGGCGAGC
>WBZP01005842.1_pt1 | contig 12375 bp, 12 predicted proteins | sample 5204301 | NCBI WGS metagenome assembly WBZP01 (sample SAMN12412401, study PRJNA552823) | activated sludge metagenome | isolation source: activated sludge from nitrification reactor of wastewater treatment plant... | place: USA: Pennsylvania | collected 2017
TTGTCCCCACAGCCTTCGCGGCCTGCACTCATCGCTCGCGCTGGAGGCGGGAGCGACCACGCACCAAGTTGCGTCGGCGCTCGGCCATGCGTCCTTTGCGACCACCGCCCGCCACTATGCCAAGCGAGACTCCATCGAGAAAGGCAAGGCAAAGCGGGTCGCGGACATTCTGCATGGATCGAGCCTCGACCCCACAGTTGAGCAAATCCTGGCCAGACTACCCAAGGACGAGCGCCGAGTCCTGCTTAGCTTGATTCGGGCGTAGCCGACTCCGACCTCCTCCGCGTAACCCATCAAGAACATCCCGCTCGCCGCCTACGAATGCGTCGTCACCCGCAAGCCTGCCCTCGAAAGGGTCATGGAACGCCAAACCGTCACCACTGACAAAATCAGCGGCAGCGTCAACGCTGCCGAGCCCAGAAAAATCCCTGCCAATGATCACCCAAGCGTCGGCTTGGGCCTCAAGCTCGGGGGTCGTGCTCTGGGCAGTGTGCGTCTCGCGGTGCCTACGAGGCGGACTGTCTGTATCAAACAGTTTCACTTGTCGAGAACTCACTGAAACTTCCCTGCCACCGATAGAGCAGATCCCGGAAATCGGGAGCCATCCCAAACCCGCGAAACCTCTGCGCAGCTCAAGCGCAGTCCATCCAACAAACCGCTGACATCGAACCATCACTCTAGTGTTCGCCAAGGCCACAGCTTGTGGCTACAAGTCGAGCCGGTGCACCACTCGCATGCTGCGTAGCCCTTGCTGCAATGGTGACTCGCTGGGTCCGCAGCTTCGCAAGCAAGGGCATCGCAACGGTTGGCGAGAATCGACCGTTTTTCGCCAGGGGTCTTTTGAAGTTCTTTGTCGACTGGACTACGGATCGATCCGCAGCAACCTTTTTCGCTAGCAAGGTCAGGGCACTTTCATGCTCAAACCAACACGCGCCGAAAAGCGATCCACACGGTGAGTGGCCCCGCGGTCCAGTTCAAGTGTAGAACTCACACAGCGGGACACAATGCGTCGAGCCTGGTTCAATTATCCGCGTCTCACGCCCTTCAGATAGAAGCAGTTTCCATCACCCCCGACGTTGATTCGAGTGGAGTAGTCCGTAAGAATGCCTTCAAACTCGACCATCGAGCCCTTACGGAACTGATCCAGTCGAGACATGTCGAGCTTGTCACCATCGTAAAAGACGACCCCATCCGAGCTAATCCGTTCCGACGTGAACTTTGTGGGATCGCACTGGAATTGGAGCACGACTCCGTGCTGCGTACCAAAGTCTTGTACGGCTGCCGCCGTCCAACTATGAGTTTCGACGGAAACGACCCTCGCTCGCCATACAACCCGCTTGTACCGAAAGCGGGAATCAAAAACGCGCTCCTTTTCCTGATCGATGACTTTGTCTCCTGCCCGAAACATCGTTGCCGCTTCTTCGCAGGAAATCTCAACGCCGGATGGAACAGTCGGGAACTTCTTCTCGTCTGCCGCGATCTTGCGCAGGATCGAGAATGAACGGCCGAGTCGGCAGGTTTGGTAGTATGGTTCCTCTCGGGCTTTCGACTGCCCAGATGACCCGGTGCCTTGATTGCCGCATCGATGTCGGATGCCACAAAAGGAAGCGAGTAGGCAAAACATAGCGAGTCCCGTAAGCTTCTGGCCAACAGTCGTCCCTGCCATAGCGTCCCCCGATACTCCGTGTATCAGGAAGCGTGGCTGGTGTCTCGCGTCAGGTCAAGCTGGTTTTGGAAGACGGGGCACGTAGGAACTCGGGCATCCACTACATGCCTCCCCGAGTTTGCTTCTGGTGGAACGCCATTGAGGCCGCCGGGGTGGCTATCGGCTGCTGAGCGTCAAAAACCAATCCTCGCGCACGAGCCGCAGCGTGCAGATATCATATCCCTGTCGCCCAGCATGGTGCTCCTAGTTCAGGCCAGGTTGAATAGATCGTGGACGCGAGGTCTGCGTAGTCCTCCGCTAAAAAGCGAAGGTGATGTCCGATCAGTACCTCGCGGGCGAATCGGTCATCCGACCCAACGTGGATACCAACAAGCTTCATCTGGCTTGGTTCCCATGTGCCCCCAGCTTCAAAGCAGCTCCGCCAACAGCCGCCCCCACTCATGCCCCTGAAGCGAGGGATCTGCATCTCGTCGAAATATCCAGACGTCGTGTTGACCTGGCCTTCCGGCGCCACTGACAGATCGATTGTTTGCATGCCTGGGCACGGAGGAGGCATCGTGCTCGGCATAGCAGTGCCAGTGCCCGCAATGATGGTCGAGTTGTAGAAGAACTCATAGCCGTGGGTACCGTGCCGGGCGGTCGTAGACGACTGCGTCATCGCGTCAGGGTATCCCGCGACGACCATTCGATCATTGTCTCGTCTGAGTTGTTCTGGAGTTTCGACGAGGATCCGTTTCTGGCTCATGAAGAGCTTTGAGCGAGAAGAAAACGTCCTCTCATACAACGCGGGAAGCTCGACATAGCCAAAGTCGATGCCGCGTTGTCTGTCGAATCTGGAGTTTACCCTCGATATCTGAGGAGTGAAGCGATGAGGTTCATCTTTCGCCACGCCGATAGCCGTCTGACCAGTGCGGTACTCCTCAGCACAATGGCCAGCCGTAAGAATGAAAAGCCTCTCGGCAATCTTCACCAGCACGCCACTGCCGATCCCGGCTCTGTCAAAGTTCATGTCTGCTGACAGGAAAAATATGGGGACCGTGTAGTATCCGAGGAACGTACAGATGCCTTCGCCCCAAAGCGCCGTCTCCAAGTGTTTGTCCACCACCACTCTGCTCATCGCGCACTCCTTACCGCTGGCTAGCTAGTACGTCTGCCGGCCTAGCAAATCCTAGAAAATACACAAGAGAGTTTTACGGTTCCTGCGGGCCAAAGGGTACCGCATCGTCACAACAGCCTGTTCAGGTACGCTTGGTTCGTACAGTGGGTGTCTTTGCTCAGGATAGGGAGTCTTTCGGCAAGGGGTCCCGGCCTAGCTGGAATAGGGTGGAGTTTGCTCTGCGCGCCGAGAGACTGTCGGGAGGTCTCAGCATCGTCAGTGTTCTTGAGCGAGCGTACAGGGAATGTTACCCACACGAACGCGGATGCTCGTTGCTACAACCGTAGTGGAGTGATCTCGCGATTCCGAGAAATTCGCTTCGCTGGGGGACATCTGGGCATCAGGCTTGGCAACAGAGTTTGGCACGCGCAGAGTAGAATACATGTAGGTGCTCCAATGGCTTCGACTGCCGCCCCATCGAGCAGAGCACGCTGTCGATTTGGCCGACTGGGGCCGACTGTTAGCTCATCGTTCACTTCTGAGGAGAGTCAAACAATGAGCGCGCAATTCGAAAGCCAACGTTCGGTGCCTTTTCTGATGATACCCCATATCGACGGCCCTTCGTACGCAGTTCAGATGCGGGGGAATCCCACGCGCCGCCACGCAGTACCTTGTGCCATTCCCTCATCACCGGATCCTTCCGGAAATAGATACCATAAGTAGGCTCACTACCAACGGCCCACTCCCAGACATTGCCACTCATATCGTAAAGACCCCACTGATTAGGCCGTTTGGTTCGAACCGGCTGCGGCGATTTGTCTGGGACAGTCTCAGCGTACCACGCTACAGTTGAGGAAGCACTTCCGCCCGCATAAGGGGTTGATTCGCCAGCCAGCGCGGAGAACTCCCATTCTGCTTCACTGGGTAATCGATAGGCGGAGCAGCGTACATCATCGCATATTGGCAGCCCTTCCGCTTGGGAAAGTTTGTAACAGTACGCTTTGACCTCGGTCCATTCCACATTTTCGACCGGTAGCTCTCTCCAATTCACAGCAGTCCGAGAGCGAGAGGGATTGTACCCCATGACTGCGAAAAACTGGCTCTGAGTAACCTCTGTCTCAGAAATAGAAAATGGTATCGAGATCTCTACTTCGTGTGGTAGCTCTTCATCTGTTCGACAAATAGATTCTCCAGACGAACATCCCATCCAAAATCGTCCAGTGGGCAAGCGAATCATGGCTGGGCGCATCTCTTGTATATGAATATTCACGGGCTTCGAGAGAATCACAGACATGGCGATCTCCCGCACATTCTCTCGGAAGGCGCGATGCCACCAATAACCACATGGCAGGACCAGAGCGATGAAAACAAGCAATGTGCCACAGAATTGTATAGGCAAAATCCAAAAAGAACGCTGCCGCCCTGTGGACATTAAGTTCTGCTCCATCACTGCGACCGAACAAGTCGGAAACCGAGGTGCGGTTCGCGGGTTCCAGCCTCGGCCCACTCCCTGCGGGCCACGCGGCAATCTTGTCCAGCTGAAAAGAAGTCACCGCCTCGGATGACATGCCCTGCACCTTCCACTGTGCCGATGCCCTTGCTTGCGTACCTCCGGTATGGATCCCATACCCACTCAGCCACGTTGCCAGTGAGATCATAGAGGCCCCATGCATTCGGCTGTTTGTGCCGGACAGGACTGCTCTTGGGCGGTTTCGAATTATCACTGTACCAAGCCACCAATGCAGGGGTCTGAGAACCAGCAAATATCTGGGACGTCCCCGCTCGCGCAGCATATTCCCATTCTTCTTCAGTGGGTAATCGATATCCCTGGCAATCGATTCCATTTGGCCAAACAATCTGCTTACCTCTCAACTCATAACAGGGATGAAGCCCCTCAGCATTAGAAAGCTTGTTTGCGTATAGGAGCGCATCGTTCCATGTTACGCAATTCGCCGGCTTTACCACACTGGGATAATAGTCTACACAGTCAAACCCGTTGGTCGATTTTGCAACAGAAGAAGGATATTCATCCATCAGCGATTCATACTGATCCTGGGTCACCTCAGTTTCGAACATCAGGAATGACCGCTGGATCATCACTTCGTGTTGCACTTCATCGCGACGTCGTCCTGGTTCACTGATAGGGCTGCCCATGAAAAAGCGACCCGTCGGCACTCGTACCAGTGCTGGTCGCAGCGCCGTTGATGCCAATCGATCTATACAGCGAACCTCATACATAGGACCGGGGTGAACGAGATAGGAGATCGTAAATTCGCGAGGCTCGATACGCTTGCGCAGCCATTCCGAGCCACTACTCAGAAGAAACGGTCCGACGCCGAGACCGGCGAAAAAAAGACCGACTAAGAGACACCATGCGAGATGATAGCCGAGCCTAGCCTGTCTCCAGCCGAGCCGTGTCGGCTCGTGTCTCTGAGGAAAAAGTGCGCGGGTCAGCGCCCGTATTTCCACGGCGGCCTGATGCGCGGCGGTACCGAGAAGCGGTGCCGTGCACTGGATGCTGTGGCTCGGATCAAGGCCAGCCTGAAATCGGGCCTTCTCTTGCAGCCATTCATAGTACAAGCGCGAAGAGGCCTCGGCGGTTACACTGGGGGGTAATGGGCCGAGTAGCCGATCGAGCAGCTCATATCCCTGTTTGTAGAGCCGAGCGTCACTATGCCAGAGCCAGCTCAACAGCGATTCCTGGTGCAATTGGCTAAACTCGATCCCCTGGTTCGTCGGTCGAAAGCCTGGGCCAAACAACTGGGTCATACGCTGCGCAAGGAAACCAATTGAGCGACAATCAGGAAGATGTGCGGAAAGCAGCAGAGAACGGCTCGCTTCGAAATGCTCCCAGGTGACAGATGGGACCTGGGCACCGAGTGCCAACCACTTTTCAATCTGCTGTTGCGTAGACCGGTCTTTGAGTCCCGGAAGCCCCGGCCAACTATGCGAGAAAAGTCCGCCTTGCCCAGCAAGATAGCGAGCCATCGCCATGAGCCCGGTCGCTGTCATAGGGAATCGGGCGAGCAGAGACTGCAACTGAAGAATCGCTGCCCGCTCAACTGGACTGCGTTCGGCAGGCACTCGCGGGTCGGGGTCAAGCCATACTCGCAGCGGGAATTCTGTCAAGTGCTCGGGCCATGCCAGCCGACCGTGCAGGCCATAAAGATCGAGCCGTGCCGCGAAAACAATGAGCATTGCTTCAGGGAATTGCTTGGCCACATCAGCAAGGCTTACGGACGCCAGAGAGCCCGCAGGACGCAACTGCATCGGATACCGGTCGAATCGGAGTCGCCAGATCTTCACTCCCAGGCGATGCCAACACTCGAGCAGACGCAGAAAGACCGGCAAGTAGGGGCCGGTTTCTTTTTCGTCATGTAGGACCACTAACTCGCGGACCTGGCGGATGTCAAGAAATGCCGTCACAGGCAGCCCTCCGGATTCGAGGGTTGCCTGCATGCTCGCTTCGACATCGAGTTCGTCACCAGGCAAGGTCCGATGAGCGCGACCAAGCAGAACGGCACAGTCATCGACTACCGAGTCAGAGAAAGGCAGCGCCACACAAAACCGGACGCGAGGAATGACTGGTTCTCCCTTCTCGACAGCAATTTTTGACAGATAACTGCGCTGCCTCTGGCCCGCTTCGAGAAGGTTTTGCTCATGAACTCGCTCTTGCTCTTCCTCCTTCCTTCTCTCCTTCTCGATTGAAGCGCGCGTTGTACGAAGGTGTCGCCAGAATCCCAATAAGAACAACCCAACGGTACTTAAGAGGACAGAGGCGGCCCACAAGCAAATGCTTTCCGTCAGGGAGAAAATCTCCGGGTCTGAATCTGGAGTTGGCTTGATTGCGACGTGCCGCATTGTGGGCTGGGTCAGTACCTGAGACGAAGAACAATGGTCATACATTCGCGTAGCCAGTGACACCTGCGGTTGAGCATTTGCGGCCGCATTGAGCGCATAGACGGGTAATGATACTGCGTCAGGACCATGCCCTAGTAGACCGAAACGCTGGGACGCACTGAATCGAGGACTCTCATCTCCTCGGTCATATGAAGACAAGTCGGGGGGCAACCGCTGCTCGGTCGGTAATTTATCGCGCTGAAGCGACGGAGAATCGGTCGTCGTCTGTTTACGAGCATCGCCTGGTTGTGACGCAACGGCCGACTTCGACAGAACACGCTGCCCGTCGGTCTGCCCCACTTGGCCTCCATCGACGCGCTGCTGATGAGGTTTCGCCCCACCAGCCTGGGTCACGGAACCGCCGTGTCCCGCTGAGCCATTGCGGTCCACTCCGTCCCTTGGCGATTCCGTGGTTGGCTTCGACCAAACACGCTGCCCGTCGGTCTGCCCCACTTGGCCTCCATCGACGCGCTGCTGATGAGGTCTCGCCCCACCATCCTGGGTCACGGAACCGCCGTGTCCCGCTGAGCCATCGCGGTCCACTCCGTTTGGCGATTCCGCAGTTGGCGTCGAAGTGTCCACGCTGGCATCCAACAATTCAGAATGCCCATTGTCGAGTCGAATGATCCGACGTGCACTAGGAATTAGGTACCGTGGATCAAGTTCGACCCCAAAGTCAGCCTGCCCATCTGTTCGGGCGAGGTCCTGCTCCGAGTTACGCACCCCGCTGGCCTCGTGCCATCCCCTCAGATGCAGTGCGAGGAATAGGAGTGAGCAACAAGCTACCAACAGGCCGACCATCTTAAGCCGGGAATGACGTTTGCGCTGGAGCTCAGCTAGTCCGCCGGCATCTTCATTGCGTGTTTCCGAGGAGTTCCTTGCCTCTGGTGCCGCAGAATCCGTATCTCCCAAAGTAGACACATGGGAGGGCTCGGGGGCATAGATACAGTACCTTTGCCAGATTGCCTTCCAACCCTCGCGGTCAGTCGCAAATGCGGAAGCCAAAGCCGAGCCGAGACCATCCCGATTCCAGCCACCGGACTGCGCCGCTTGGACGAGTCGCACCAATACCAGATGTTCGCGGATTCCCCAATGGAATACGTTGTCGCGCTCCAGTGCATCGATGAAGCGCCCGTATGCTGCGAGTATTTCTTCCGATGAAGAGATCATCTCGACGGAAGCTCATCGGGCGGTAAGCGAACGCAAGCCCAAGGTAGCCTGGTCTTCCTTGAGCTTCACAAGGCAGTGAAGCCCTGGCAATCGACTCCACTGGATTGCATCCTTTCCGCGTGCTTCCTGAGCTGCCAGCCGAAGCTGTCGTTTGGTTTCCACTGGCGTATCTCGCTTGTCCCAGTCCGGAAACTGACCCAGAGTCGTCAACGCTCGGACCCAGCCAATGATCTCGGCGGTCCCAGGAATCTTTGTTAATCCCACGGCTGGTCGACGAAGGGTCTCTGCCACCGTTACGCAGTCGTCGAGGAATTCCGACTGCTGGGCTGTGTCTTGGGTTCCTGTTCCTGGATTAGGGAATCGGTCCTTCAGAATCTGAACCAGCTCGTCGTGCTTCGGAAAGTCGATATGGAAGAACACACAGCGCCGTAAAAACGCATCCGGGAGCTGCCTCTCTGCATTGCTCGTCACGATGATGAGAGGCTTATCGTCTGCATCGCCTGGGCGACGCATGTCTCTTTGCAACGGAATACGCTCGCTCGGATCTTCCTCATCGGCGATCTGTCCCTGCAGCACGGGCGGAATCTCCACGATCGTAAAATGCCCTTGGTCAAGCTCGCGCAGCAGATCGTTCGGAAGGTCACGGGGGGCTTTGTCTATCTCGTCAATGAGTACGACGCGACGGCGCCGCGACATGAGAGCCCGCCCGAATGCGGCCAGGCGAATGTAGTGCCGTGGTTCGTTTGGACGGGCTACGGCACTCGCCCCAACGTGATGCGCATCCGCGAAGCGCGCGAGTGCATCATAGTGATAAAGTAGATCGCGGGCGCGCATGTTGCTATGAACGTAGCACTCAAGCGGCACCTCCTTGTCGGGCTCACTGGACCCGAGTGCAGCACCGACTGCACGGGCAGCGTACCAGGCAAAGTCTGTCTTGCCGCAGCCCGGCTCGCCCGCAAGGAGCAAAGGCGCCTGGAGTAGCAATGCCGTCTCGGCGGCTGCCAGCAAGCCTGGACTGGGGCGATACGGGCTACCATCACGACCACGATGGTTCGTTTTCAAACGAAGAAGAGGCGGCTGCATCTCTGGTTCTGGTTCCCTTGTCGTGCTGCTTCGTTTCAGGAGTGTATTAGAATCTGATCATCAACTGCAGATGCTAGAGCCTCAAAACTGACCTGCGAAGCGAGCATAAATTGGTAGAGTGCCCGAACTTTTTCCAGCAAGAGGGTTCGATTTGCGATCGGCTCGGGATAGGTGTGCAGATATTTTTCCACATCGCTCCAAGTGGGCAGATGCAGTTCCTCGAGTTCTATCGACTGCCGACTAGACGTGTGCCAAGCTGCCTCTGTCCACGACCTGACCTTCGCTAGTAGGCCAAGTTCGTTTCTGCCATGTTCTAGGGGGAGAAGGATGAGGAGATTACGTACGCCTTCTAGGAACGACGGAAGATCCTCACAGAGGAACGCCCGAAGACCATCCTCTTGCTGAGCCGATAGGGTCTTTAGGAGACGAAGAGGATTGGCCTGCGCCAACAATGTGACAACCAAGGTGGTATCGCTGCTACATCGTTCGAGCAGGTTGGCCAGGCTTCCAGTCGGCTTACCGAGGGCACACACCAAGGTTTGCCGCAGGTGCTCACACCATTCTGTACCGCTAGTTGCTGTTGCGCCGACCATTCGCAGCGGAACGTGTACCACAGAACATCGGGCATCTTCGGCGAGATAATCTTCGATGCGACGAACGAAAAGACCGACGTTCTGACGCTCGTCTCCATGTAGAATTAAGAGGCGATTTACAGTTGAAGCGTCTTGCAGACTGCTGACTAGTTCACCCCATTGGTGGTAGCGATCGAGACGAAGGAGCGCGCTCCAGACAGCCTGTTTCCTTTTCAAAATAGAGGCCTGGAGGCGCGCTAGTGCGGTCGGCTGCGTCGACTCGAGTCGACGCAGTACTGTATCAGAGGATACCTGCTCGAACAACAGGTTGATCTTGGCCACCCGATCCATATTGTTGGCGAAGCGGCTGCGTGCTTCTGGAAAGTAGTCCAGGCAAAAGGCATCGAAGTCCGAGTCTGAGCGCAAGATCTCGAATAGCAGCCAGCGGACCTGTGCATTCAATGTTTCCGACTGAATGCCAATTCCGGTGGCTGGCTTGGCGGTGGGCCGCCTCAGTCCCGTCAGGAATGGAACGAGATCATCATATTCTTGTCCATAGCTGACGACGTGAATCCGCATCGTGCGAGTCAGACGCTTGGAGAAAAAGGCCAGATCCTGCTCTCGGACTAGGATGCAATGAAAACGATCCTCGGGTGGCCTGATCTCAGAGGCCCAGTCGAGCAGCGCGTCGAAGTTCGGATCCTCCAGGCCCCTGCCCATACCAACGAAGACCAGATCACGATTGCGATAGATATCCCGCAGCATCACCTGCGCCCGCTGATCGCTCAGAAGCTTGGTATAGGATTTTCTACCTAAAATGATCGAAGAGGTTTCTCGCCAATGGCCATGCAGATGGAGAACCCCACCCCCGATCAAGTTTCCGTTTAGGAGCGACTCGGCAATCCGATGATCCTGCCAAAGTACCGGTTGCCAGGCCGTCACTGTATGCTCAGTTAACACTTCCTCAATCAGGCTGTCATAGTTCGTCGTGCTGAAAGGCAGATCGAGTTGAGCCAACGACAAGATGATATCCGGATTGGTCGCAGAGAGACTACCTATGGTCTCCGCGAGCCATGTCTTGTAAATTGTCCCCCCCGCGCGTTTCAGACGCTTCTCAATGGCTCCTGCAGCATCGAGCAAATCCTGGATCGTGCCCGCACGGAGCTTTTCCTCGATGGTCTGAGGGTCAAAACGTCTAAGACTGCGCTGCTGAGCCAGTTCCTTACACTTTTCGAGTCCGATCCAAAGCAAGCCAGACCAGGATGCCGCCGAGGCACCGGCGGTAACCTGAATGGAGACACCACTACCGACCACCAGAAGAGGGCGCTCCGACGGACGCTGCTCAGTATTGAGGAGGCGGCGCCGCAACTCGTGGCTATTTTCGAGCATATTTCTGCCTTATATCTCATGAGCCTCTACAGGCGTACAAGAATCCGCTTGGCGAAAAAGTGCCCAATCGTCTGGACAGAGGCTGTGGATGCAAGAAATCGAAGCCGAGCCTTGGAATGTCCCCCCTCTCGTAGCGTTTGTCGGCAAGCTGCGGATCGACTGCATAGCAGGAGGTCCGGATGCCACCCGGCGCTGTGGTGAGGGTTGGTCCATGGTCAAGCATCTTCAGCGGAACGAGTTAGTCCGTTGCTGTTCGCAGCGACAGGTTGCCCCTCCCCTGGCAAGGTCTGCGTCCCTCGCAACTGGACGCAGAGCAACCCAGTCTCACCTTCGCTCACGTAAGAGATGAAGACTAGCCAGATTGATAGTGTAAAGTAGATCTAGGTTGCTAGTGGCCCACTGCTCCCCACCTCTTTGGTGGGCAAGGCGTTCTGAGAAACGGCAACCGATCGTTTCTTCGCCATCCAACACCCCTTAGGCGCTGTGGGTACGGTTTCCGTACCGCAGCGGGGGGCGGAGGTCAAGCGGGGCGGTTCGACCTCCGAGCCAACGCGGGGTCCGACCGACGAGCGAGCGCGCACGCCCAAGAACAGTTCGGACCGTTCGCCGATCACGGGCTGGTGACAATCCAATCTTCCCGACCGGTAGCGGCGTGTCCCCCAGGTTTGTCCCCCACAGCCTTCGCGGCCTACACTCGATGGCGCTTGAGGCCGGAGCGACCACACACCAAGTTGGGTCTGCGCTCTGCCATGCCTCTTTGACCACCACCACCCGCCACAATGAAAAACGGGGGTTAGTCGAAGGCAAAGCGGTCGCGGACGTTCTGCATGGATCGAGCCCCGACCCCACAGGGGAGCAAATCCTGGCCAGACTACCCACGGACGAGCGCCGAGTCGTGCTCAGCTTGATTCTGGCGTAGCGGCGCGTTTCGGGCGGCATCGCTTCGTTCTCGCGATCCGCTTGTGGATTCGGTGAAACAGAAGTGCTGCGACAAACGGATCTGCTCCCGCTCCGCGCGCTGGTTTTGGTAGTGGGAGCGCTTGGGGATTGAGCCCCAGCTCGTCTGTGGAAAGCGATAGGTCGCTGATCGCCAGCAGCTTCAGTCGTGTCTGTCTCGTCGGGCTGTGTTTATCAAATTCGATGAACTTGATCGTCGCTTCGCAGAGCCCGGCGAGACGGGCGAGCCGAGCCCGCGAAAGCTTGGCGAGCGTTCGACGCTGCCGCAGAAGCACACCCAAGGTCGTCATGGACATTCCTGCCTCTGCTGGCGAATCGCCTGTCGCGCTTGCCGAATCAGAAAGTAGGCGTAGTCCCGCGATACCTTCAATTTCTCGGCGGTCAGCTCTGTTTGACCTTTGCACTCCCCGTGCAACGCCAGAAGCTCTCGTGGTGGGATCGACGCCCGTGAGCGCTCTCCGCTTTTGGTTGTTCGCCGTCGGATTTCTCGGTTGGGAGCCGCAACCATCGTTGGGGCGCTTGGGTGCCAACTGCTATCGTCA
>WBZP01001100.1_pt1 | contig 12373 bp, 12 predicted proteins | sample 5204301 | NCBI WGS metagenome assembly WBZP01 (sample SAMN12412401, study PRJNA552823) | activated sludge metagenome | isolation source: activated sludge from nitrification reactor of wastewater treatment plant... | place: USA: Pennsylvania | collected 2017
CGTGACATTCGGGATGCGGGAGTTACGTTGCCAATGCCGTTCCTTCACGGTGAGTTGGATGAAGAACTGCGCGACGATCGCAGCAAGTCCGTCTTCCTCCTTCAGATGGTTGAGGATAGCCGTGTCGTAGCGATCCGACGCCGGCCGCCAGAGACCAGGTCGCCGACGTCGGTAGTGACGAGCTTCCCAGGCGTCGCGCACCCGATGGAATCGGCGGGCGTGCTCCGCGGTGCGCAAGTCAAGAACCCTGTCGGTGTCCAAAGCGATCTCGTACTCGATGACGGACAGGTCCGCTTCTCGGTAGCGCCGTGCGCGTTTGTCCCACGCCTGCACCCTGGCCCAGTCGCGAGCGCTCGACCACGCGTCTTCGAGGCCGTCAAGGAAGTAGTAACTTCCACGCCCCAGCCATTCGTCGCGATCACGGCTGGGACGCAGTCCGCTTGCCAAGATCGAATCCACCAAGTCGGATCGAGTGCCGTGGAACCCGCGAAAGGTCTGCATCATTTCCCGACTCCCTCGAGAAGTCCGAGCAGGTCGCCCGGTGACCCGAGGGACAGCGCCGTCGAGGGGAAGGTGGGACAGTCGACCCAGCCGGCGCCGACGAACCGGATCCCCGCGGCGACACACGCCGCATGGTCCACGTCCGCGTCGCCGATGTAGACCGCTTGGTTGGTGTCGTACCCGGACTTCCGAAGGGCGAGGAGAAGTGGCTCTGGGTCTGGCTTGATCCGCTCGACGTCGTCGTATGTGACAGTCACGCTGAACTCCGCGCCAGGGAGGTGATCAGTGATGAGTTGATCGACGTACCAGCGCGCCGAACTGCTTACCAGTCCGACGGCTGCGGCAGTCGAAATCCTTCTAAGCGCGTCCGCAACGCCGTCATGAAGACGCACTTTCGTGTAAGAGTCAAGCGTGGTGAGATCGAGCGGGTTTTTGCTGTGACGTGCTTCAGCGAGAGTTGCGGTCGACATGAGAGTCTCATCTACGTCGAAGAGGACGAGCGCCACCGGCACAAGTGAAGACACGGAGTCTCTCATGTGCACCACTCCCGCCTTCGAGGCGTGGCGCATGGGCCGACGAGAGCGAGCGCCGACCCGCTCCAGCCGGGGGCCACCCGGTCCCGGCTGTGGCTCGGTCCTCGGCAACTCACATGCCGTGGCTTGAGTATGCATGTCCACAGCGGTGACAGAAGTTCGTGTCGTAGAGTTCTCGAGCCTGACCGCACTTGCTGCAGGCCCCCATGTCTAAAGGGAGGCTCACGTCCAGGAATGGCGTGAAGCAGAGGTCACAGCCCAAATCGTCCGTCGCCGGCGCTCCGCAGTTGGAGCAGTAGGCTCGCGTCACTTTCTCCCCCGTTTCCCCGTTCACGGGGCTGAAACTACCAGAGACCACGTCGGGCGGTCAGGCTTCCGACGCAACTCCGGCAGTCATGGGTTTGACTGAATGACGCTTGCCCAAGGTGTTTGATGTTTGGCCCCTACACTCGGATCGTGAGGTCGAACGGGGTGCGACTGCTGGTGTGTGTGGCGCTGGCGATCGGCGTCCTCGTCGCCCCGCCAGCGGCAGCTGCTGAGACCGTCGTGTACGAAACGCCGGGCTGCGCTGGCGCCCCTACCTGGAACATCCGCTATCACTTGTACTGGTCGTCGAGTACGGGCAAGACCCTCGACCCGTTGCAGCGGCAGCAGGCTCTGGACGCCGCTGAGGACTTCGCTGACGTCGTAGGCGAGTTGGGGCAGTGCGCGGTGAGAGTGCGCCTCGAGGTCGTCGATGAAGCGGGTGCGTACTCCGATCCAGCGCGGACTCTCACTCCCGGTTACGACGCCGACTTCTACCGATACCCGAAGGAGGGGGACGAGGGCTACTCGGGTCTGACGCAGGGACGCACCGCGACTTTCCCGGTCCCGGTCGGTTCGCACTGGGAACCCAATGGGCTGCTGCTCCTGCATGAGTGGCTGCACATGGTGGTGAACTTCTACATTCCGCCCAACGGATGGCCAAACGAGGATGTGCATGGAGCGTGCCACCGCCCCGACTATCTGGCGATGCGACCGGGATGGAGTTGCATGATCCTGCCGGAATGGTTCGGGGACCTGATGACCGGCAACGTGGTCGAGGACGGGGTTGCCAAGGGCTTGCCGGGCGCACAGTGGGCCTATCAGGGCACGCCCGAGCATCCCCGGCATCTCGACCCTGAGCTGAGTGTCGACGTCGATGCCCTGCGCGTTTTCGTGTGGACGGACTTCACTGGCGATGCCCGGCTGCGTTTCAGCCACTCGGGGGTCGTGGTGTCGGACTCGGTGTTGCCGGTGGTAGGTGCGGTGGAGACCAATCGTCTGCTTGACACATCGCGCATGGGTCGCTGGAGGGTGTGTGCCACAACCCCGGAGGTGGAGGCGTTCCGGGCGGCAACGGACTGCAGCGAGTACATGGTGTATCCGAAGATCCGTTCGTTGGTGAAGATCCGAAAGCGTGCGCACCAGGCGGTCTTGAGGGTGAAACCGCCGATGGTCGGCAGGCAGGCTCGAGTGATCTTTCGGGGCGAGACCATTCAAGGGACCCGCTTGCGGAAGAGCAGGAAGGTGATGCTGGGCCGCCGGACAGTGGTGCGTTACCCGAGATGGCCGTTGAGCGCCGCGGCCTTCATGGAAGTGACTACCCGCCGGTTCACCCTCGATGGAGTGGACTGGCCGCGGGGCTCGTGGTCGAAGAGCATCAGGTAGGAGGCGATGTGATCTCCCTGGACTTCGAGTGGCTCGACAATCACGGGTTGGGTGCGTTGTCGCAGGACGACAAGCGGAGCCTTCTGGCCGCGGTCTACGAAGAGCTGGAGTTGCGGGTAGGTGTCCGCCTCTCCCAGGCCATGACCGGCGATCAGTTGGCGGAGTTCGAGGCGCTGATGGACGCTGGAGATGAGCTGGCGGCGAAGCAGTGGTTGGACATGAACATGCCGGACTACACGAAGATCGCGCCGGCAGTCCTGGGTGAGATGGGGGCGGAGTTGCGCAGCCGGGCCGATGAGGTGGTGGCACGTCTTCGAGGCACGGTTCCTGGTGTCGGATAGTCGGCACCTCAAGAAGTTCGTCGGTTGAACTGCCCTCGACGGACGCATTGGAGTGAATCCTTGGCGAGCGACACCCCGCCATCCTCCACCTTCCGCTCGCTGAGCGATTCGATGACGTGCGCCACATGGTGACGCCCGATTCGCAGACCCCGGCGACAAGCCGCTGCTACGGTGATGTCGTCAGTCGAAGGGGGGACCGTGAACGTCTTCGTGAGCCATTCCTCGGCGGACGCTGCGAGAGCAGATCGAATCGCGGAGAGCCTGCTCGTGCTTGGTGTCTCAACTTGGTTGGCGTCCAGAGACATTCGTGTGGGCGCCAACTACGCGTCGGAAATCTGGGATGCGATCGAAGGCTGCTCGGCCCTTGCCATCGTCATGACTCCGCGGGCACTGGCCAGCGAGCACGTGAAGCGTGAGGTGAACGTCGCAGTCACCCTGAACCGGCCGCTCCTACCCGTGACGCTTGGTTCCGACCCCGTCATGGACGACGAACTCACCGGGGAGTGGCGCTACTGGCTTGGAGTTGTCCAGGTCGTCCGTGCATCTAACGAGACGGAAGCTGCGGGCCTTATCGCCCAGCGACTGGGGTTCGCGGCTGAGGCCGAATCGCCGGACCAAAGGACGGCGTCGAACTCGGTGGAGAAGCGATCAATCGATGCGCCGGCTTACTCCGCGAAAATGGAATCGCAGATCCGATCCGCGCTCATCAAGACGGCAGCCGCAGGGGGCACTGTCGCGATGGCATCGGATCGGGCTCGACGTCTGGGCGCTGCGAGTTCCGACGTGCTGGAAATCGCCGAGAGGCTGCGCGAGGCCAAGCTGCTGGACTTCGATGGCGACCCGCAACCCGGCACGACAATACGTCTGACCTAGTTCTGAAGGGGAGTGGAGATGCTCGGCGTGGGTGTAACAAGTGGTGGAACGCGTACGAATTACTCCCTGACCCGAGGTGAAGGAGCACTCGAGGTCAGCAGAAACGAGACCGGCGCCTCGATCGCAGATGCCAGAGGCCGCGAAAGCGTGTCACTTGTTGGCGAGTGGATCGCAGACATCGTGGCCAGCCAAGACGATGACGAGATGTGCGTCTGGATCGGAGCTGCGGGTTTCTCGGCATCCACGGCGCGGGAGATTGCCGAGCGGCTGGGCCCGTCGATGCGGATGCTTGGCAAGAGGCTTGAAGAGGACGACAAACAGTGCGAGGTGTTCATCTGCAACGACGCCGTCGCCTTGCTCAAGTCGCCGCCGTTGCTCGGCGCGGGTGTGGTGGCGATCGTCGGCACTGGCTCGGTCGTCATGGGGGCTCACCCCTCATGCGCGGACGGCGTGGTGAAGCGTGGCGGTTACGAATGGTTGGTCAGTGACGAAGGTTCAGGGGTCTGGATGACGCTGGAGAGCATCCGCCTGCTTCTAGCCGACATTGAAGCTCGAGGACCGGTTGACTACCACTCGGCGTTGCTCGACAGGCTGGCCGACCATGTCGGCATCAGCGAGTCGGAGTTGAGGGACATCCCTTCCTCGCACGTTGCACTCGCCAAGGCGGATTTGGTGGCCAGGCGCATGGCAGAAAGCCGGATGGACGCCAAACGGTTCTTCGGTCGCTTCGTCTACCCCCATATCTTCGACCTCGCGTCGCTGGAACCTGGCAAGCCGCATGATCCCATCGCCAGCGAGGTGCTCAACCGTTCAGTGAGTCACATCGTCGACAGTGCGCGCGTCGTGTCCGACATACTCGCGGCTCACACGGCAGACGAGCCGAACTCACGTGACAAACTGCCCCTGATCGTGGGCGGAAACATCGCGGCAAATCCCCTCTACGACCAGCGGCTACGGGCAGCGGTCAGCAGTGAGTGTCGCTCGGTGAGTTCTGTGGAGGCCATCGGCGACCCATCCGATTCGCTCGCCGCTTTGAGTTATCACTATCTCGAAAGCGACCACAAAGGACGCAGGCTTCTCCGGAAGTCCATAGATCCCCTGCATCCGGTGCTCAAGTTGTTGTGAGAACCGCTGAGTCGAGTCCGAGTCTGCATCGGACAAGTCCATCTGGTGAAACACCGGCTGGCACGGGTGGTGGGCAGTGGCACCGTCCAAGAGGTAGCAGCCCCCGGCGGTCACATCAACGGCGACGGCAGTGCGGCGGTACTCATTGAGCAGAAACTCGACGATGAAGCCGCGCGCGACACCACGCGAGTGGCTGTGTACGACGTCGCCGCGCGCCGGGCGATTTCCGATGACGAAGTGCCCGGCCGCTTCATCGCTGCCCGGGCTATGTCTCAGAAGGAGTTCTGCTTGTGGCGGTCAGAGGCTGATCAGAAGTCCACTCTGATGCGTGGGGACCCGACACAATCGATGTCGGTTGAGATCGGTCAGGTCGATGAGCCGACAACGCCGAGTGCACTTAAGGGTTCCTTCCTCGCGACGGAACAAGGAGGAGTCGTGAGCGTGACCGACCTATCGACGAGCGTGACTGTGCCGCTGCTGGCAGTCGACACGGGAGTCCGTAAATGGAAGCCGCGAGGCTTCACCGGAGACGGTAGGAGACTCGTTGTCACCGACGAACCTTCGGAGACGATCGCCGTCCTGGATGCCACGACTGTCAGTGGGCTGCCACATCGTGCGCCATTGCCCGCCGGACTTGACCCCGGGAATCCGCACCCGCCGAGTGGGTCGAGTTGACGGGGTCGACTCGCACTCCTCCGAGGGTGTGCTGGTCCAGTGGAATGAACACGGCTGTCGTATGTGCGAACACATTCCCTGGATGACAGCGGGGTGGCGTATGGCCGCTGGCTGCGTAGCTGGGATTCGGTGGAAAGCAGGCCCAGGCCACGCCGTTGCAGGGGAGAGCGGCTTCCAGCGCAGATGTCAGGGTGCGATTGCCTCAGCCGCGACTCACGCTCACGATCGCCGCCGTAACGTCAGCGATCAAGCCCGCGTCCTCTTCATCCAGTCGCCGAAGCATCTCCCGGAGTTTCTCTGAAGGCAGATCCACGCGCCCGTACTCCGAGAGAACGGAAGCCGGGTCGCTGCTTGCGAGGGCCTGCGTCACCGCCTGTGACAGCTGTTCTCGCGCGACCTCCGCAGCGCCTATTCGGTAGGCGAGTGTTGCGAGGTCGAGACGCGCCGTGACCAAGTAGCGGTGGTCGGAGTCGAGGACTTGCTCGCAGTCGTGAACGAGTTGGCTGAACAGTCGGACTGCCGTCGCTGCGTCCGCCTGGCCGAGTACCCATGCCTGGTTCCGACGGGCGTCGAGGGTCTCCGGGTCCATCGGGCCGAGGAACCGGGCGCGTAGGTCCACGAGAGATGCGTACAGTCGCAACGCCTCTTGCTGATGTCCCGCGTGGAAGGTGTAGTACGCCAAGTTGCTCAGACATAGCAGAGTCTCCCGGTGGCCCTCGCCCAGGTGAACCGCCATCTCCATCAGCAGTGGTTCCAAAACGGTGAGGGCGTCTCGCTCCCGTCCTGTCGTCCCCAGCCACCGTGCCTGCTGGCGTCGGATGTGGAGTCCGAGTGGCGTGGTCGCCGTCTCGGTGTCGGACACAGCATCCGCCAAGGCCGCGAACTGGGTCGACGCGGAGTCTGCATCTCCGGCCATGCCCGTGACGTAGGCGACGCGGGCGTGTGCACCGAGCGCGTCCAGAGGTGCGATTCCGGTGGCCTGGGACATCGCGTGCGCTGTTGCGGTAAGGACGTCCAGTGCGGCTTGCAGTTGGCCAGACCACGCCATCCACCAGCCGAGGTCGGCGTTCACGCGTAGCAGATCGGGGTGGAGTGTCGCAGAAGGTGCCGGTAATCCGGCCGAGTCGAGGACGGACACCGCACGTGCATACCGGTAGTTGGCGGCGAGTGCATTGGCCGTGCATATCGCCGCTGTCAGCTTCTGCTCATCCATCGGCCAACATCCCCAGCAGCCAGTTGCTCGCCACGAGGTTGGCCGCGTCGAAGGAGTCGAGGATGAACCCCCCAGCGCGCCGCTTATCTATGAACTCCCGTAGCGCTTTGATCACCTGATCCCTGAGGGCAGTCCATTCCTCGTGGTCGAGGATCTCCTGAGTCAGGTACTGGCGTGCCGCGGAGTGCAGTGCTCGCTCCCTGAACGACGAGAGCCCCGGCTCGTGCCGAAGACACCAGTGATAGAGGTCGATTGAGTTCTCGAGGGCTGCGCGGAACTGTGCTGAGTCACAGGTGCCCGGCTCCAGAAGACGCGCTCGATCCGCGGCCACCGAGATCACATCAACGACGAAGCGCGTCCCCTGTGTGGGCGGTTCCGGCAGGCATCCAGCGGCGATGGACAAGACCCGGGAGACTGACGGGGGCAATTCCCGCAGTTGTGCAAGGTACAGATCTGTGATTCGCGACGGCTCGTCCTCCAGCGCCTCGCTCCACAGAAGCGCACCATGGTCGCGACGGATCCTTCGCTGTGTTCGCTCCAGCGTCAAGAGGGTCAGCAGCGCAAGTGGGTTGGGCCAGGCGTCGACGACACGATCGGCGTCGGTGGCCGGTGTACTCGGAGCTAGCCGCGTGACAACCGTTCGCATCGCCGCGCGGTCTGGTGACGCGAGTTCAACGAACTGGACACAGTTGTTTCTCTCCGCCTCAGAGCGCCAAGGTCCGTAGGAATGCCGTGTGCGTCCTTCCGGCCAGGCGGATGCAATAACCGTGATGCCGACGTCGCGTTTCTGCAATAAGCCGAGCATGTCGGCCATATCGTCGCCCATCAGATGCAGATCCTCGATCGCCACGACAGCCGGCAGTATTCCGGCGGTCATCTGTTCGAGTTGGTCAACAGCATGTGCACTTGCCCATTCAGTGGAGGGGGCCAGACTCACGCTGCGCTGCAGGGCGAGGTGTGCCTCTCTCCTTCGCGTGAGCCACTGCACGCCACCAGCCACGCGATGCGCAAGCCACGCCATTCCCGGCATGGCGAGGTCCAGAGTCCCCAGAATGCGGTTCAGGGATTCCATGCCGCCCTCCTCGAGTGCTTCGTGCATGAGGCTCCGCAGGCTTCTGCGCACCTCACCGGCGATCTCGAACGCCAGCCCCTTCTGGACGCTTTGAGACAGAGCGGTGGGTAGTAAGTGCCGTTCCAGGAAAGGGGCGAATGCCCAAATCGCATCGAACGGATCGCGGTCAGCGTTCGCGGAACAAGCGATATCCCACCAGATGAAACTCGGAAGAGCGTTCGGCTCCCAGATGAAGTCCATGCGGCCGGGCCCGAGCACCTGACGCCCCGCCAGCGGATTCTGGGTTGATCCTGGCAGTGTCGGCCAGTACGAAGGCTCAGGTTGCTGTGAGACCAGGGCGCTGTACACCTCGCGGATTACGCGGGACTTGCCAACTCCTGACGGGCCCTCGATAACGACGGCACGAAAGCCTCGAGCCCGGGGCTGGATCTGGTCAAGAAGGCTGTTCCTCAGCGCCAGATGTTGTTCGCCAACGAACGGAATGGCAGCCTCGGCGGTCAACCGGCCCTCCACTGATTCATCGGAGTCGTGACCTTCGGTTGGCAGCGGGCCGTGACCCCCAGATTCGTGTCATCCAACTCGGATTCCCCCATTCTCGCGTGCGCTCAGCCTTGTAGGAGCCGGTTCAGCCAGTACTCATCATCACAGGTTGAGAAAGGACTGGGCTAGCGAACCCCGGGACGGCTACCAGGGCTATCGACGGAGCCATGCAGCGCGCGAGCGGCCGTTCTGACGGCAGTCGGCCTGGCCACGTCGGAAGGCCGTGGATTCGTAGTGGAATCCCACGTGGGCCCGTCTGAACGCCTGTGACTTCTGACAGCTTCCCAGGGCCGGGGAGTAGTCGGTACCCCATCAACTGGCGGGACAGCCAGTATGGGTGTGGGCCCACGTCGTCGGAGCCAACGAACAGGTCGTGATCACCCGCCGCGGGAACTGGCGGCCCAGCGGACCGAGCAGGCCGCCTCACCCAGGGCGCGCTGAACCTCGGATGCGAAAAGCACAGCACGTCCCCTCGCGCTGATCCCGGGTGCTCCAATCCGTTCACTGAGGCATCGGCGCCGGTGCTGCTGCACCCAACGACAAAGCCGTGGGATTGGTTATGGAGTTGCAAGGCAAGCACAACCTGAACGGAAAGGGGACTCCTCCCATGCACCTGAAGAAGACACTCGCTGCAGCGGGCCTCGCCACTGCCTCGGCCGCCGTGCTGGTCCTACCGGCGGCCCCGGCCTCGGCAGCCAGCTGCTGGCTGAGCAACTGGTCGTACACAGCCGTCACGGGGAACTGCAGCAACAGCGGCCCCGGCACCAGCCAACTGGTGTTGAAGTGCTACCGCTTCGGATCGACCTGGTACGTGTACGGAGCCCGCCACGGCGCCTATACGTCGTGGAGCGAGCGGGTCAGCTGCGGGGGCTTCCCGACCGCCTTGGCAGGGGCCTACATCCAGCGCTACTGAGCGGGACCTCGGGCTGCCGGCCGGCGTGGAGCCGCGTCGGCAGCCCGAGTGGTTCCACGTCCTTCCAACAGACATGCGTCAGTGGGCAAGTTCTTGGCGCTGGTGCGTGTTGAACCGCGGCGGAGCGCTCGCGAGACTCAGCGCAAGCCGGCACTCACACGGCCGACCCCGGCAGGCCGATGTGCACGATCGGCCAGTCGGCGATGGTGGCCAAGCCGTGTGGGAAGGCCCGGTCGAACTGCTGAAGTGCACCCTGCAGCGCCTGGCTCGGTGCCATGCCCGGGGCCGTCCGGGACGGCAGCACCCCCAGCAGGACCATCAGCCGGGCCAGCACCCGGTCGGCAACTTCGTCGGTCACCGGTGAGGTCACGGCGATGACATGTTCGGCCCCGGCGGCCAGTGCCGCCTCAACGAGGTGCAGGGGCGCGGTGCCGTTGCCGGCGGCCGTACGGCAGCCAACGAGCATGACCACCTGCGGGATCGGCCATGCAGCGAAATCCTCGGGTGTGATCGAACAACCCGTGTGGTCGCGCACGTCGATCGAGCCGTCTGCCGTTACCTTGCCGTGCGCGCCGATCAGTACGATGTCCGGGCTCAGCGAACCCGATGTGAGCCTTCGGGAGAGCTCCGCCAGATCCGCGACCTGCCGCGCCTGCGTGTCGAGTCGTCGCATCAGTCCTCTGACACGATGCAGGTCGAGGGCAGGATCGAGGTAGGCGGTGAGCGAACCGCCACTCCCGGCGGCAGTGCGTCGGGCGTGCGCGTGCCACCCCCAACTCAAACTCGGCAGCAGCGACACAGCGGCGAACGAGTTCAGCCGCTCCCCGGCGTAGTCGGGCAGAGGAAACATGGGGTAGGGCAGGGCGCGCAACTCGTCCGGTGCGGCGATGACGAGATCGTCCGCGCAGCCGCTGGCCGTCAGCGACTTCACGAGTGCCGGGGGCAGCAGTGCCGCGGCACTCTGCGGCTCGAAGGGGTCGGGCCGTTCGATGCGGTCGGCCCCAGATCGTCCGTCGGGGGTCAGCCATGCCCGCTCGATGTAACCGGACTCCGGCCACAGGAGCAGGGAGTGGGGGCGGCCGAGTGCGGCCCAGGCCCGCATGGGTTCCACGAGTGGCGGCCAGCGTCCGGGCCAGTCGCGGGTGAGTCCGTGGAGTTGTTGCTCAAGACGGCGCAGCGCTTCTGCCGCCGGCCCGTAGTCCCCCATATGCCGACAGTAGCGCCGTCCAGGTCCGCTCACGTTTCCGTACTGGGCACGAGCAGTCCCAACTCGGCGACAGTCAACCGCCACCCGGGGTGGCCGAGGTCCACAGATGCGGCGGGCAGCGCGCCGGCTTCCCCGTGCAGCTCCTGGGCGAGGTCGTCGACCTCGTAGGCCTCGCCGGCCCGGTGCAGCGCGGCCAGCAGGGTGTTGCCGAGTTCCAGGTGGCGGGAAATGTTGCCCGTGTCGCGTACCAGGCCGGCGTCGGCGTATGCGATCCGGGCGCGCTCCAGCGAGCCGATGGCGTCGGTCATGGGGGCGGCTGTGTTTAGCAGCACTCCTTGACTGAGTGCGAACCGCAGACGGGTGCCGCCGCGGCACGACCACCGGCGAGCCTGTGCCTCGACCCGGGCCACCCCGCGGCGCGCGGGCCGTGGATCGTCGGCCGACGTCACGTCGATCCAGCAGTCGTCGGGGTGCGGGACATCGGTGAGCAGTCCGGCGGTCCCGGTCCACCCGTCGACGTGCGGGTGCAGGCTCACCAGCGCTGCCGGGAGTGCGGAGTCGGGGGAGTGCAGCCGGGCGATGTAGCTGCCGCGGACATCCCACCCGCCGCGCACCTGAAGGGTCACCTCCGATCCGTGCAGCCGCCAGCGCACCGCGTCCTCATCCGGGCTGAACGCACCGCGTGGCACCAGATCCCAGTCCACCCCGCACGTACGCCAGACCGGCTCGGGTGAGGGCGTCTCGCCAAGCACCAGGCCCGGCGGGACCGGGGTGAGGGCGGTCGCGAAGGGCCAGTCCACAGGTGGACGCGCACCCATCTCGGCCACCGCATCCCGCAGCAGTAAGGCTTCGGGGTCACCGGATTCGGCCAGCACCTGTAGCAGGCTCTGCGCAAGGCGGGTGACTTCAGCAGGCCCGACCGTCATGCCTCGCACCGCTGCCTCGGCGATGTCCACCGCGCCGGTGCGCACGGGTTCGGGCACGGCAACCGGATCCAGCACCCCGGACAAATGAGCCCGAGCCACGACCGACTCCATCGCCAGCAGGTCAGCGTCCAACGGGTCCGGACTGTAGGTTCCGAGCCAGTCGAGCAGGGCCAGGCGACTCGCGGTCGGCAGGGCCCAGCCCTCAGCCACCGTGCCTGTGCGCTCGGCTCGCACCATGTCCCACGCGGGCAGGCCGAACAGCGCGATAACCGTCTCCTGCGCGTCCCGGACGTCGGTCACGTCCAGCAGAACAGCCTCGGGATCGAGCGGATCCACCCATAGCACCCCACCCGGCAACGAAAGCCCCGCCGGGCGTGCCGCGAAGCCGCGCACCTGCCCGATGCGGCACTCCCCGGCATCATGGACGATGCGGTTTCGGGTCATGTCTGCTCACCCCTGGAACCCAGCAGGCGCTCCAGGCGCCTGGGCGTGAGGATTCCCCCGGCGTCGCGGATCCGGCGCTCGGAACGCAGGGCCGTGTAGCGGGTGCGGTACTCAGCGGCGATCCTCACCGGGTCGGCAGTCTGAAGTTCGTTGCGGATGAGATGGACGATGGCGATGGTGTTCTCGGTACGGCGTGAGTCGACCTCGCGCAGCGCTGGACTGCTCCGGCTCACCCCCGCGGCCAGTCGTGCCTTGTACAAGGCGGAGTTCACCGCGATCAGTAGATCGTGTGTGGGGATCCGGGATTCGACGAGGTCCCAC
>WBZP01005846.1_pt1 | contig 12368 bp, 6 predicted proteins | sample 5204301 | NCBI WGS metagenome assembly WBZP01 (sample SAMN12412401, study PRJNA552823) | activated sludge metagenome | isolation source: activated sludge from nitrification reactor of wastewater treatment plant... | place: USA: Pennsylvania | collected 2017
CCAACTGGTTGATCGCCGCCTTGAAAAAGAAAGGCATCAAGCCGTGTATCCCGCCACGCAATAACCGCAAGAAGAAGCGCCGCTACAGCAAACAACTCTACATACAGCGTCACAAAATCGAGATCATATTCGGCCGCATTAAGGATTGGCGGCGGATTGCGATGCGTTACGACCGCTGCGCCCACACGTTCTTCTCGGCGATCTGTCTCGCCGCAACCGTCATCTTCTATCTCAAAGAATGAGTCCTGAGCCTAGGGTTCTCCACCCACAGAATGGCATGATTATTTCCGATTCGCGAGCACCGGACTGCACGGCTCGCTCGATGGCAGTGAGAATCTTGCACAGGTCAAAGAGTCGAATTCAATGCTGTAGAAGCGCAGAAACACTCCTTTGTGAATCCCGATCTCCGTGGCCAGGAGGTTCTGCTCCCACAGGGACGCCTCCACCCATACACGCGCGATCTCACGCATCGCATACCCCGTAATGAGTCGCGCTTCCTCCTGCGTTGCATGAACATCGCCCAGTGCTGGTCGCCCATCTCGGTTGGAGTGCCTTGCACGATCGTCGAGGTTGGGTATGGCCTAACCACTTAAGAATGATTCAATCTGTGACCGAGAAAAGATGGTCTGGACCGACGTGCCCGACTTTCTGCGGAGGGCTTTGGCTCACGCCCATTTATGCTCGATCTGGTTGAGGTCTGGGCTATAGGGCGGTAGAGACTCCAGCGTATGTCCGTCGTGGATCAGTGCGGCTTGTGTGTCCCCCCGCTTATGGAACGTGGCATTATCCATGACAAGGATCGATGCGGGAGGCAGTTTGGGCAGCAGGTCTTGCCCCACCCAGCCAGTAAAGAGATCGACATCAACATTGGTATCGAACAGCCCGACGGTCAGCAGCTCCTTCCCAATCAACGCACCAATCACATTGGTCCGCCCGCGTGCACGCCGGGACCCGTGCGGGTGACGCTCCACATTCTTGAGCCACCGCACCACACTGGCCCTCCCCACATCAAACCGCGTTGCCGCTCGCATGAGCGTCAGCCCTTCCTTCTTCCGAACGGACAAGACTCTACATCGAAAATCTCATGCATAGGCCATCCCTGTACTGTAATCATGATTAATTGGTTTAGCCTTATCCACATACTTCGACTGTCGTAGTTGGCTCTGTGGCATAAAAGAGAGGGTGGGAAGCTTCCTCCCCACCCTCTCTTAATCAGCATCGCTGTGAGCACAAGCGAGTGAACGTCTCTGCACACAGGCTGCTTCTATTGACCGACGACTTGAAGTTGAATACTCCCGGTTTCCACCAGCGCAGGGTTAATGGTGATCGTGTACGTATCCGTCGTGGCTAGCGTCACCGTATTGAGGTTAAAGCTGGACGCGGAACTCGTCGTCCCCGCTTGCAGAACTCCACTCGGTGTATAGAGGTTCACGGCTACGGTCTCAAACTTATTATTGGTCGCCTTGACTGTGATCTGCTGGTTCGCCGTCCCGCTAAACGTATAGCGACCGCTCTGACCGGCTCGGCTGATCATGATCTGCCTCGGCGCGGCATTGATCTTAAGTGAGTCTGACACCTCCGTGGAGAGTGTGAGTGTCATGTTTCCTGTGTAGGGTCCACCTGGACGAACCAGCACGGTATAGACACCGGTGGTCGGCAAGGGGTTGGAAATTTCAAGCGCACCCCCAGCCGTCCCGACGGCCGTAGAAGCCAGTGGGGTTCCATCCTGGCTCAGCAGCGACACGCTGCTCGACGTGAGTCCAACCGCTGTAAGCCCAAGGCTCACCCATTGTCCGGCATTGCCGTTGAACGTGTACCGTGCCGTTTTACCTGGTTTGTTCAGGCTCACGGTCACTGGCGCCCCATCAAGCGCAATCGTGCCGGAAACGGGTGACGACAGCGCGAGGGTCATACTACCGGTGTTGTTCCCCACCGGATCCACTACAACGGTGTAGGTACCGGTTTCCGGCAAGGCCGTGCTTGGGTCGAGGCTACCACCGCTGGCCCCTATCGTCGTCGAGGCGAATGTGCTGCCATCCGGCTTCAGCATCGACAGCGTACTGGAAGCAATTGAGACCCCCGTGAGACCGAGGTTGACCCATTGACCAGCCGTCCCGTTAAACGTGTAGAGCGCACGTTGACCTGGTACCGTCAAGGTCGTGGTTGCAACTACTTGGTCCACCATCATGGTGCCGGTAAGATCCGGTGCGTTGTAGAGTGCGAGTTTCGCACTACCGGTGTAATTCAGTTCAGGGTCGATCAACACGGCATAGGTCCCGGACGCCGGAAGAATTTGAGCGTCCGCCACCGCACCAGCATACGCAAACGAGGTGGGTTTGCCCAAGGGAGTGCCGTCTGGCTTCAGGATGGAGACATACCCGCTTCTGATGGTCACCTCACTCAACTGCAGACTGACCGCTTGGCCGCTGTTCCCTGAGAAGGTATAGCGCGCGTTTTGCCCGGCGCGCCCAATGCCAACTGGTACTGCCGAACCCTGAGGGACAATCGCGCCCTCCAGTTCATTTGAAACGGTGATTGTGAAGCTTCCCGTATAGGTGCTGAGGGGGTCGAAGAAAATCGTATAGGCCCCGGTCACCGGTAGCTCCATCAGGTCCACACTGCTGCCATTCATTTCGCTGGATGAGATGGTCGCTCCGGAATCGGCGGTGAATTGGTATGCGGTCGCAGATGTCTGGACCTGGGTCTGTGAGGAAAGTGGCCGATTGCCCATGGTCGCATAGTAATTCTTGACTGCGGTCGGCTGCCTGGCGATCAACCCACCATCCGGCCCATAGACCGACACTTGGAACTGCGTCAGACTGACCGCGCTAAAACCGAGATTGATGCGTTGCCCAGCCGTCCCCTGAAAAGTCATTGCCCCATTCTTGTTCGGCGTGGCAATCTTGACCGTCACGGGATCCCCTCCGACGGTGACGTGCCCATTGTATTCAAGGTCTGCCGCCACGATCCCTGGTGGGAGGTCACCCTCCCCTGCATGACTTGTTTCTGTGCCGACACTGAACGTCATTCCCGCTGATGCAAGCGCGAGCGATACTGCTACGACTGCTACTCGGCACTTCACCCATGGACATAGGCTGTGCATAGTCGCCCTCCTAATAGTTCAAAATAAGAACACTGATGGTTCGCTGTAAATAGATCATCGCGTGTGAGCTTTTAAGGCGATTCTAGCTCGTCCGGCGGACTGTACCCCTTTTTGTATGCAAGGCGCAATCCCCCCAAGCCTTCCAACATCACTATTCCCCACCCTCAAACGAGGGGATCGCGGCACAGAACGTCCAGTATCTGGATTGTGGTAGCAACTGGCGTGGCGAAGCGAAGAACGTATGACCTGGGTCGGAAAGGCGTCATGAACCACGTGGACCATTCGTGCCTCCAGATAGGCCAACACGCAAAAAGAGAGGGTGAGGAGTTCCCTCCCCACCCTCTCTTTTTCTTAGTTCTCTTATGAACTTACGAGGATCAGCCGAGCAAGTCGTTACTCGCTCTTGCAGAAGCTCCGCTCATAATTGATGATGTTCCAAGCTTCTTCTTCGGTGATCGCTGCCGGGACCAAGGATACCATTCCAGTCCCAGGGCTGCCGTTCTTGATGACCCACATAAGCTCGCCATCTTTCCGCTTCTTGTGGAACTTGCAGTTGGTAAAATCGCGTGGGCTTGGATTCAGGATCTTGCCCGCTTCTCCCTGGCCATCGCCGGCCTTGCCATGGCAATTGAAGCAGGTACCTTTCCCTTCATACAATGCCTTGCCCTTGGCGATGCTTTCAGGCGAGGTGGCGATCGGATTCTTCAGTGCCTTTGCATCCGCCATCTGATCCGGCGGAACGCGAGGCTTGGTTGGATCCTTTTCTTCAGCTCCCACCACCGAGACCGAGAGAAACATCACTGCTGCGGTAATTCCCAAAAACTTGGACAGATACCCCATCACATGTCCTCCTTAGATTATGTTAAACCCACCCAGCCTGTATCGAGCGTCAGGCCGCCGACTCATCATCGCTACCTTCAACAGCCAGTTAAACGCTCGAACTATACCAACCAGTCTAAATTTCTGTCAAGAAAACATCCCTCGGCACCGCCTGTTACTTATTTCATGATCCCATGTCGAAGGACATCAAACCTCATGCCAATCCTGTCCAAAAGAAAGCATTCAAATTTCGCCATTTATGTGGCTTATCAGGTCCACCTTCCCTTGTATTCAGTCCATCCGTGACACCTTTGCGCCTCAGCAAGGCCATCCATGCCTCATTAGTAACCACAATAACCACGATGATGTGACAGTGGCGTACGATGTAACCAGCCGAAACCGACCTGGGTCCGGGACGAGGTCATTCGGCTCAAGGCGCTGATGCCAGAGGCCGGCTGCCGCACGATCGCCCATCATTTCAATCGGCGGTGGGCGGCACGCAAGCAGATGACCGTGAGTAAGACCTATGTGGCCGACACCTGCCGAAGACATCAATATCTGATTTATGAGGCGCGGCGGAAATTGAAGCACCGCATTCCTCGTCCGATGCCGCGCAATCGGATTTGGGGGTGCGATCTCTTAACGAAGACGGATCAGCAGGGGCAGCCGCATGTGGCTCTCGCGCTCGTGGATCATGGGAGCCGAGCCTGCCTGCGGCTGCAATCCCTTACGAACAAGTCATCGATGCGATTGTTGCAGGAACTTGCACAAGCCGTGAGGCGCTATGGCCGACCAACATTCATACGCACCGACAATGAAGCCGTGTTCGTCTCGCGGTGGTTCCGGCTTGGGCTCTGGCTGTTGGGGATCCGCCACCAACGCACCGAGCCCGGCTGTCCCTGGCAGAACGGGCGCATCGAGCGGTTCATTGGCACGGTGAAACGGGAATTGGCCAAAGCCCCGATCGCGAACGGCAAAGAGTTCGAGACCGCGTTACGAAATGTGCGGTGCTGGTACAACCATGCTCGGCCCCATGATCATCTCCAGGGGAGGACCCCTGCCGAGGTCTGGGCCGGGATCGATATCTTCACCGCGAAACCGGGCTAATGTGAGGAGTGTGAGGCGAACAGTTTCAGTTGGCGTACGGAAGATCTGTCCGTGATCCTAACGGACGAGTGTGCGCAAAGAACGATGAACACAGAGAAAAGGAAGCACAAACGCCAAAAAACTCGGTCAGAAGGGTAATAATTCAGATCGCAAAGCAGGGATGAGACGAGATTTGTAAGACAATCCACTCCCGAATCTCACAAAAACCTCCGCCGGACACGCGGACGGGACAATGTGCAAAAGAAGGGGTGGTGGTTTGTGTCTTCCCGAAGGGCCCGTAGGAGTACTGAATGGCTGGTGTACCTGACAGATTCGTCAGAGCGAGCGTACTCCCGATGCCGTCATAAGCCGAATCGGTGTGCAAGAACGACGAGCCTCTCAAAACTTAGAAGACTTCCTATGACAATGCCTCCGGCGCCCATTATATAATAGAGAAACTCCTCCCCCCTTTTCCCGAGCATAGACCAAAGGAACGATTTCCTCCCAAGCCACGGTTCCAACCAGGAAGGGGGGTCTATAAGAACATTTGTCCCTTTCTTGGTCGTCCAAATCAGTATGACACCGAGCACAACCGGTACTAGTCCAAAGAATACTACTTGCTGCACCAGTTCCGCCGTGCTCGACTCCGTCACCAGACTGCGGGTTCCACGTTCAATCATGGCAGCTCGCTTTCCAAAACGGACAAAAGATCATCCTGACACATGAATTCTATCGCGATATCGAAACGGGAGACCCCACACCTACTCCCAAACCAAGTGAGAATCCTTGCTGCAGCATAGTCTGACCACCTGGGTCAGGATTCGGGTTCTCGTAGATAAATGTGCCAATGCTAACATCGCCCCCAAGAGCAGGATAGCTAGCGGGATTATGGCTGTAGATATTCAGATTGACATTCAGCGGATTCAAATTTGGTGGTGGCTGGTTATAGGAGATTTGAAAGAGCGTGAATTGAAATGCCGGGGGAAATGTTGTGGTAGGCTTGCAACCCTCCCCCAAAGTACACTGTTTTCCCTCCGTCCCCCATGTATAACCAGCTGAAAAGCTAAATCTACTTCTTTGTGAGGGATCGAGACCCCATGGGTCATTGAAATGGGTCACTCGATTGCTGACGTAAGTATAGAAGTTCGGTCCGGCATAAAACCCAATCGGATCTTCTCTAGTAAAACGATGCATGTGTGGATAGTAATACCTCGTCCGATAGTAGTAGAACCCCGTCCCATCATTCTCCCGTCCCGTGAATTGAAAGGCATTCGCGCTGGTGCCCGTGACAGTCGTCTTGCCGAACGGCTCATACGTATACATCGTAGCTGAAGCACCTTGTGGGTTGCTGAGCGCAAGCGAGCTCCCCAATGCATCCGTGTGGTAGAACTCATTGCCAGTGCCCGCTTGCCGGATAAACGGTTCGTCGATATTCAGACTCCGCAGATAAGTGGCCCCTACCGCGCTGCCGCCAATCTCTGCGGCGATATCATTCCCGTCGTAGAGGAATTGTGATGCGGTGCTACCAATGACCTTGCTCACTCGCCGTCCCAACGCATCGTAGTGAAAGGTGGCCGTGCTCCCACCGCTGATCGAGATCAGCCGATTGCGCGCATCCCAGACATAGGTGTTGGTACCATCGTTGGTCAGATTGCCATTGTTGTCATAGGTCAGCGTCGCTCCGGCGAAGGCTGTTTGCTCATTCGCGGCATCGTAGGTCGCACTTGCCACTGCAGCCGGTAATAACGACGCAGCGGCATGGTTTCTCGTCAACGATGACCGATTGCCTGCAACATCATATTGATAGGTCAACGCTTCAATGAGCCCGCTGGGTCCGTTATGCGTGATACCGGTCAGCCGTGAAGCTACATCGTATGCATAGCTGGTTGATGTGCCATTCGGATACGTCAGCGACGTTCTGCGGTTGGCGTTGTCGTAGCCCAGGCCCACCGTCAGGCTCCCTTGAGCGACTTGTGTGAGACGACTTGCGGCGTCATAGCCGTAGGTGGTGGGCTGTTGGCCATTTGCGACCATGTTGGTTCGGCGACCCAGCACATCGTACTGATAGCTCACGCTCCCCTGTCCAGTGGTTTCTTGAATCAATCGATCCAAGACATCATAGGCAAAGTCGATCGTGCCCGCTCCGGTCGCGGTATCGCTCGCTTTGGTGAGTCTGCCCACGGCGTCATAGGTGAAGGAGGTTGTGGCATCGGCATAGATCGATTTCGTCCGGCGATTCAACGCATCGTACTCGAAGGTGGTGGGTTGGTTTTTCCGATCCAGGAACTGGCTCAGATTCCCCGCCGGATCGTAGTCATAGGTCTCCTGGCGGTTCAGCGCATCCTTGCGCGTCTTCAGCCGATCCATATTGTCATAGGTATACGTTGTCGCTTGATCCTTCGCATCGGTAACGGTCAACAAGTTGCCATTCTGATCGTAACTAAATCGGGTCAACCCCTGCCGCGCATCGGCGATCTCCGTCACACGGTTGAGCCCATCATAACGGAACTGGGTTTGGAGCCCTCTCGGATCAGTGAGACTCGTGAGGCGTGAGACCGCATCATACGTCCGTTGCGTCGCATTGCCCAGCGGATCAGTCGTGGTAAGCAAATTGCCGTTTGTATCGTAGGTAAAGGTCGTGGGTGGCTCGGTGGGGATGGGCCCTTGAACACTCGTGGGCTGCCCGAAGCTGTTATACGCGATCGTTGTTGTATGATTCAGGGGATCTTTCACCGTGAGGAGATTACCGTTGGCCGCATCATAGCCGAATTCCGTGACGTGGTTGAGTGCATCGGTGATCTTCGTCACCTTGTTCCAGGTCGGATGATAGTCGAACTGGGTCTGTTGATTATTCGGATCGATGATCTTCTTCACATTCCCCGCTGGATCGTACTCAAACTTCGTGGTCCGGCCCAGGGCATCCGTGGTGCTCACAGTTTGGTTCGCGGCGCTATAGACCGTGGTGCTGGTCTGGCCCAGGGCATCAGTGGTGCTGAGAGGATAGCCGCGCGTATTGAATCGTGTGGTCGTGGTGTTCCCGCGTGGATCGACGACCGTGGTGGCCAGCACCGTCCCACCGGTGAGACTATAGCCTGCTTGGAAATTCTCCCAGGAATCCACCGTCGGACAGGGGGCTGCTCCTCCGACGAGCACCGTGCTGTAGGGCACGGCGGTCCCAGGTGGCAGGACCGGGCAGCCCGGCCCGCTGCGTGTCGCCCCACTCAGCTGATAGCGAAAGCGATACTCGCCGCCATCGGCCAGAATCTGCCGGAGCACCCGGCCACTGGGGCCATAGAAGTTCTGCAGGTACACAATGTTCTTGGGATCGGTAATCCGCGTCATCCGATTGCTGCTGTCATACTCGTAGCGAGTCACGCCGCCCTCGGGATCGGTCACCGTCGCCAGATTGCCCTGGCCGTCATAGGCATACTGCACCGTCCGCCCGATTGGATCCGTCACGCGCGTGATGCGATTGCTGCCATCATAGTCCAAGAGCAGCTGCCTTCCATCCGGCCCCGTGATCGCCGTGATGCGATTGCCGCTCCACGTATTTGTGATGGTATTCCCGTTGCGGTCGAGCTGCTGCGTCAGCCCCAGATTGGTCACGCCAAAGCCCCCGCTGAGCGTGACGCCAAAGACCCACTTCGCCCCGTCTTTCCACTGCACCGTCGGCACGCCACCGGGCGAGGTCAACACCGCCCCTTGCATCACCGCATCGGTGAGATTCCGATAGGAGCCGTCCGGCTGTTGCGTCAACGTCACGCGCCGCCCATCGCCGAATTGCAGGGACCGTCGGTTGGCCTCCACCAACAGCACGACCTGGGTGGTATGCATGGTCCCGCGGCCAAAGGGCCCGGTCACCGCCCCGTTGGTCTGCGCGGTGCGCGTCAGGGTCACCGGCAGCCGGCCTGGCAAGACCAGATCCGTCTTCGTCACCACGAGCAAGCCCGTGGCCAGATCCACTGGGTCACCGCCGAACGCGTCCGCCGTATTGCGCCAGCCCCCGCCGAAATAGAAGCTCCGGAGCGCATCAATGATCCCAGCCACGTTGATCCCGCAGCAGAAGCGCGGCTGGCCGTATTGTTTGCCGGTATTCGGATCGATGTCCGGGACAATCTGGCTGCCGTCGGATGAGACGGTCCCGGTGCCGTACTTCGCCCATTGATTGGGTCGCGAGCCGTCCGGGGCTTCATCATAGAACCAGAGCTCCGCCTGCGCGCCCGGCGGGAGATCGAGATCGTTGGGCAGCGTCACGGGAATCGGTTCGCTGGGTGTCCCTCCGCCCGGCTTACCGAAGTAGTCCATATAGGCGGCGGTGGTCAACAAGCCCGCCGGAAGCGGCGGGACCGGAATGCGATCGATCGGCACACGGCGCACGGACATCTGCGTATTCGGTTGCCCATCCCAGCCGATGATCTGCGCTCCGGCCGGAATCTTCATCGAAAATCCCGGCAGCTCCGGATCCGTCACGATCCGTTCGACCCCGGTATTGGAGATGTCCACCATCCCGGTGGTCTTCTGATAATGAAGATGCGGCACAAAGCTCAAGGCGTTCGCCTGCCCGGCCACGATCGTCACTTTGTAGGGAATGATCGGCAGGTTCTTGCCCGGTGTGGATGCTGGGCCGCCGTCGATGAACAGCACCTGATCGGCCCCCACGGGAGGATTGGACATGAGAAAGTTCCCCGCGTCATCCGTCGACACCTGCGTGGTGCCAATCTTCACCAGCGCGCCTTTCACCGGCTTGTCCTCTTCATCCAGCACCTGCCCGGCAAAGGTCGTGGCGCCACTGGCCAGCACCTGCACATTCACCGTGAGACTACGTGTGGTGGCCACCCCGTTCAGCAGTCCCGTCGCGATAATCGTAATGGGATGGGTGCCGGTCGGTGTCGTGCCGTTTGTCGTCAGCGTGAGTAACGAGGATTGGCCCGCACCGATCGTCCCGATGGCGAAGAGCCCGGTCATGCCGGTGGGCAACCCGGTCACGGAGAGGCTCGCGAGATTCGTAAAGCCCTCGGTCCCCGTGAGCCCCACAGCGAACGATCCCTGACCCAGCGCCGGAATGGTCACCGGGGTCGGGAGCGCTGTCACCGTGAAGTTCGGGAGGACGACGGTAAAGGTTGGCCCGGTCGCGGGCGGCGAGACGAGCGTCGTGACAGTGACGGCTCCGGTTGTCGCGCCTTGCGGCACAGTCGTGGTCAAGATCGTCCCCGTCGCATTGACCGCACTCACGATCGCTGACACCCCATTGATCTGGATCTGGTTATTCGCCAAGGTGGGATTGAAGCTCGTGCCCGTGATCGTGAGCACCGTGCCCACCGACCCAGTCGTCGGGCTAATGCTGCTGATACTCGGCGGGCCGGGAGTGACCGTGAGTGCGAGCGTGCCGGATGTCCGAATCGGCGCCGTGGCGGTGAGCGTCACCGACCCGGCCGAGACCCCCGTCACCACAACGGTCGTGGCGGTTTGATTTTCGGAAATCGTGACCGTCGTCGCATGCGAGACGGACCCCGTCCCCGTACTGGTGAGCGTCACCGTGAGTCCGCCGAGATCCGCCACGCGGGCACTGGTCACCGTGACCGTGAGCGCCTGCCCGACCGCAAGCGTGGTCGGCGTGGCGGTGAGCGTCAAGGCCGGCGGCGTGAGCACCGTGAGGCTGGTCTCGACGATGGTCGGAGTACCGGTCGTCGGCGTAAAGGTGGCGCGGATCGTCGTCGTGCCGACGGCAAGCGCCGTGATCAAGCCGTCGCTCGCGATCGTCGCGATCGTTTGATTCGTCGAGGTCCAGGCGAGCCGGCTGTCCGTCGTGAGATTTTGCGTCGTCCCATCCGTTAAGGTCGCCGTGGCCGTCATCGGCTGCAGTTCCCCCACGAATAGAGAAAAGTTCTGCGGCGAAAGCGTGAGCAGTACGAGTTCAGCCGGCGTCACAGTGACCGTGGCCGTAGCGCTCCCGCCATTGAGTGAGGCTGTGATCGTTGCGGACCCTTCACCCACCGTGTTGACTGGGAACGTGGCGGTGAGGGCTCCCGCCGCCACCGTGACGGAGGCCGGCACCGTCGCCACATTCGTGGCACTGCTGGTCAGCGTGACGACCGTCACATCACTCGGTGCTCGACTGAGGGTGACGGTCAGCGTCCCGGGCCGTCCCTTAGGCAGGCTTTGCGTGATCGGCGTGAGGCTGGCCACCACCGGCGGCGGCAGCGTCACTTGCACTTGGCTGCTCACGGTCGAGCCGTTGATCGCGGCCGTGATCGTGGCGTTCCCCGCCAGGAGCGCCATCACGGGAATCGTGGCGCTCAATTGATTGGCCGGAATCGTGATGGAGGTCGGCACCTGAACAATCGTGGGTGCGCTGTTCGTGAGCGGAATCACGGTGTCGCTCAGTTGCGCGGCGTTGATGGTCAGGACCAGACTCCCGGTCGCGCCCTGCTGGAGCGGCAAGGGATTCGGTAGGAGCGAGACGACTTGGGCCGGCGGCGGTTGGACCTGAACCGTGGCCGTCTTCGTCGTGCCGTTCACACTGGCCGTGACAGTCGCATTGCCCACCGCCAAACCGGTGACCGTGAACGACGCGGTACTCTGACCCGCCGGCACCGTGACAATGGCCGGAACTTGCACCAGACTCGGGTCATCCACCGTCACGTGCACTTCCGTATTCGTCAGTTGCCCCGCATTGAGCGTCACCGTGAGTGTCCCGTTAGCCCCCACCACGAGCGGCAACGGCGAGGGCACCAAGGAGACGAGCGCAAGCGGCGGCGGTGTGACTTGCACCGCGGCCTCGGCCAGGGAGCTATTCAGCGTCACCCGCACCATCGCCGTCCCAAGGGCGGTCGCCGTCACGGGGATGGTCGTCGTCAATTGGCCAGCCGGCACCGTGACCGTGGCCGGCACCGTGACGAGCCCGGCCGGAGACACTGTCACCTGAATCGCCGTGGCACTGGACTGGACCGCGCTGATCTTGACCGTGAGCGGCTCGGTCACACCCAGATTGAGACTGCTCGTCGCGGGGACCAGTTCCACAATCGTCGGCAAGTTCGGCGTCACGGTGACGGTGCTGGTGGCACTCGTGCCGTTGAGGCTCGCCGTGATCACGGCGGTGCCCGGCGTGTTGCCGGACACCGTGATCGGCGCGGTCGACTGGCCGGCGGGAATGGTCACGCTGGCCGGGACCGAGGCGATGCTGGAGGCGCTACTGCTGAGCGAGACAGTGGTACTCGTACTTTGCGCCGCATTCATCGTGACGGTGAGGAGGCCGTTGCCGCCTTGCGTGACCGTCGCGGATCCGGGCTGGAGACTCGTGATCGTGGGGGCCGCGGCACTGACCGCGACGATGGCGCTCACAGAGCCATCGTTCAAGGTC
>WBZP01005847.1_pt1 | contig 12368 bp, 8 predicted proteins | sample 5204301 | NCBI WGS metagenome assembly WBZP01 (sample SAMN12412401, study PRJNA552823) | activated sludge metagenome | isolation source: activated sludge from nitrification reactor of wastewater treatment plant... | place: USA: Pennsylvania | collected 2017
GCGCTACGAGTGATGGGGTCAGATCTTGAATCTTGAATGCGGAGCGGATTCAAGATTCAAGATCTGACCCCGGCCGTGTAGGCGCCGCGGCAGTGGACCTTGCCGCGGCGGCCGCCGCGCAGCTTCACCTCGATCTCGTGGCGGCCGGGGCGGTGGCCGGGCCCCGGGTCGAAGCGCAGCACGTAGCGGGTCTTCATCGCCGCGACCATGGCCTCGAACGCGGCGGCGATGCCCGCCGGCTTCGCCGCGGACCAGAAGCGGCCGCCCGTCGACTCCGCCATCCGGCGCAGCAGCGCGACGTGCGGCGGCTCGGGCGCGGAGCTCGGCCGCGTCCCGTGCAGGACGCCCCCCGGCGCGATCTCGTCCGAGGCCCCTTCGGTCCCGCCCACGCCGACCACCTGCAGGAGCACGTTCGACACCTCGAGCGCGCGGGCGACGGCCGGGGCGCCGAGCCAGCTCAGGTTGTCCTCGCCGTCGGTGAAGACGACGAGGAGCGACCGGCCGCGGTCGGAGGCGAGCACCGTGCCCGAGTAGATCGCGTCGAAGAGGGCCGTGGGGCCGGCCGGCCGGACCGCGGCGATCGCGCGCTCGACGACCGAGGCGTCGGGGCCGGGCGCGGCGCGGACGACGATCTCCTGGTCGAAGGTGACGAGCCCGACGGGGTCGGTGGCGTTCTTGCCGCGCAGCACGGCACGGACCCCCTCGCGCAGGCGCGCGAGCTTCTCGCCCGCGACGCTGCCGCTCGTGTCGAGGACGAGCAGGGTGGTGAGGGGCATCGCCTCGGTCCCGACGAGCTGGACCTCCTGGCGCCGGCCGTCGTCCTTCAGCTCGAAGTCGGCGGCCGAGAGGCCGAGGACCGGCGCCCCGCCGTCCGTGACGAAGACGTCGACGTAGACGGACTCGACGCTGACCCCGAAAACGGGGCCGGCCTGGCCCGGGGCCTGCGGCGCGGCGGCGAGCGCGAGGGCGGCGAGGAAGGCGCCCGTCACGGCGACACCTCTCGGCGAAGGGCGTCGAGGCGGGCGAGGGCGTCGAGCGACCCGCTGAAGGGGTAGTCCCAGAAGGGATCGTTGTCCCTCCGCCGGCTGCCGGCCGACAGCCCGGCCCGCAGGGCGTCCTGCGCTCCCGGCAGGTCGCCCCGCCGATGGCGGGCCTCGCTGAGGGCGATGCCCGCGGCCTGGTCCCGGGGCCGGATCCGCACGGCCTTCTCGTACGCGGCGACGGCGTCGTCGAGGCGGCCCTCGTCCTCCAGGACGCCCCCGAGGAAGAGCTGCGCGAGGAAGGAGGCCGTCGGCGGGCCGCCGGCCTGCGCGACCGGTTCCAGCTCGGCCTTCGCCGCGTCGAGCTCGCCGAGGCGCCAGGCGAGCCGGCCGAGGCGAAGGCGCGCCTCGGCGCTCCCGGGATCCGCGCCGAGCGCGCGCCGGGCGAGGTCGCGCGCCTTCGCGTAGTGGCCGCGCGCTTCCCGGGAGGCGACGAGCCGTGCGGCCATCTCTCTCGCGTGCGGCTCGACGAGCGAGTCGGGCCGCAGCGGGGGCGTGACGATGGCGCCGGAGGTCTCTTCGATCGCGGCCATGGCGAGCAGCACCGGGACCGAGCGAGGCGCGACCCCCAGCGCCCGCTCGCCCCAGTCGAGGGCCGTGCCCCAGCGCATCTCGAGATGGTGGACGGCGACCGTGGCGTCGAGGACGCGGCGCGCGAACGAGGCGTGGTTCGGGTCGTCGAGGGCCACCGCGACGTACTCGGCCACCGCGGACTCGGACAGCTTCGCCGAGCGGCCGGCGCGCCAGTCTCCGATGGCGGCGTCGGCGTGGAGCATCAGCCCGGCGCGCAGGGGGACGCGGTCCCACAGGGCTCGCGCGCCGCACGTGGCGCTCGGGCACGCGCGAGCGGCCCTTCGAACCGCGGCGAGCCGCGTCATCTCGTCGCGCAGGCGGCCTTCGGGCCAGGAGGCGATCTCGGCGAGGGCGGCGACCCGTTCGCCGCGGGCGTAGCGGGCGAGGACCGCCGCGTACGCCGGGGACAGGACGTCCTCGCCCTGCCCGCGCCCCGGCGCCGCCGAGAGCCACAGCACCGCGGCCGTCGCCACCGAGGCCGCCGCGACCCGCCCGGACGCGCGTCCCACGGCGGGAGCGTATCAGGGAACGAGGACGAGGTCCGCGGTGCGGGACGCCATCGCCTCGCCGTCCGTCGCCACCACGCGGATCGTGCAGGGCCCCGGCGCGAGCCCGGCCGTGGGGACCTCGCCGACGATCCGGACGAGGCCGGTGGCGTCGGGCGCGGGCAGCGTCACCTCTGTCTCGAGCACGGTCGCGTCGCCCGAGAGCGCCTCGAGCGTGAGCCCGGTGACGGGCCGGCGGCCCGGCCGCAGGGCGAGGACGAAGCCGATCGGCTTCCCCCCGGCGAGGCTCACTGGCTCGTCGAGGTTCGGGAAGAGCAGGTGCCCGCGGTAGCCGAGGGGGCCGGGGTCGGCGAGGGCCTGCGGTTCGGCGAGGGCGACCGCGATGAAGCTGCCGATGCGCGGCCCCTCGGCGGCGGCGGGCACGTCGAGCGGGAAGCGGCGCACGCCCGCGGCGCCGCTCTCGGCGTCGAGCACGATCATCTCGACCGAGTACCGGCCGGGAGCGAGGCGGGCCTCGCGCTCGAAGAGGACGCGGCCCGACTTCACCTCGTCGGCCTTCGACGGCGGCCAGGCGAGAGCGTAGCGGCGGCTGGCCTTCGCGACCACCCGCCCGCGCCGGTCGCGCACGAGAGCGAGCACGGTGAAGTCCTGGAAGAGGTCCTGGCTGCCCTTCTCGCGCGACAGCGCCGGCGCCCCGGCCGGCAGCGAGGCGACGAGGGCCACGACGCTCTCGCTGTCCTCGGCGGGGAAGTGGACGGCCCTCGCTCGCAGGGGCAGGCCGCTCGCGGCGGGCTCCTTCTCGAGCCGGGCGAGGGCCGGCGCCTCGTAGTCGAGCACCGGCGTCGGCGTCTTCGTCCGCACCGCGAAGTAGCCGCCGCGCGCCTGGACGCTCACGCCCGACCGCTTCACCTTCACCGCGATCTTCCGGTAGCGGCCGTCCCAGTCCTCGTTGCGCGGGGCGTAGGCGAGGAGGTAGTACGCGCCGAGCTCCTCCTCCACGCGCCGCAGGCCGGCCGCGATGTCGTTCGTCCCGGCCACGAGGAAGCCGCCGGTCTCGCGGGCCAGCTCGCCGAGGCCGCTCTCCGGGTCGTAGCGCAGGACGTCGGTGTTCCGCTCGAGCCGCTTCGACATCGGCGCGAGCCCCGGGCCGCGGAGGCTGTCCTCGACGAGCCCGGCGATCTCGCGCCGTGTCTCGTCGGAGCCGCTCACCGTGCGCAGGCCGACCGCGTCGACGGCGTAGAAGCTCACGCCGCCGCGGTTGGCCTCGGAGACGACGGTGTCGAGGGTGTCCTGCACGCGCGGCGGCAGGACGAGGCCTTCGGAGAAGAGCACCACGGCCTTGCGGCCCGGCATCGTCCGCAGGCCGTTCACCAGCGCGAGGAGGGCGTTGGTCGTGGCGAGGCCCTGCTGGTCGCGCTCGAGCTCCTGGAGCGCCTCCATCATCGCGATCTGCGTGGCCGCGATCCGGCGCTCGAGCTCGAGCCCGGCGACGCTCGCCCGGGTGTTCATCGTGCGCGAGGTGACGGCGGAGCCGTCGTCGGCCGCCGAGAGGGAGGAAGGGACGGACTGCCACGAGCCCGTGCCCTCGATCGCGTGGACGCGGTCGCGCAGCCCGCGCAGGCGCTCGCGGTCTCCGGCCCCGGTGTAGCCGGTCGGGAGGGCGCGCGCCACGTCGTCGAGCGCGTCGCGGACGGGCGCGCGGTCGTCGGTGAACTCCTGCAGCTGCTCGAGGCCGCGGTCGATGCGGAAGACGCCGACCTGGCGCCCGGCGACCGCCGGCAGCTTGAGCCACGCGTCGGCGGCGGTCGTGGCGTTCGTCCGCGCGTCCGGGCCCAGGCGGTCGAAGACGAGGGCGACGACAGCGTCCGCGTCGAGGGTCTCGGGCCCCGAGGGAGCGACCGCGGGCGAGGGCGCGGCCGCGGCCGGCGCGCCGGCTGGCGCCGCGCCACCCGCCGGAGCGGTCGGAGACGCCGATGCCGAGGGGGTCGTCGCGACGAGCTGGAAGAGGCCGACGTCCTGGCGCACCCCGTCCTCGAAGACCTCCACCTCGTTCGGGGCGAGGTCGCGCACGATGCGGCCTCTCTTGTCCCTCACCACGAAGTCGACCGACACCTCGGCCGCCTGGACCTCGATGCGCGGCACGGCCTCGGTCGGCGCCGGCGGCGCCTGGGAGTGGAGCGGGGACGGCAGGGCGACGGCCGTCACCACGGCGAGCGGCAGCAGGCGCATCGAGCGACCTCGCGGAGGGTTCTCCTCGTCATGTTACCGGAACCGTGGCCGCGGATACGGGCGGCCCGACCGAACGACTCGCGCGCGGCGTATGATCGACGGCGGAGGCACGCATGAGACGTCCGCTCGCGGCCGCGGCCGCCCTCGCGGCCCTCGCCGCCCTGCCGGCCTGCCAGAAGGACCAGGTCGTCGCCCCGACGCTGGCCGTCACCTGCGAGGCGCGGCCGGGATCGGGCGCGGCGCCGCTGCCCGTGTCCTTCCTCCTCGGCGTGTCCGGCGCCGAAGGGACCTTCACGGTCGCCATCAGCTACGGAGACGGCGCCACCGGCACGAGCCCCGACGCGTCGCACACCTACACCGCCGGCGGGAGCTACGTGGCGGCGTTCACCGTCACGACGGCGTCGCAGAGCGCGCGCTGCTCCACGACCGTCACCGTGAGCTCGGCGCCGCCGCCGCCGGCCAACCGCCCGCCCGACCCGGTCTTCAAGTCGACGCCCGACGCGGCGGGCACGAACCAGGACCGGATCACGGGGCAGGCGCCGCTCGCCGTCCGCTTCAATCTCTGCGCCACGACCGATCCGGACGCCGACCTCCTCTGGTTCTCCATGGACTTCGACGGCAACGGGCGGTTCGACTCCGAGGGCACGACGGGCGTCTTCTGTCGCCGGGACTGGACCTACGACGCGGGGACCTGGCGGGCCCGCGTGTGCGTCCACGACATGACCGCGTCGTACGAGGCCCTGCACGACGACCAGTGCAAGGTCTACACGGTCACGGCCGCGCCGTAGCCGTTCCGGAGAGATGAGCGAGACGCCGTTCGACAACGTCGAGGCCGCCCACGAGTACGTGGGCCTGCTCGTGGAGGCCGTCCGCCAGGCCCGGGCCGAGGTGGCGCAGGATCTCGCGGACGCCGCCGGCGGCTCCGCCGCGCGCGAGCGCGACGCGCTGCGCCTCGTCGCGTACAAGCTCGAGCGGCTCGAGGCCCAGCTCGCGTCGAGCCGCCGCCTCCTGAACGACCTGCGCCGCCTGCGGACGCTCCTCCTGGGCGAGGCCGCGCCGGCGCCTGCCCGCCGCGCCGACGACGACGAGCCGTGGGACGAGTGAGCGCGGCGCTCCACCGGGGGCTCGCCTGAAGGCCGGGCGGGGCTCCGGCCCGGCTTAACGCCGGAGGCCGCTGCTGTTACGCTGTCAGGCCGCCGCGCCCACGCGGCCGCCCACCGATCGAAGAGGCCCCGAATGACCCGATCTCTCCTCCCCGTCGTGATCCTCCTCGCCGCTGCGGCGGCCCCGGCGCTCGCGGACGACCGCGCCACGAACCTCGCGATCGGCGACCCCGCCCGGAAGGACCGCCAGGCGGCCGTGGTCGTCGACGGCATCACGGACGCCGCGACGGGCGACGTCGTCACTCCGCCGGAACTCGCCGCCCGGCTCGACGGAGTGAAGATCGTCTTCGTCGGCGAGAGCCACACGGACATCGAGTTCCACAAGGTGCAGCTGCGCGTCCTGCAGGAGCTGCACAAGCGGGGGCGGCAGGTGCTCGTCGGGCTCGAGATGTACCCCGTCACGGAGCAGCAGTGGCTCGACCGGTGGCACTCCGACAAGGCGATGACGGAGGACGGGTTCCTGAAGGACTCCCACTGGTACAAGAACTGGGGCTACCACTGGAACTACTACCGGGACGTTTTCCTCTTCGCGCGCCAGAGCGGGATCCGGATGTTCGGGGTGAACGTGCCGCGCGCGGTCGTGCAGGCGATGCGGGGGAAGGGGTACGAGGCGCTCACGCCCGAGCAGAAGACGATGCTGCCCTCGCGGATCGACACCGACGACGCCGAGCACCAGCGGCTCTTCCGGGCCTTCTTCACCGGCTCCGACTCGCTGCACGGCAACATGCCGGACGCGATGTTCCAGGGCATGTACCGCGCGCAGTGCACGTGGGACGCGGCGATGGGCTGGAACGCCCTCCAGGCCCTGCAGAAGCACGGCGGCGAGAAGGCGATCATGGTGGTGCTCATCGGCTCGGGCCACGTGGCCTACGGCCTCGGGGCCGAGCGGCAGGTGAAGCTGTGGTTCCCCGGGAAGACGGCGTCGGTCATCCCGGTGCCGGTGGCGGACGACGAGCACCCGCCGCTGACGTCGGTCCAGGCCTCGTACGCGAGCTTCGTGTGGGGCCTCCCGCGCTCGACCGACCCCCTCTACCCGAGCGTCGGCATCTCGACGCCGGAGACGAAGTCGAAGGCGGGCCGCTACGTCGTCATCATGGTGGCGCCGGAGTCGCCGGCCCAGGCCGCCGGCTTCCAGCTCGACGACGAGCTCGTCTCCATGGACGGCGTGCCGATCGACGACAAGGAGACGAGCAACCGGATGATGTCGGAGAAGCGGTGGGGCGACTCCGTCGTCTACAAGGTCGTGCGCGACGGGAAGGAGGTCACGCTGACGGCCTACCTGCGCCGCTCGCCGCCGAAAGCGGCCGTTCCCGCGAAGGCAGACGAGCCCGCCGCGGGTCCTCAGAAGTGAGGCGCATCCTCCCGGCCGCCGCGCTCGCCCTCGCCGGCGTCGCCGCCGCGTCCCGCGGCCCGCGTCCCTCACGCGATGACGGTCACCCTCGACCCGGCCCGGGGCTGGCTCCGCGTGGCGGACGCCGTCACCGTTCCGGCCGCGGCCGTGAAGGACGGGGGCGTCGAATTCCTCCTGAACCGCGCGCTGGCGGTCACGAGCGCGGAGCCGGCCGTCGCGGAAGCGCCGGCCGGGAAGGACGCCGCCGCGCGCTTCTTCGGCATCAACTCCTCGCCCGACGACCTCTACGCGGCCGGGAAGCTGAAGCGTTACCGCGCCGCCCTGCCGGCCGCGGGGGGGACGGTGCGCCTCGCCTACGAGGGGAAGTTCGACTTCGGCCTCTCGGACCAGAAGGAGGAGTACACCCGCGGCTTCCGCGAAACGGAGGGCGTCGTCTCGAAGGACGGCGTCTACCTCTCCGGCGGGGGCTACTGGTACCCGTTCGTCGACCGCGATCTCGTCGAGTACGAGGTCGAGGTCGCGGCGCCCGAGGGCTGGCACGTGATCGCGGCGGGCAACGGCACGTCGCGCGGCGCGCAGGGGCGGGCGCGCTGGGAGTCGCACGGGGCGATCGACGAGATCACCCTCGTCGGCGGGCCGCTCGTCGTCTACCGCGACTCCGCGGGCAGCGTCGAGTCGCTCGTCTACCTGCGGCAGAAGGACGACGCGCTCGCGGCGAAGTACCTGACCGCGACCGCGCAGTACCTCGAGATGTACCGCGGCCTCCTCGGCCCGTACCCGTACGGCAAGTTCGCGATGGTCGAGAACTTCTGGGAGACGGGCTACGGCATGCCGTCCTACACCCTCCTCGGCCCGCAGATCATCCGCTTCCCGTTCATCCTCACCTCGTCGTACCCGCACGAGATCCTCCACAACTGGTGGGGAAACTCGGTCTTCGTCGACTACGCGACGGGCAACTGGTGCGAGGGCCTGACCGCCTACATGGCCGACCACCTGATCCAGGAGCAGCGGGGGAAGGGCGACGAGTACCGCCGCGACACGCTGCAGAAGTACCGCAGCTACGTGAAGGACGGGCGCGACTTCCCGCTCTCGGAGTTCCGCTCGCGGCACAGCGCGGCGACCGAGGCCGTGGGCTACGGCAAGACGCTCATGGTCTTCCACATGCTGCGCCAGCGCCTCGGGGACGACGGCTTCCGCCGCTGGGCGGCGCGCTTCTACCGCGAGAACCGCGGGAAGCAGGCCTCGTTCGCCGACGTGAGGAAGTCCATGGAGGCCGTGGCCGGCGCCGACCTCGGCGCCTTCTTCACGGCGCACGTCGCGAAGCCGGGCGCCGCGCGGCTGTGCGCCACGCTCACGGACCTGCGCGACGCGCCGAACCGCGGCGCCGCTCCGGCCGCCCACGACGGCTACGACGTCGCGTTCGTGCTCGAGCAGACGCAGGACGGCGAGCCGCTCCCGCTCGACGTGCCGGTCGTCGTCCAGACGACGGGGAAGCCGGTCGCCTCGGTCGCGCGCATGACCGGCCGCCTCGCGGCCACGACGCTGCACACGGAGGCGGAGCCGGTGGCCCTCCACGTCGACCCGCAGTTCGACGTCTTCCGGCTCCTCGACCCGCGCGAGACGGCGCCGTCGATCGGCCAGATCTTCGGCGAGGCGAAGATCCTGGCCGTCCTGCCGGCCGCGGCGCCGGCGGCGGAGCAGGAGGGCTACCGGAAGCTGATCGAGAGCTGGCGGAGCGACTCCCACCGGCCGGAGGTCGTCACCGACGCCCAGGTCGCGCAGGTCCCGGCCGACCGCGCGGTCTGGCTCCTCGGCCGGAAGAACGCGCTCGCGGCGAGGCTGTTCGCCTCCGGCGGCGACTACTCCCTCGACGAGGCGAACCTCGCGGTCGACCGCGAGTCGATGGCGCTCGCCGGCCACTCCGTCGTCCTCGTGCGGCGGCACCCCGGGAACCTCGAGAAGGCGATCGGCTGGATCTTCGCGGACGGCCTCGTCCCGCTGCCCGGTCTCGGGCGGAAGCTGCCGCACTACGGGAAGTACTCCTACCTCGGCTTCGAGGGCGACGAGCCGGTGAACGTGCTGAAGGGCCAGTGGACCGCCACGGACTCGCCGATGCGCGTCGACCTGCGGCCGACCGCGGAGCAGCGCCGCGCCGCGACGGCGCTCGTCCTGCCGGCCCGCGCCGCGCTCGCCGAGCTGCCGCCCGTCTTCTCGCAGAAGGACCTCCTCGCTCACGTGCAGTGGCTCGCCGCCCCGGAGCGCGAGGGCCGCGGCATCGGCACCGGAGGCCTCGACGCGGCCGCCGAGTACGTGGCCGCGGCGTTCAAGGCCATCGGCCTGCGGCCGGGCGGAGACGGTGGGACGTACTTCCAGTCGTTCCCGGCGGCGAAGTCGCCGTCCGGCGCGCCGGCCACGCTTCGCAACGTGATCGGGATCCTGCCCGGGGCGAAGGCGGAGTGGGCCGGCCAGTCGGCGCTCCTCACCGCGCACTACGACCACCTCGGCGCGGGCTGGCCCGACGTCCACAAGGGCGACGAGGGGAAGCTCCACCCCGGCGCCGACGACAACGCCAGCGGTGTCGCGGTGATGCTCGAGCTCGCGAAGGCCCTCGCCTCGGGCGAGAAGCCGCCGCGGACGATCGTCTTCGTCGCCTTCTCCGGCGAGGAGGCGGGGCTCCTCGGCTCGAAGCACTACGCGGAGCACCCGGTGTTCCCGCTCGAGAAGGCGATCGGCGTCATCAACGTCGACACCGTCGGCCGGCTCTTCGACAGGAAGCTCTCGGTGCTCGCCACGGGCAGCGCCAGCGAGTGGCCGCACATCTTCCGGGGCGCCGGCTTCGTCACCGGCGTCGAGAGCCGGATGATCCCCGACGCGCTCGAGTCGTCGGACCAGAAGAGCTTCATCGACCGGGGCGTGCCGGCGGTGCAGATCTTCACCGACCCGCACGCGGACTACCACCGCCCCGGGGACACCGCGGACAAGGTCGACGGCCCCGGGCTCGTGAAGGTCGCGACGTTCGTGAAGGAGGGGATCGCCTACCTCGGGGAGCGCGAGCAGCCGCTCACGAACACCATCGCGACGATGAAGGGCGCGTCCCCCGCGGGCGCCGGCGCTCCCGCCGCCGCCTCGCCGAGCGCCGGCCCGGCCGGCGCCGCGGCCGGCGCCCGGCGCGTGAGCTTCGGCACGATGCCCGACTTCGCCTTCGAGGGCCCGGGGGTGAAGGTGGCCGGCGTGACGCCCGGCTCGCCGGCGGAGAAGGCCGGCGTCAGGGAAGGCGACGTCCTGCTGAAGCTCGACGACAAGGACGTGGCGAACCTGCAGGGCTTCTCGGCGATCCTGCGCGGCCTGGCGCCGGGCCGGACCGTGAAGGTGCTCCTCGACCGCGGAGGGCAGCGGCAGTCGCTCGAGGTGACGGTCGTCGAGCGCTGAGGGACGAGGCGTCGTCCGGCGGGGCGCTCACCGCTCGGACGGGCCGGCGCGAAGCGTCAGGGCGAGGATCTCGCCACGGGTGTGGAAGCGCACCGGCACTCCGGACGTGCCGACGCCCGCGCTCGTCACCCCGACCATCCCGCCGTGGCGCCACGTGCCGCGGTAGAACCGCCGCCCGCGCGAGAGGTGGGTGAGGACGGGCCGTCCGCCGGGCAGGCAGACCTGCCCGGCGTGCGTGTGGCCGCAGAGGTAGAGGTCGACCCCTAGCGAAGCGGCGACGTCGTAGATCTCCGGGGAGTGGACGAGGGCGACGGTGAACGCGTCGCCGGCCGCCTCGAGGGCGTGGACGGCCTGGTCGGTGAAGTAGTAGTGGACGTCGTCCGTCCCGACGACCTGGAGTCTCGCGTCGCCGCGAGCGAGCTCCACGCGCTCGTTGATCAGCATCCGCACGCCCATCTCCTCGAGCGGCGCGACCATGTGGCCGTCGTCGTGGTTCCCGAGCACCCCGACGACCCCGTCGCGACACCGCAGCCCGGACACGAGGGCGCGCATGCGCTCCATGACCGGGCGGATCGGCCCGTGCAGCTCCGTGCGGTAGTCGCCGGTGAGGGCGCAGAGGTCGAACTCCCGTTCGCCCAGCCGGCGGAGCACCGCCTGCTCGAGGCCGTCCATGCCGTCGAGGTGAAGGTCCGACAGGTGGAGGATCGTGAAGCCGTCGAACTCCCGGGGCAGGCGGGGCAGGCGCAGCTCGAGCTCGCGCAGCTCGAGGTCCCACGCGTTGCGCACGCCCTGCTCGTACCGGCCGACGAGGCGCAGCCCCAGCCGCAGCGTGCGCATCAGGAAGAGGAGCGCGTACCAGTGCTGCCGGCTCTTACCGCCGTAGCGTCCGGTCTTGAGGTTCTCCGTCTCCATCCAGAAGCGGTTCACCGCCCAGACGAGCCGGGGGGGCGCCGTCGTCCCTCCCGGCGGGAGGGCGAGGCCGGCGGGAACGGGCCGGGGCGCGCGCACGAGCGAAGCATACGCCCGCGGGGCGGGATCGGGCCTCCCGGAGGTCCCGAAGGAAGGTTGCGTCCCCCGTTTCGCGCCGCCCCCCGCTGACCGCCAGATTCGCTTCGGCGTAAGATCCGCGGACCGTCCGTCCCCGTTCAGCCAAGCGAGGGGCCATGCCCGAGATCCCGGTCGCGGGGTTCGCGCTGGAGGCGTTCGGAGCCGCGCTGCTGGCGCTGCTGCTCACGTCCCTTGGACGCCGGGAGCAGCGGCCCGGGCTGCGCGACTGGGCGCTCGGCCTGTGGACGCTCGCCGCCGCCCTCCTCGCCTCGATCGCGATGAGCCGCGTGAGGGCGCCCGCGACCCGACTGCCCGTGCAGGCGGTCGCGACCGTGCTCGCCTACTGGTCGCCCGCCCTCGTGCTCCTCGGCACGTGGTTCCGCCAGCGCGACGAGGAACGGCCGGACCTGCGGGCGAGGATCCTCACTGCTCTCGCGGTACTCGGTGTCGTCACGGTCGCCGTCGCGCCGCTGGCCGGGGCGTGGGCTCCTCTCGTGCGGTCCGGCACCCGGACGCTCCTGACGACGATCGCATACGGGACCGGCGCGGTCCTGTTGCTCCGGACGAGGAAGGAGGGTCGGTCCTTCGGGCCGCGCGTGCTCGGCCTCGCCTTCATCGGGAACGCCGGCGAGGAGGCGCTGTTCCTCTCGCTGGTGGCCGCCGGCGCTGCATCGGCACGCTTCGTTCCGGCCGCCGAAGTGCTCGTGGAGGCCGAACTGGTGCTCCTCATGCTGACCGGGGTGGGCATGGTCGCGTGGCTGCTCGAGGACGAGCGCGCCGCCAGCCTGGCACTCCAGGAGGCATTGCACCGCAGGGAGGCGCTGTCGGAGATGGGGGCCCTCGTCGGGGGCGCGGCCCACGAGGCCCGCAACCCCCTCTTCGCGATCAGCGCGTCCCTCGACGCGCTCGGCGCGCGCCTCGCCGGGAACGAGGGCGCCTCGCGGCTCGTGGCGGTCATGCGGGAGCCGGTCGCTCGCCTCAGCGCGCTCATGACCGACCTCCTCGACTACGGCCGGCCCATCGACGTCGA